>Ga0190293_1000688_pt1 | contig 12002 bp, 13 predicted proteins | sample 48693001_MG_FD_161671 | JGI IMG/M metagenome (GOLD analysis project Ga0190293, IMG submission 161671) | Hydrothermal vent microbial mat bacterial communities from Southern Trench, Guaymas Basin, Mexico - 4869-30-0-1_MG | ecosystem: Environmental > Aquatic > Marine > Hydrothermal vents >... | reverse complement strand
TGTTGACCCGGCCACAAAATGTTCAATCAACTTCTCTTGTTTAGCTTTGCTTACTCGGCTTTTTCGCATGACTCAAAATAACATGTTTTCCAGTTATCCGGGTCAGCCCCTTTTCTTAATTTGCTCTAGAAACATGTAGCTGAGGTTTGTGATCTCGGTGATCTTCGGCTTGCCCGTTTCTCGAAAGGTAGGGCGCGTTCGCCGAACGCGCCGCGGACGGCTCGGCGAGCCGTCCCTGTCAAGAGGCCCCGTGGCAAGCCACGAGAAGCTTCATTTTTTCTTCTTTACCGGCGGTTTGGGTTTGTAGGGAGTGCCTTTTTCTTCGGCGACACGGTTAAGATACTGCTCAACAGCATCCTCAATCAGGTACTGAACGGCCGTCCGCGGGCGCATGGACTGCGACAGCTTTTTCAACTTTTGCTTCAGCTCTTTGCTGATGCGTACTGATTCCGTATCACTCATCGCGGGCAGTGTAGTAAAAACCCCACCCAAATCAAAAACTTAAATTTTTAAATTATTTTGCTTTATCTTTTACTACAATTGTAGGATTTTGTCGCTTATGAGGCGGCAAGGAACAGGCAGGGACAGGAAACGCTCAGAAAGCGTGCGGATATCCGGGACAGTCAAAAGACGCCTGCAGCAGCACTGCCGCGAAAACGATGTGTCGTTGCGGGCCGCTCTTGAGGAAGCCGTTGACACCTATGTGCGGGAACGATTTATTGAAGAAGGGGAACAGAGCTAACGGTCGAGAAGCTATGAAAAGACAAAAAATAACATGGCCGGTTGCAATAACGATTTTCATCGCGCTGTCAATAGGTGTTTTGGTGACGAGGCAGGACTCAAAAGCGGAACGTCGGGATTCTCGCATCGCAGAAGATGAATGCAGGCCGGAGCAACACGATTTACAGGATAAAATACTCAAAGACAAAGATCCTAAACCTAAAATCAGAAGCTGGCAGAAACCCCGACAGCACACAAACAGTAGCCCCGCTTTGCCGACCTTCTCCGCCAAGGCTATGGAGGTCAGGGGGCTTCGCAGGGCAGGCGAATAACTGTCGCCGGGGGCGTGTGCGCAGGCCGCGCCCCCGGCGGCTCCGCCGCCCTCGCCGTAGAGTGTGTTTATATCGCACGGTCGAGGGTGCGGTACTGAATGGCTTCAGCGATGTGCTCGGTTCCGATCACCTCTTCGCCCGCCAGATCGGCGATGGTTCGTGCAACCTTTAAAATGCGGTCGTAGCCCCGCGCACTGAAGTTCATTTCCGAAACCGCGGTTTTCAGCAGTTGCTGTGCGTCGGCGGTTGGCCGGCAGTATTTGCGCGCCTGTTTCGGGCGCATGCCGGCATTACAGTGCACATGCCGGTCTTTGGCATAACGCTTCTGCTGGATGTTTCGTGCGGCAACAACCCGCCTGCGGACTGCGGCGGAGGGTTCACCCTTTTCGAGATTGGCCAGTTCCTGGTATTTCACGGAAGGTACTTCAATGTGAATGTCAATGCGGTCGAGCAGCGGGCCGGACACTTTGCTTTGATAGCGCTGCACCTGAAGCGGTGTCGAAGTCGAACGCGGGTCGTCGGGAAAATAGCCGTCCGGGGTAGGGTTCATCGCCGCCACCAGCATGAAGCGGCACGGGAACGTAACGCTTGCCGCCGCGCGGGCAATCGTGACGACGCCTTCTTCGAGCGGCTGACGCAGCACTTCGAGCACGCTTCGGTGAAACTCCGGCAGTTCATCGAGAAACAGCACGCCGTTATGCGCAAGGCTTACCGCGCCGGGCGTCGGATGTGTTCCGCCGCCGAGCAGTCCGGCATCCGAAACCGTATGATGCGGCGCATGGAACGGGCGCGTAGCGATCAACGACTCGTGTGCGTCGAGCTTGCCTGCGATACTGTGTATTTTGGTGGTCTCCAGCGCCTCTTCAATCATCATCGGCGGGAGGATCGAAGGAATTCGCTTGGCCAGCATCGTCTTGCCGGTGCCCGGTGGGCCGATCATCAGCAGGTTGTGGCCGCCCGCCACAGCGACTTCGATCGCGCGTTTGGCATATTCCTGTCCCTTCACGTCCTCAAAGTCTTCAGCATAGCGGCGGTGCGCATTAAACGTTTCGTTCAGTTCGATTTTGTGAGGATCAAGCGTCAGCTCCAGATTCAGGAAATCGGCCGCCTCGCGCAGGTTTTTCACCGCGAACACTTTGATGCCTTCCACGACCGCGGCTTCTTCGGCGTTTTCCGCCGGGACGAGGATGGCTTTGCGGCCCGCGGCCCGCGCGGCCAGGGTAATCGGCAGGATGCCACATACGCGGCGCACCGCGCCGGAAAGGGCCAGCTCGCCGATCATGCAGGCCCGTTCGAGAAGATCAGGCTTGATGTCGCTTTCCGCTGCGAGCATGCCGAGCGCGATCGGCAGGTCAAAACTCGGGCCTTCCTTCTTGATGCTGGCGGGCGCGAGATTGATCGTGACGCGTCCCTGCGGCGGCGTGAACCCGGAGTTGAGAAGGGCGGTGGTGACGCGATGTTCACTTTCTTTCACCGCCGCGTCCGGCAGGCCGACAATCAGCGTCTTCGGGTCGCCGTGTCCGCTGTTGACTTCAATTTCCACCGTATAGGCGTCAACGCCGAAAACGGCTCCAGAAAAAACTTTTGCTAACATTCGACAAACTTAAAAGAAGCCGCAGTCTGTTTGCAACATTCGAGAAGAAGTTTTGCGGGGTTTCTGGAAGCTTATGTCTCGAATCAGCGTTCGGGAGCGGAGCGACCGATAAGCTGAATTCACTGCTTGTGAATTATATTTGTCCGATTGATCTAATGGTCTTTACCCATTTCCCGGGTTTTGCGATTAGTATTCCCCCAAAAGTAAGCTCTAGTATTTGTGTCAGCAGATATGTGATGCCGAGAGCCCTTTGAGAGCCTTTGGCAACTTGGAGGTTAACAACGGCATGAGGGAGTACCATCGTGGCATCAATGATGAAATAGACTCCCATGCAGGCAAGGATAATTTTCATGACGCCATTGACCTCCAAGACGCCTGATTCATCTGGGGCGGTTTCTTTGGTCATCAAGGAGTTTGTGAACTTCCAAATCAGGACGGCTGTCGTTACACCGAGAATGACGCTTAATGTAGAAACACCACCGATCCAAATGTTGGAGGGGTAGCCATTTCCCATATACTTTAGCCTGATCCCTAGGGTCGCTAATGACGGCAGAGAGATGATGACCTGACTTAGAATATAAATGGCAAAGCACTTAAGAGCTATGGCCGTGGTTTCTTTTCTTGTCATATTTTTCCCTCACAACGTTTAATGAGCATCAGACGTTTTACCGTGTAAATTGAAGCGAGCTTAATGCGAAGAACTTGGTGCGACAATAAAAACCCTTGAAACTTAACGGGGTTTTAATTCGTCACGCGGCAGCCGCCTTCGCCCGCTGCGGCGTGCTAAAGGGACGCCGCTTCTGCTGCTTGGTTCCCAACCGTGTCTGATCGCAGATGTAGTGTCGGCTCTGCGAGCCGATGAAGAGATTGGCTCATAGAGCCAACGCTACAACCGGACGGCCACAGGCCGTATTCGCGACGATTCGCGGTTTAGAAAAATCCGTTGTCGTTTTGCAGGAGATGCGAGGGGATTTCGCTGATGAACCGGGAGGGGTCGAGGAAAATGACGCCGCCGTCGCGCTGGCGCCGCACTTCGGGCGCACAGAGGAAGAGATGGTCTTTCGCACGGGTGACGGCCACATAAAAAAGCCGCCGCTCCTCGGAGTCTCCGTTTTCCTCGACCGACTTTTGGCCGGGGAACATACCTTCGCAGAGGAAAATCACGAAGATCACCTTAAACTCAAGGCCCTTGGCCTGATGGATGGTGCTGAGACGGAGTGAGTCGGAGGGCACGGTTTCGGCGGGCGCGCCGGTTTCTGCATCGAGATTGGTGAGCAGAGCGATTTCGCTGAGAAACGATTCGGTCGATTCAAACCTGGTGGTGAAGTCGATCAGTCCGTCGATGTCTTCGGCGCGGTATTTAGGGTTGTCGAAGTTTTCGACCATGAACTCATTGTAAAATATTTTGTTGAAGCGATAGATCAATTCGCCGGGGTCGGCATCGAGATTTTCTTCGCGATAGGCGAGAAAGACCGGCTCGATTTTTTTCCACTCCTCGCGCGCGGCGGGAGGAAGCATTCCCGCGAGTTGGCCGCAGGTTTCCGGATGCTGGAGGTTAACGCGTCCGCCGAGGTCGCGGAAAATTTTGAGCGAGGTCTTTTTCCCAACCTTTGGAAACAATTCGAGCAGCCGGGTGAACGCCAGTGCGTCGCCGGGGTTGACGAGAATTCGCAGGACGGTGCAGACGTCTTTGATATGGGCCTGTTCAAAAAAACGGACGCCGGAGGTGACGATGTAGGGCATGGAGGCGCGCGCCAGCTCCATCTGCAGCTCCATGGCGTGGAAGTGGGCGCGGTAGAGTACGCACATGTCGGCGGTCGAAATGCCCTTGTGCTTTAACTCCTGTACTTTTTCGATGATGTAGCGCGCCTGTGTGCTGCCATCGCGCGGGGTGCTCAGAAGCGGGTAGGCCCCTTCGGCGCGGACGGCTTTCAGTTCCTTTTGGAACTGCTCCGGATTTCCCGCAATGGCGGCGTTGGCGACCTCAAGGATTTCCGGCGTACTGCGGTAGTTGATTTGGAGCTTGAACTCGCGTGTGCCGGGATAATGACGTTCGAAATCGAGGAAGTTCCGGTAATCGGCTCCGCGCCAGGAGTAGATGCTCTGAAAGTCGTCACCCACGACCATGATATTGCGGTGAACATCGGCGAGCAGCTCGACCATTCGCGCTTGAATGGCGTTGGTGTCCTGATACTCATCGACGAGGATGTACTGAAATTCCTGCTGGTAGAATTCGCGGATGCGCAGATGCTTTTCAAGCAGTTGCAGAGCGTAGTAGAGCAGATCGTCGAAATCCATCGCGTTCTGTTCTTTTTTACGTTTCTGGTAGAGGTCGTGAACCTTGATGACATCCTCGAAGTCCACCTCCGTGTTTTCAAAGCGGTCGGCCAGCCCGTCGGCGAGGTCTCCCATCTGTCCGCCAATGACACCGAAGATACTCATGAGCACCTGCGGTTTCGGAAAGTGTTTTTTATCCATCTTCAAATCGTCGGCACAGGAGCGAAGAAGTTTTTTTGTGTCGTCGGAGTCGAGAATGGTGAAGTCGCGCCCGAAGCCAATACTATCGGCATGAGCGCGTAGAATCCGGTTGGCGAAATGATGGAAGGTGCCGCTGTAGCCGCTGGTGAAGGGCTGGTTCACCAATACTTCGGCGCGGTCGAGCATTTCGCGCGCGGCTTTGTTGGTGAAGGTGAGCAAAAGCATGTGGCGCGGATCAAGCCCGCGCTCTTTGACCAGCCAGGCGAGGCGATAAACCAGCGTGCGCGTTTTACCCGTTCCGGCGGCGGCAATGACGAGCGACGGCCCGTCCGGCGCCGTTACGGCGGCATACTGCTCTTCGTTGAGTTCTTCTCGGAAATTCATAGCCGCCGATTAAATCATGGCGTGTGAATAGGGGGAATAACAAACCGCAAATGAACACGAATTTACGCGAATAGAGACTTGTGGAATACACGCTTAAGCCTTTGCGGGCTTCGGAAGATGCCGGCGAATTTCCTGATCGACCCGCTCGGACAGGAATACTTTCAGCAGGGACTGATAGGGAACATCCTTTTTATTGGCCAGCAGCTTCAGCTCCGCAATCAGCGTTTCCGGCAGACGGAGCGAAATGGTTTTGGTGGAAGGTTTCAGGTTGGGGAACACCACGCGCTTTGCCTGCGACCAGTCCACATATTCGGTCGAATCGTGTTCAGCCCAGAACTTCCGTTCTGCATCTTCTGTTTTGAATGCTGGAATTTTCTTTTTCATGACGCCCGGAACACCTTCCTTTCTTTTCGATGCATATCCCTCGCTGAAATCACCCGAACCAGTTTTTTTCGCATCGTGAACGCAATAAAAAGTTCACGTCCGGCATCGGTCTGCCCGAGAACAAAATAACGCTTTTCTTTTACCGAATGTTTTTCGTCGTTCACCACAAACAACGGGTTGTTAAAAAACGCCTGCTCGCATTCGGCCGGGCTGACTTGATGAGTCCGCCAGTTCTTTTCGGCATTTCCGCCGTTCCAGTCAAACCCCTCAAAGTCCGGCATGGAAATCAGTTCAAGCATGGGTGAAGCGTATATGATGATCATATACAGGTCAAGGCCTGCTTTTGCCAGGGCTTGCCAGTCCCGTTGATCCTTGCCGCAATGAACCATTCGCCATGCTCATTATTTCCTTCGGAAATTATGCGTCGCGTTGCTCGCGCGTGCGGCCTCTCTCCCATTGGTCGAGTGAAAACTTTCGCAGGAGGCAGGTGCTAAAAGCTTTTCAGCACCTGTTTTTCGAGCGTCTGGAAACTTTCACCGATGATGTTGGAAAACATCGGGAAGTCGTCGGCGAGACCGAGCTCACGCGGATCGGCGCCTTCGTCGAGAATGGCGTCGGCGATATCGCGGGCGGAAATATTAAGCGGATCACGGAGCAGGGTATAGCCGCCGGGCCGGTCGGAGGCCTCGGCAACCAGACCGGCCTGAGCAAGGGTGTTAATGACGTCGTTAATCAGTCGGATCGGGATGTGATTTTCGGTGCCGTAGGCGATGGTGTCGAAGGGCCCTCCGCGGGACTCGAAGTCGTCGGTGATCCGTTTCATGAGCACGATGGCGAGGCAGAGCCGCGCGCGGGCGCTGGGGTTGACGGCGAGCTGCTCGCGGGCGTAGGTGCCGGCATTCTGAACCGAGAAGGCGACTTCCGCACCCATGAGCAGAATCATCCAGCTCATCTGCACCCAGAAGAGGAAGAGCGGAAGTGCGGCCAGTGTTCCATAGATTGTGTTGTACTTGGTGACGCCGACACCAAGTTCGATCATGCCGTACTGGAAGAGGACGGAGAGCAGCGCGGCGACCAGCGCACCGGTGAAGGCGGCGGGGAATTTGACTTTGGTGTTGGGCAGGAAGACGTAAAAAATACTGAAGGCCAGCGCCATGGCCAAAACCGGTACCGCCTGCAGGCCGAGCTTTAAGAGCGGGCCCATCCATTCAAGACGGCTGGCGAATCCCATGATGACCGGTTGGCTGGCCGAGGCGACGATCAGCAGGATCGGCGCGGCGACCATGATGACGATGTAGTTACGGATTTTATCGATCAGTGTGCGCGGCGTTTTGACGCCCCAGACCAGATTGAAGGTCTCTTCAATGTTGCTGAGCATTTTGATGGCGACCCAGAGAAAGAGAACCCCCCCGATTCCACCCATGGCTCCGGCGCTGGCCGATTCCACGGTTTCGATGATTGTGCCGATGGCCTGTTGTAAGGCCGCGGGCATCTCCGCAGTCCGCTCAATCAGCAGCTCGCTGGCTTTTTCAAAGCCGAACCCCTTGGCGATGGCGAAGAGGATGACGAGGAAGGGCACGAGCGCCATGACGGAGATAAAGGTAAGGGCCGAGGCATGCAGCGGGCAGCGGTCTTCTTTGAATCCTTTGATGACCAGCGCGCAGACACGCAGAAAGTTCAGGCCGGCGGCGTGCGCTTTGGAAAGGGACGCCGGTTCGAGATTCCAGAGATCCTGTGTGAGAAAGTTTTGAATCTTGCTCAGGATTCCGTCCGGTTTGCTGGTCATGAGGAGCCTCCTTGTTCGGTGAGGCATTTTGCTTTTTGAAAGGTCGAAAGTCAAAGGTCGAAAGTTAAAGGTCTGAGGAAGCTTCTCTTCGGTTTCAACGTTTGACGGTTTTAACGACTTGAGCGGAATCTTCTTTCCATCGCCCCGTTCCTTCTGTAAAACGTCCGCTTTAATTGAAAGGAAACCCTATGAGCGACCAACCCGAAAAACTTAGTGATGTCCAAATGGATATGGCCAACCTTTACCGCGAAGAAGCCTACACCGACCTTAAAACCGGCGGCATTCGCAAGCTGGTTCCGATCACCCTCGACGGCTCTGAAGACGAATCCCGTCCCGCCGTCTTCAGCGGTCACACGCAGGTGATGAGCCCGCACGGTCCGGTGCCGATTCAGGGCTCCATCGAAGCCAAAACCCTTGAAGAAGCCATTCTTGGTTTCCCGAAGGCGATGGAAGAGGCCATGAACAAAATGGTTGAGGAAGCGCAGAAGTTTCAAAAGGAACAGGCCGGCAAAATCGTCACACCCGACGATCTCAAAAAAGACAGCGGCGGCATTATTGTCTAAACCGCCCGCCGCTTAGAGGTGCTTAAGCGCCTCGTCGCGAATCAGGCCTCCCATCTCCGATGTGGAGGCCTTTTTGTAGCCCTCGTGCCAAAGATCGGCGGTGCGCGCATTGTGGCCGAGTGCGGCTTCGAGGCCTTCGCGGATTGCATGGGCCGCTGCTTCTTCGCCCAGCTCATCCAGCATCATCGCGGCCGAAAGAATCATCGCAATCGGGTTGGCTTTGTCCTGTCCGGCAATGTCGGGTGCCGAACCGTGGACCGGCTCAAAGAGGCCGATGCCTCCGCCGATACTCGCTGAAGGCAGCAGGCCGAGCGAGCCGCCCAGCGTGGCCGAGGTGTCGGAAAGAATGTCGCCGAAAATATTGCCCGTCAGAATGACGTCAAACCCGCGCGGATTAATCACCATCTGCATCGTCGCGTTGTCGATATACAGGTGGTCGAGTTCAATATCGGAGAATTCGGCCTGATGCAGTTTGATGACCGTATCGCGCCAAAGCCGCATAACCTCGAGTACATTGGCTTTATCCACCGAGGTCACCTTGTTGCGGCGTTTGCGCGCCCATTCAAAGGCGACGCGGGCAACGCGTTCAATTTCGTCAACGTGATAGCGCATGGTATTGAATGCCTCGGTGCCGTCGTTGCCGATCGGCTCGCCGAAATAGATGCCGCCGGTGAGTTCACGCACGGTGAGCAGATCGACTCCGATGACCGCGCCGGGGCGCAGCGGCGAAGATTCCGCCAGCGAGGGAGGCACGGCCACGGGGCGCAGGTTGGCGAATGCGCCGAGCTCTTTCCGGAGCTTGAGCAGTCCGGATTCCGGCCGCAGCGCACCGGTCAGATCGTCCCATTTCGGGCCGCCGACCGCGCCGAGTAAAACGGCGTCGGAGGCTTTACAAACTTCGAGCGTACTCGCGGGCATCGGATCGTTATGCGCGTCAATTGCCGCGCCGCCTGCGGGGGCCTCGGTGTATTCAAAATTAAAATCTGACTTTTCCGCGATGGCATCGAGCACTTTTACGCTCTCGGCAATCACTTCCGGCCCGATCCCGTCACCGGGCAGTAACGTAATTTTATAGGTCTTGGGCATTTGAACCTGTTTCCTTTTTTACGGAGTTAAAAATAAGCCGCGCATTGTGCCAGCCTGTCAGCGCCTTGCAAACAGAAATCTTAAAACAGAAAATGCTCCTTAATCATTAGCGACTGAGTGAGGCGCTCGCTGGGGTCAGCGGGCTTGCAAAGACCTTGTTCTGTAGGCTGGGTGTCCTCACCCGCCGCAACGTCGCTAATGATTGAGGAGTGCTCCGGTTTCGACAGTTGCCGGCGGTTACGTTATGTTTTGGCCAGAGCGGTTAAAAAACGGTAGCCGAGGTCCGCAGGCCTCGGGCCGGTCTCTTCCCCCGTCGCCCTGCGGGCTATGGCGGACAGGGCGGAGGCCAGCTACAAAAATAAGGAGGATCGTATGAAAAAATTATTGAGCCTTTCCGTGATCGTACTGTTTCTCGCCGGCGTAATTGTTTCGGGTTGTTCCAAACAGGATGAGTCCAAAGAGACCGCAAGCGAACGGCTCGGGAAAGATATTGCGAACCAGATAAAATCCCCCGTCGAAAAGACCGAGGATGTTACGTCCAAGATCCAGGGTATCCGTGCTACAGAGAGCGAACTGACGGAATAAGAGCTGGCGTCGCGAGAGATTTCAACGGCGGAACGGCGATATCTATGCATCAAGGTCGGGGTCGGTTTCCACCGTTTCCATGGCTTCTGCAGGTTCAGGACTCTCTTCCTGCAGGTGCTCAGCAAGCAGGGCGTTCATTTTCAGGTCGGTGAGATGCGTGAGCGTTTTGATCAGCGCAATTAGCACAAGAATCATTACCGCCATGCTGGGAAGCATGACGACGATGTAGCTCAATCCCGTCATTTTTCCGATTTCGGCGGTGAAGGCTTCTGTGCCCGGTTCGCTTTTCAGAATGATTTTCGCCAGCGTGTAATTAAGCGCTGAAGAGAGAAACATCGAAGAAGCCAGTCCCCAGGTCAGGCCGACCAGCCGCTTTTCAAATTTTGCTTCATTTCCCTTTTCGCGCAGCTTCTCGTGCAGGAGTGTCACATTGAAAATCTTTTCGCTCATCAGGATTTTTTTGATGAGCGGGTAGGGGGTTTTCAGGGAAATCACAATCGCCAGCCCGATGATCAGCGGGATGGCCGCCTCTTTGCAGGCAATCCATTCCGGCGGAAGCTTCAGGACACCAAACACGCCCGTCAGCAGAACACTGATAATACCGATGATGGAGACAAAATCCGCGCGGTGTTGTTTAATCAGCGTATGCGTTCCGTAGGCGACGGGAAGAATCAGCGCAACCACCAGCCCCCACAGCGGGCCCAGATATTTATCCTTGCTCAGATACGTCAGAATAATGACGGGGATCACGACATTCAGCATAATGCTGATCAGCGGATTTTCTTCTTTGGGTGGGGTCTTGCTCATGAGCGCTCCTTATAAAAGGAAACAGCTTAACAGAATTTTGCCGGAAAAAAATGAAAAACGTAGACGCGACACCCCCGTCGCGTCTGCTTTCTGATGTTATTGAGGCCCGGCGTTTTTCCTTGCAAGCCCGGAGAATAATGATTATGGACGCTGTTAGCAGCAGGTTGTTGCCCGATGACGACGGATCTGAAGGAGGACATTATGAAAAAACAAGCGAGCATTCTGGCTGGGATGGGTTTAATTCTGAGCCTTTGCATGGCGGCAGTGCCGGCATACGCTCTGGAGTCCGAAACTCCCGAGTCACCGCCCAAAGGCGGATTTATTGTCGATTTTTTCAGGGGGAACCTTGGAACAGTCATCCCCGAGTCGCCCGCCAAAGGTTTGTACGGCGGAATAAGCGTTGGGGTCGGCAACAATACCGACCTTAGGGATTCGTGGGACGACGGATCGCTCAGCAATAGGGACATGGATACCGTTGAGCCCGCATACAAGGTGTTTGGGGGCTACCGGATCAATCCCTATGTAGCCGTTCAGGGCGCATATCATGACCTGGGAAAATACTCAATGGACGCGACATCTGCCGGCGGCCCTTCCTGGTCTGCAGGGCCTGTAAGCGGCGAGCAGGAGGCGGATGGGTGGAGTCTTTCCGTCGCCGGGCGCTGGCCCGTCTCTGAACGCTGGACGCTGTTCGGCACGTTCGGCTGGCTCTGGTGGGAGTCCACGGAAAGGTACAACGAAGGCGGAGCTAAATCCGAAGTGAAGGAAACCGGCAGCGACGCCACCTTTTCGGGAGGGTTTGAATTCGACCACGGGCACAAAGACCGAATTGTCTACATCGTCGAGCTTGGCGACCAGCGCGTGGGGGATGACAATTTAGATATCCTTACCGGCTTTGCGGGCGTTCTCTACCGCTTCCCGTAAAACATGGGATGTATAGGAGGCTTTGTGCATGTTCGTGGACGTAGCGGGGTCGTTGCGTCCGCGGGAAATTCCAAACCTTGAAAACGAGGATCAGCAGATTCTAAAAATCATCGGCTGACCCCTTCGCTGACCCCTTCGCCCTTCGTCGAGGATCAGCAGATTCTAAAAATCATCGGCTGACCCCTTCGTCGCTGGACGCTGTTCGGCACGTTCGGCTGGCTCTGGTGGGAGTCCACAAAAATGGCGGGGTCACGGACCCCGCCCTACAGATTGTTTTTGTGACTTTTCGTGTTTTTTGTGGCTAATCAGCTTACCGCAATGTTCACCAAGCGGCCGGGGACGACGATGACTTTTCGGACGGT
>Ga0190293_1000687_pt1 | contig 12006 bp, 8 predicted proteins | sample 48693001_MG_FD_161671 | JGI IMG/M metagenome (GOLD analysis project Ga0190293, IMG submission 161671) | Hydrothermal vent microbial mat bacterial communities from Southern Trench, Guaymas Basin, Mexico - 4869-30-0-1_MG | ecosystem: Environmental > Aquatic > Marine > Hydrothermal vents > Microbial... | reverse complement strand
ACAGGAATGTTGTGACCAGGTCAGGGAAGCGGCCAAGGCCCGGGGGTTTATCGAGCGCGAGTTACTGCACGCCGACGGTAATTTTGACTGGTCGGAGTTACAACAGGCCGCCGCGCCATCCTTGTTTGCTACCCAGAAAATTATCGACTTGCGCCTGCGCACCGGTAAACCCGGCCGGGAAGGTGCGAAAGTGTTAAGTGAATGGGCGGATGCGCCCGACCCCAACATGGTGTTGCTGGTCAGTTGTGAAAAATGGGATGCAGGTTCACGCAAGTCAAAGTGGGCTGGCAGGCTGGAAAAAGCGGGTCAGCGTGTCGACATCTGGCCGGTCAAAGCGCAGGAACTTCCGGCCTGGCTTGAGCAGCGTATGCTGCAACAGGGTATGCAACCGGAGCCCGAGGTTGTACGCATTCTGGCGGACCGTCTCGAAGGTAACCTGCTGGCAGCCAAGCAGGAAATTGACCGCCTGGCCCTGATCAAGGGGTCCGGTACGGTCACGGCAGATGATGTTATGAGAGTTGTGGCCGATAGCAGCCGGTTTGATGCATTTGCATTGGCGGAGCATATGCTGAGCGGTAATTTACGTGACGGTCTGCGTGTAGCCGCCGGTTTGAAACGCATGAATACACCAATACCGCTGTTGCTGGGTGCCTTGCTCCGTGAACTCAAAACCACCGAGGCATTCAGGCTGGCCATGCGCGCCGGTGAACAGGAAAGCACGGTCTTCAGGCGTTTGAATGTCTGGTATAACCGGCAGAATACCGTCCGTGCGGCGGCCAGGCGCCTGGATACGCGTAAGCTGTTCGGGGCGTTTAAAACATTGTCGTTGATTGACCGGCAAAGCAAGGGGCGGGCTGCGGGAGATCCCTGGCAAAGTCTTGATATCCTGCTGCTGGATTTATCCGCCTGAGTAAGGCAAGTGGTAGCAGGTTTCAGCGATGAGTCATGAAGAGCACAATCTGAGCGAGCCGCTGGCGTTTTTTGGTGGTACATTTGACCCTGTGCATTACGGTCACCTGCGATGTGCGGATGAGGCGCGTCAAAAGCTGAACCTGGAAACCCTGTACCTGCTGCCTGCGGGCACACCTCCGCATCGTGATTTGCCGCAGACAAGCACAGGGCAAAGACTCGAAATGCTGAACCTGGCGCTGGCTGAGTTCCCACAGCTTGTGATTGACGACCGTGAGACCCGGCGCAGCGGCCTGTCGTACATGGTTGATACCCTGCAGGAAGTACGGGCGGAATTTCCGCAGCGGCCATTATTGTTATTGATCGGGCAGGATGCCGCCAACCACTTGCATAGCTGGCACAGATGGAAGCAGTTGTTCGAACTTGCCCATATTGTGATCCTGACCCGGCCGGGCACAAAAACAGAATACCGGCACGATCTGGCGAAAGAGATTGAGCGGCGATTGAGCCCTGATGTGCAAACGCTGCTACGCTCGGAAGCGGGTGGGGTATTGTCCATGCAGGTTGTCTCCATCGATATATCGGCAACAACCATCAAGAGCATTATTCGTCTCGGACGTTCACCCGGATCGATGCTGCCCGGTCCTGTTTTGGACTATATCGTCGAAAACCAATTGTATTTACCCACCCAATCGAGCCTGAAAATATAGGCTACGCTTTACGCGAACCCCGCTGACCGTTAAAATTGGCGAACTCCCAACAGGTAATGCTGAAAATTTGAATACCCAAACTGTTCATGACGAATTAACCACCGACGAATTACTACAACTCGTTGTTTCCTCATTAGAAGACTTCAAGGCCACCGATATCACGGTGATCGACGTTTCAGGCAAGAACCCATTGACTGAACGTATGGTCGTTGCATCCGGCAATTCCACCCGGCATGTGAAATCCATGGCGGATAATGTTGTGGTCAAAGCCAAAAGCGCAGGCAACCCGCCGCTGGGCGTCGAGGGCGCGCGTGAAGGTGAGTGGGTACTGGTTGATCTGAATGATGTGATCGTACACCTGATGCTTCCCCAGACACGGGCTTTTTATAATCTCGAAAAGCTCTGGGAAGTCAGTGCTGATCACCGCAGCGGTATCAGCAGTTCTGCCTGACCGGCATCCCTGACATGCAATTGCTGGTGGCCGCCGTCGGCCAGCGCATGCCGCGCTGGGTCAATGAAGCATGGATCGAGTATTCCCGCAGAATGCCGCCGGGTATGAGCATGCCCCTGCGCGAGATCAACCTGGCAAAACGTGGAAAAAATGCCGATACCCAACGTCTGACCGCCGTTGAAAGCAAGGCCCTTTATGAGGCTATGCCAAAGCGGGCCAGGGTCATCGCGCTGGATGTCCAGGGTCAGGCATGGTCAACGGAAAAATTGGCGGCTAATCTGGAGCAATGGATGGGCGACGGCCGTGACGTTGGCTTCATGATCGGCGGACCTGATGGTATTGCGCCGGATATTATGCAAAAAGCAGATAATCGCTGGTCGCTCGGACCACTAACACTACCGCATCCACTGGTCAGGGTGGTGCTCGCCGAGCAACTGTACCGGGCCTGGACCATTACCCAAAATCACCCCTATCACCGCGCATGAATTCATTACCATTAATACTATTGGCTTCCGGATCACCCCGGCGTCGGGAATTGCTCAAGCAACTGGCTGTCACATTCAAAGTGGCGGCAACGGATGTGGATGAATCCATAATCACGGGTGAGACACCGAAGAATTACGTTGTGCGCCTGGCTCGTGAAAAAGCACTGGCAGGCTATCAGCAAAGCGGTGGCGTAATGCCCGCGCTGGGCTCTGACACCATTGTGCTATTGAATGACGAGATCCTGTGCAAACCGGAATCACGGGCAGAGGCCGAGAGCATGTTGCAGGGTTTGTCAGGCCGGACACACCATGTTTATTCAGCGGTAGCGCTGGCAATGGCCCCTGATAACATCATGGATACACTCAATATTACAGCGGTGACGTTTGGGAAAATGCCGACAGAATGGATCAAACAATATTGCCAAAGTGATGAACCGATGGACAAGGCTGGTGCCTATGCCGTACAGGGCGGGACAGGACAGTATATCCGCCGTATTGAAGGCAGCTACACCGGTGTGATGGGCCTGCCATTGTTTGAGACGGCAGAACTACTCCGCCGGGCTGGTTTGCTGGCATGATGAAGGACAGGTTTCCCCTGGCCAGGTCAATTAACCTCCGTCATCGCCGGAGCCTGTTTGGGTGTTATGCTGGCTCCCTTGAATTCAACGCCGGTTACGGAATAACAGACGTATGAGCGAAGAAATTCTGATCAATGTGACACCCACGGAAACCCGCGTGGCAGTGGTTGAAAACGGCATGTTGCAAGAGGTATCCCTCGAACGTAACAGTCATGTTGGTTACCTGGGCAACATCTATAAAGGAACCGTGTCCCGGGTATTGCCGGGTATGCAGGCGGCTTTCATCGATATCGGCCTTGACCGAACGGCATTTTTACATGCCTCGGATATCTACCGGGTGGAACGCGAACAGATGCCGGATGACCCGCCACCGGAACCGCCCATCGCTTCCCTGGTGCGTGAAGGTGATGAAGTCGTGGTACAGGTTATCAAGGACCCTTTGGGAACCAAAGGTGCGCGACTGACCACCAATCTGAGTATTCCGTCGCGGTTCCTGGTGCTGTTGCCCGAAAGCGAAACTCTCGCTGTATCGCTGCGAATCGAAGATGAGGTGGAACGGGAGCGTCTGCAAGGCCTGCTGGCCACCATGCGGGAGCACAAGGGCACGCATGGTTACATTGTCCGGACCAATGCCGAAAACATCAATGAATTTGCCTTGTCGGCAGATATGTCCTACCTGGGGAAAATCTGGGAGTGCATCGTCGAGCAAACCCGTATCAGCAAGCCCGGTGAATGTATTTATGAGGATCTCGCACTGCCGGTACGAGCCTTGCGTGACCACATGCACGAAGAGGTGGAGAAGGTTCGTATCGATTCGAAAGAAGAATTCGATCATTTGAAGGACTTTACCGGCAAATTCCTGCCGGAATGGACTCAGCGGATCGAATATTACACTGCGGAGCGTCCGATATTCGATCTATATGGTATTGAAGATGAGATCGACAATGCCCTGCACCCCTCAACGCCTCTGAAATCGGGTGGCCACCTGGTGATAGATCAGACTGAAGCCATGACCACCATTGATGTGAATACCGGTGGTTTTGTCGGTCATCGCACCCTCGAGGAGACGATTTACAAAACCAACCTGGAGGCGGCGCAGTCCATCGCCCGGCAACTTCGCCTGAGAAATCTGGGTGGCATCATCATCATTGATTTTATCGATATGCATGATGAGGAGCACAAGCGCCAGGTCATGCTGGCCCTGGAACACGCGCTCGAACGCGATCATGCAAAGACCAATATCTGCGAGATTTCTTCACTTGGTCTGGTTGAAATGACCCGCAAGCGCACAACGGAAAGCCTCGGTCATGTTTTGTGCGAGCCCTGTCCCGTTTGTTCCGGACGCGGCGTGTTAAAAAGCGCGGAAACGGTTTGTCTTGAAGTGTTCCGGGAAATCCTGCGCTCAAGCCGGCAGTTTAAAGCCAGCCGTTTGTTGGTGGTTGCGTCAACGGGTGTGGTGGATAAAATCCTGGATGACCAATCCACGACCGTGGCTGAGCTGGAGGAAGTGATCGGCAAGTCCATCCGCTTCCAGCGCGAAGACCAGTACACCCAGGAACAGTTTGACGTGGTGCTGCTGTAGCAGGACCCGCTGACCAAGCTGGCATGAAAAGTTTGCGCATCATTTTCCGGCGGCTGAGAACGCTGCTGTGGACGGCACTGACATTGCTTACGGTGCTGGCAGCGGTGGTCGTGGGCATAGGCAAACTGCTGATGCCCTACAGCGTTCATTACCAGCCTGAGCTTGAGGCCTGGTTGAGCAAGGCCTTCAATCAGCCGGTCAAGGTGGAAAGTTTTAGCGGTGAGTGGAAAGCATTCGGGCCGCGTATCAGCCTGCAGGGTGTAACCCTGATGCCGGATGAGATGCATTCCGAGATTGCCATCAACCGGGCTGCCCTGGATATCAAGCCGTTGAACGTGTTGATTCCCGGCAGGCCCTTGTACAGTTTCCGGATTATCGGCGCAGACCTGTCACTTGAACGGTTAAGCGATGGCCGTTATGTGTTGTCAGGGCTGGGTGTCAGCAAAACCCGGCCGGGTAAAAACAGCAACCCCGGCTTGCGTGATGTGGCTTTGAACGGTGAAGTAAGGTTGCAGGATATCAGCCTCAGTTTCGATGACCCTGAGCGTGAAATACACCTGGTTTTGAGCAATGTAAACGGACGCCTGAAAATGGATGGCAACCGCATGGCGGCCGAGATCCAGGCCCGGGTAACTGACAGGGAACGGCGGCGCGTGATCGGCGATCTGGATGCCATCGTGCAAATTGAGCTGGATTCGGAGCAGCATCTGGCAGAAGCCCGCTGGCATGTCAAAACCGGTGAGTTGATGCTGGCCGAACTGGTCAGGCAAATACCACATCACCCCCTGATGCCTGTTTCCGGGCGCCTGAACGCCGAGCTGTGGGGCGAATGGCAACAGGGCAGCCCGCAGGAAATGCAGGGCGTACTGGATCTGCGTGACGCGACGCTGTCTTCACAATCCGGGCCGCTGGTCATTGATCATCTGAACAGCCGCTTTAATTTCCAATTTACACAACGTAAAAACTGGCGCATGGATTTATCCGGCCTGACGGTCGAATATGAGGGTAAAGAATGGCAGAGCCAGCGCCTTACAGTGGCCAGGAATATTCCACAGAACCTGGGTCTCTGGGTCAGTGCCGATTATGTCGAGCTGGATTACCCCTTGCAGCTGACACAAAGAATCATGGCGACCTACAACACCCTGTGGCCGGGCGCTCTGCCGCAGCGCGCACAGGGTGCCGTGACGGATTTTGACCTGGTTCTTGATGCTAAATGGCAATTGATAAAAACGACCGGGCAGCTTGAAAACGGTCGCTTCTGGGGCTGGGGTAAAGGGCCGGCTATCGAGGGAATTGACGCACAGGTCGATATCAATGCCGGGGACGGCAATATCAGTTTTGGCGGGCAGTCGGTCAAGCTGGACTGGCCGTCTGTATTTCGCCGGCCACTGTTTTTTGAAATGAGTGATTGCAGGCTGGAAGTCCTTTGGGCAAGCAAGGGTGACTGGCAGCTTGATTTGAATCATTGCCTGATCGAAAACGAAGATATTAGCGCTGCCGGCCGTGTACGTATGGCATCCAGTGAAGGTAAACCCGTCATTGATGTCAATACGGTGATTAACCGGGGTGATATTTCACGTTTTGGCGACTACTTACCTGAAAATGTACTGAAAAGGAAAACCCTGCGCTGGTTACGTACCTCATTGCTTGGCGGGCAGGTTACCAAGGGTCGTTTTTTCATGTCTGGTGACCTCGACGATTTCCCATTCAAGAACCACCGTGGCCGGTTACAGGCCATTGCACCAGCGGAGAACGGGGACGTCAGGTTTGCCGATGGCTGGCCGCATGTGAAACAGGTGAATGCCGTAGTTGAGTTTGATGGCCCGGGTATGTTCATTGAAGGATCTATCGGAAAAACGGCCGGTGCTACAGTGCAGAATGTCACCGCCCGCATCGCTGATTTCAAGAAACCGGTGCTGGACGTGAAGTATCAAACTTCAACGGCGTTACCGGTATTGATTGACTACATCAGGCAAACGCCCCTGCTTGACGGGTTGGCGCTGGATCCGGATCAGTTCGTGTTTGCCGGTGAATCGGACATAACCGGACATATACATACCCGCCTGGGACAGTCTTCCGAACCCTTGCAGGTTACCGGCGAGTTATTATTGAAGGGTAATCAGTTTACCGACAAGGTTTCCGGCACCGTACTGGACGGCATCACAGGCACCCTGAACTATGATCGGGAAGGGCTTAATGCGACCGGTTTGGCCAGTACCTATAAAGCGTTTCCGGTGACGCTCGATATCTTGTCCGACTGGGATGCAGATGAGGTTTTCCGCGCAAGTCTGCATGGCAACCTGCCGGTTGATAAAGTTGTTCCGGAGGATTTGCTACAGCGCGAACCGCTATTCAGTCGTGCCAGCGGTACCGGTCTTTGGGATATCAGTCTCAGTGTGGCTTCGGTTGCTGGCAGTGAAAACAGGGAGACCTGGCTTGAAATTTACAGCGGGCTCGAAGGCATAAGTATTGACCTGCCGGAGCCACTGGAAAAACCTGCTGATCTTAGCTGGCCCATATTGGTGCGTTACCCAATTCGTGCTGAGGAGAATATTTTAACAGCGGATTTATTGGGTCAATTGCAGCTGAAAATGGAGTTGTCAGAAGAAGGTGCCCGGCCAAGCCGCGCCGCTGTTCAGTTAGGTGGGAAGGTTGAAGCACTGCCTGGTCAGGGTCTGTTTGTGGTCGGTGGTTCAACAACATTGTTTGATCTTGACGGCTGGATTGACCTGACGGTAGACCGTTTCAGCGACACCGAAGATGTCGGTGGGCTCACATTGCAAGACGCCAGTATCAACGCCAGCCAGGTCATGGTTTTTAACCGAAGGTTCGATAATGTCGGGCTTGAAATGTCATATGTGGACGGTGTGATTAGCGGGGATTTTGATTGTCCGGATATCAACGGGGCAGTCCGGTATTATAAAAATGAGGAAGGTTCCCACAGCATGACCGGTGAGTTTGAGCGTCTGATGTTGCCGGATCCGGTCGATCAGGGCGTGACCATGGAGTCGGATCCTTCAATCATGCCGGAAATGCATTTCTTTGCGAAGGAATTCAGTTACCTGGGTCTGGAGCTGGGTGAAACCCGTATCGAGGGTTATCCGGTGAAAAATGGTTTCCATATCGAGTCCATCCAGGCACAGTCACCCAGCCTGACACTCAGCGCGCGTGGCGACTGGCTCAGGGATGATGCAGGCGAGCGATCAGATTTCAATATCCACATTACCTCCGAAAGCCTGGGCACAGTACTGGAAGCCATGGATATTTCATCGGCCATGCAGGGTGGTCAGACCTTGATCCACTTTGATGCCTGGTGGCAGGGTCCACCGGCCGCTTTTGCGCTGGAGCGATTGAATGGCGAAATGGATCTCAGCGTGATCCAGGGCAATATACTGACTGCAGACCCCGGTGCCGGGCGTATGCTGGGCTTGCTCAGTCTGTCGGAATTGCCACGGCGACTGGCGATGGATTTTCGTGATGTATTTGAGGAAGGCTTCCACTTTGATGAGGCCAAAGGCACGATTAAACTTGAAAATGGTACCGGCTACACCGATGACTTGGTATTGAAGTCAACGGCAGCGGAGATTTCCATTATCGGCAGCACAGACCTGGTGGCACAGACATTTGACTACGAGTTTGTCGTGCGCCCGGGTGTCAGTAAAACCCTGCCGGTTATTGGCGCCATTGCCGGTGGCCCGGTTGGTGCCGCTGCAGGTCTGGCGCTACAGGCCTTGCTGCGTGACGCGCTGGGTGAAGCGGCAGAGGCGGTGTATAGAATTCGTGGGCCATGGACGGATCCGCTTGTAGAGCGGGTAGAAAAGCTACCAAAACCTGTGGCTGGCGATTCCAGCCCGGATTCCGGTGTACCAGCCGGGCAACAGGCTGAAGAAAAGCTCGAAGAGCAACCTGAAACAGATCCTGATACGGAAGCCGGCGCAGCCGGTCAGCAATCAACAGATGAGAACATGCAATGACTGATGCATTAAAACTTGCGGAACAACAGCTCCTGGCCCCTGGCGGACTCAGCCATACCGATTTGGAGAAAGTCCTGCATCACCTGATGGGACCATCGGTGGATTCCGGTGACCTGTATTTTCAAAACACCTGCCATGAAGCCTGGTCGCTGGAAGACGGCCTGGTCAGGAGTGGCACACATGCGGTGGAGCAGGGTGTTGGCATCCGCGCAATCAGCGGTGAGAAGACCGGGTTTGCCTATGCGGACGAGATCATCATGCCATCATTGATGCAGGCATCGACCGCCGCGCGCGCCATTGCGAGGCAGGGACAACAGGGCACGGTGCAGGCCTGGCACCGGCAGAACCCGCAGGCATTGTATTTGCCCGATGATCCCATGACCACTTTAAGTGCAGACGAGAAAGTCGATCTGTTACGCCAGATTGACACCTATGCCCGCTCGCTTGATCCCAAGGTCAAGCAGGTAATGGTCAGTCTTGCGGCAACCCATGAAACCATATTGATAGCCTCCACCGATGGTTCGTTGGCCGCCGATGTACGGCCGCTGGTACGGCTGAATATCTCCGTCATTGCGGAACATGACGGCCGCCGTGAACAAGGCGGTGATGGCGGCGGCGGACGTTTTGATTATCTGCAACTTGTCAAAGACAACGCCTGGCAGAAATTTGCCGATGAAGCGGTCAGGCAGGCACTGGTTAACCTGGAAGCGGAAGCCGCACCTGCCGGCACCATGACCGTGGTGTTAGGCCCGGGCTGGCCCGGTGTCCTGCTTCACGAAGCTGTCGGGCATGGCCTGGAAGGTGATTTTAATCGTAAAGGCACATCTGCATTCAGCGGCAAACTAGGTGAAAAGGTGGCCTCTGAAGGCGTCACCATCGTTGATGACGGCACGCTACCGGAACGGCGCGGGTCATTGAATGTGGATGATGAAGGCACGCTTACCGAACAAACAGTGTTAATTGAAAATGGCGTGCTGGTCGCATACATGCAGGACAAGCTCAACGCCCGTTTGATGAATATGAAACCGACCGGAAATGGCCGGCGCGAATCATTTGCGCATTTGCCGATGCCGCGGATGACCAACACTTTCATGTTGCCGGGCGAGCATGATCCGCAGGAAATTATCAGCTCGGTTGAAAAGGGTCTGTACGCGGTGAATTTTTCGGGTGGGCAGGTGGATATTACTTCGGGGAAATTTGTATTTTCTGCATCCGAGGCTTATTTGATTGAAAATGGCAAAGTGACGCGGCCTGTTCGTGGGGCTACTTTGATTGGTAGCGGGCCGGAGGTTATGAATCGTGTCAGCATGGTTGGGAATGATTTGAAGCTGGATGCCGGGGTTGGGGTATGCGGTAAGGATGGTCAAAGCGTACCGGTCGGTGTCGGGCAACCCACATTGCGGATTGATTCGTTAACCGTTGGCGGCACCCAAACTTGAGAACCAACGCCGTCACCCAGAAGAAAGAACGTCATCCCCGCGAAAGCGGGGACCTCCTGACGGTTACCGTGTCCCCGCTCAGTGTTGTAGATTCTTTTGAATATCATCAACCAAGTGATAACGGTGGCAGTGGATTTTTCTCGTCCGTCTCACGTAACAGTTTGAATAATTTACGCGATGCTGCCGGCGGCTTGCCCAGCTTCACCTCTTTTTTGGCATTACGTATTAACTGGCGCAATGTCTGCACATTGATATCAGGGCTTTGCTCGAGCAATGCCGTCAGATCCTGGTCGGTACCTTCAACCAGACGGTTCCTCCAGGCTTCTATTTGATGAAACCTTACATTTACCCGTCGGTTTTTCTGGTCAATATCGTTGACGGCATCCGCCAATTCATCGGTGTCGCGTTTGCGAAGCATTTTTCCGACGGTCATCAATTGTCTTTTCCGCGCGCCATGCGCACGAATTTTGCGGGCGAAATCGACTTCGTCCCGAAGGTCGTCATCCATCGGCATGCGTTTGAGTCTGGCGTCCGGCATCGAGATCAGTTTTTTGGCCAGGTCCAACAGTTCATTAGCATCGCGTTTGCGTTGGCTTTTACTAATTTCAAGCGTGTCATTTTCGGTAATGGGTTCGTTCATGCCGGTATTTTATCCAAGGGAGTCGCCAGTGCAATGCCACATAATATAGGACACTACACCAAATGATAGATTCGAGTATGGTAGCCCAGGCTGTGCCTGATCGCGATCAGGAATTGTCCGGACTTGCAGATAGTGCGCAGGCGGCAATAGACCACGCACGTAGTCTGGGTGCTGATAGTTCTGAAGTTTCGGCGAGTATCCATTATGGCCTGGATGTGAATGTGCGCATGGGGGAAGTTGAAACCCTGGAGCATTCACGTGACAGCGGCTTTGGTGTCAGTGTTCATCTTGGTAACAGCAAGGGTCACGCTTCAAGCGGGGACTTGCGGCCGGAATCTATCCGTAGCTGTGTCGAAAAGGCGATTGATATCGCCCGTTTTACGCAGGCGGATAAATGCAATGGGCTGGCACCGACGGACAGGCTGGCCACCAGTTTTCCGGATCTTGACCTTTGGCATCCGCAACCGCTGGACGCCGAGGCAACCATGGAACGGGCGTTGGCCTGTGAAGCGGCAGGTCTGGAAAATTCTGAGATAACAAACTCTGATGGTGCTTCCTCATCGGTGGGTTTCGGCCTGAATGTGTATGCCAATTCCAATGGTTTTGTGGGCCGGAGTGACGGCACACGCTATGGACAAAGTTGCGTGCTGATTGCCGGTGAAGGTGAATCCATGCAACGTGATTACTGGTACGACTCGCGGCGTGCATATTCTGATCTCGAGAGTGTAGAGGCTACCGGCCATGAGGCGGCCCGCCGGACCGTCAGACGTCTTGGTGCGCGTAAAATACCCACCTGTGAAGTGCCGATACTGTTTGTACCGGAAGTTGCACGCGGGCTGGTCAGTCACCTGATCGGTGCCATATCGGGTGGGGCGCTTTACCGTAAGGCCTCTTTTTTGGAGGATTCTGTCGGTAAACAATTGTTCCCTGAGTGGATGAGGATGTCTGAGCGTCCTTTTATTCCGCGTGGTGCAGCCAGTACGGCGTTTGATGCCGAAGGTGTGGAAACCCGTGAAAGAGATATCATTGAAGGCGGCATCCTCACCGGCTATGTGCTGGGCAGTTACTCGGCCCGCAGGCTGGGGCTTGAAACAACGGGTAACGCCGGCGGCGTGCACAACCTGATCGTAGAGCCGGGCCGGTTTTCGGCGCAAGAACTGCTGCAGCAAATGGGTACCGGTCTTCTGGTCACCGAGGTTATGGGGCAGGGGGTCAGTATCGTGACCGGTGATTATTCC
>Ga0190293_1000686_pt1 | contig 12008 bp, 5 predicted proteins | sample 48693001_MG_FD_161671 | JGI IMG/M metagenome (GOLD analysis project Ga0190293, IMG submission 161671) | Hydrothermal vent microbial mat bacterial communities from Southern Trench, Guaymas Basin, Mexico - 4869-30-0-1_MG | ecosystem: Environmental > Aquatic > Marine > Hydrothermal vents > Microbial... | reverse complement strand
ATGGATACTTCTTTCAGTTATGCAGATTGGAAACAAAAGAGAACTACATCCGAATACTTCGGAGGAACTGACTCTGCTAACCCGACTAACTATGATTATTTTAGTGATGGAGTAGTCGCACCGGAATCCGGTGGATCCGGTATCCAGGGTATCTATGTAAATTCAAGATGGCAGTTCAAACTTTCAGGGCTCTATCAATTGCCATGGGGACTCAATTTTACAGGTGTTTTCCAGGCAAGGGAAGGATATGTAATTCCTTACCATGAACGGAGATATGTTGGTGGGTTTGGCTGGACAAGTGTCTATGAACCTGGAAAGAAATTTGGGGATGACAGGCTCCCGACATTCTGGATGTTGAGTCTCGGATTAGAAAGGACTTTTACGATATCTGAAAAATCTTCTGTAACAATATTTGCTGATGGATATAATATTACAAATAATGTAATTTCACTAAAGGTTAACCCCCGTTTGGGAGTGACCGAGGGTGCTATTCAGAGGGTTCTGAATCCAGGACTGTTCCAATTTGGAGTTAGAGTTAATTTCTGACAATATAAAATAAGTATATTTTTAATAGAGCCGCTCCTCCGGGGGCGGCTTTTTTTTTCGTATAAATAATTATGATAATGAAACTTTTTAAAATAGAGATATTCTTCATAGTATTTCTACTCATAATGATTCCGGTAATTTTAGAATCAAATCACAGGGAATTTTTAATTCAGCAGATCTCAGTGGAATCGGGAATCTCAGATAAAACAATAACATCGATCATACAGGATAAAGAAGGTTATATGTGGTTTGGGACCGAGTCCGGACTGAACAGATATGATGGCTATAGTTTTAAAATTTTCAAAAATGACCCGGAGAACCAAGCAAGCATATCATATAACAGGATATCCTGCCTTGCTATGGAAACAGATGGGACCTTATGGGTGGGGACGAGTGGAGGCGGAATAAATTGTTATCAAAGGAACACCGGGGATTTTAAAAGATATTCTATGATACCCGGTGATCTTGATACAAAGGCGAATATTGTTCTGTCAATATTTGTAGATCGCCGGGGAGAGATCTGGGTTGGTACATGGGGAGAAGGTTTATTTAAATTTAACAAGGCTGATAATGAATTTGAGAATTACAAACCTTTTCCCGGGGGGAAAATAAATTTCAGGAACAGGATACAGAAAATTTATGAGGACAGTTCCGGATCTTTATGGGTAGGGACACGTGACGGACTTTTCAAGTTCAATAAGGAACAGAAATTATTTGTCAGATTTTCCGGAGAGAGTGATATTAAGTTGTCAGTGAATAAAAATGCAATATGTACCATATTCGAGGACAGGTATGGGGATTTGTGGGCCGGGACATATGATGGAGTCTTTATTGTTGATCACAAGTCAAGAACTTTAAGATCTCCTGATTTCCCATGGATTGAAGAATTAAAAAACACAAGAGTTTTCAGTATAGCAGAAGATAGTTACGGAAGGCTGTGGATCGGCTCATGGGAGGGACTCTATTCAATTAAAAAGGATAGAATAAACTATAATAAATATACAGGTACAGGACATCATGGAATAGATCTTAGTTCTTCTCTGGTACTTCAGTTATATATTGACCGGTCAAATATATTCTGGGTGGGAACAATGAACGGCCTTAATGTTTTCAATGGTAACAGGACAGGTTTTAAGAATTATGACATGAGGGATATTCTCTCCTGTGAAAAGCTCACTTACTTATTTATATCAGTTTATGAGAATCATGATGGCAAATTGTGGCTTGGAACGGTAAAACATGGCATTCTAATTCTCGACAGAGAGTCGGGATCTATAGAAAAATTAGATGATTTAATTAAGGGTAATGTATCTCTCAAAAGAAATGCTATTCTGAATATACAGGGTTCCGGAGGCCGGTTCATTTATATTGGTACTTCAAAGGGGTTGAGCATTCTGGATCAGGAAGATATGAGCATCAAATCCTTTGTGAACGATCCGGATGATCCTGAAAGTATTTGTAATAACTATGTTGTTTCATGTCTTGAGTATGAACCGGGGAAATTTTTTGTAGGGACAATGGAGGGGCTTGACAGGTTTGATCTTAAAAGTGAAAAATTTGTCCATTATTTCAATAATCCTGAAGATAATACCTCTATAAGTGCGGATCTCATTACATCTGTAATGAAGGACAATAAAGGGAGGATATGGATCGGGACATATGGCGGAGGTTTAAACACGTATGATCCTGTTAAGGATAATTTTATCAGATTACATGATGTGTCTGAAAAAAACCCGAGGAAAAAATTCTTGTATCCCATTATTGAATCCGGAGACGGGATGCTCTGGATGGGATCGAATGAAGGTGGCTTGAAAATGTTCGATCCTGATACGGAAAAATTCAAAACCTATTACAGGAAAGACGGGCTCCCTTCTGATACAGTCTGGGATGTTTTCGAGGACAAATCCGGCAATATCTGGTTCAGTACCACAAATGGTGTCTCCAGACTGAACAGGGCTGATGGCTCAATTGCAAATTTCAATAAATTTGACGGACTATTGATCGATTTCTTCACTTTTAATTCAGGAGCCGTTAACAAAAAAGGAGAAATGTTTTTTACCGGAAACAATGGTATCGTTTCGTTCAATCCTGAAATGGTTCGAAAATTTTCAAATATTCCTCAAATCGTAATAACATCGATAAGGAAAATTAAATATGAAAATATTGTCACGATTCCGGTTAAGAGTGAGGAGCGCCTTGTCTTTGATCACAATGAAAAGATGGTCACTTTTGATTTTTCAGCAATGTCATTCCTTAATTCTAAAAAAAATAGATACAAATACAGATTGTCCGGACTTAGTGAACAATGGGTGGATATCGGGAACAGACATTCAATCTCATTCGGAAGTTTGAGCCCGGGAAAATATATGCTGACTGTAATCGGATCAAATTGTTTCGGGGACTGGAATGATCAGGGGGCTTCAGTTCATTTTGTGATCACTCCGCCATATTGGCAGACCTGGTGGTTCAAGGTACTCCTCTTTTTATTGTCAGCAGCGGTATTTGTTTTTTTTCACCTATCGAGACTTAAAAAGCTTGAGAAAAAACTCCGGAATGAGAGTGAGATGGAAAAACTTTTCCGGAGAAAAGGGATCTCTAAAAGGGAGCGAGAGATCACCTTTCTGATCATCCGGGGAATGACAAGCCGGGAGATCGAGGATAAGTTGTTCATATCCTACGGGACAATTAAAAATCACATATATAGTATTTATAAAAAGCTTAATGTTAAAAACCGGGCGGAGATCGTTAATTTATTTAAAGAAATAAAAAATCTGTAACCTGATATTATTATTTATTAAAAAAATTTTAAAAATAAATTTATTGTGCTATATTTTTTCATTAAACTTTTAGAGGTGATGATATGAAAAAATTATTTATTATTGTTCAGATCTTATTATTGTCGTTTGTACTTGCTGCGGGATACGATATTTCACTTATGAGATATCCTGATATTTCTCCGGACTCCAATCATGTTGTTTTCGCATACAAGGGCGATATATGGAAAGCCTCGGTCTCGGGCGGGAAAGCAGAAAGGCTCACAGACCATTTTGGGAATGATACAAGGCCTAAATTCTCACCTGATGGAAAACTTATAGCTTTTTCTTCTGACAGGAATGGTAATTATGATGTTTTTGTAATATCTGCTGAAGGTGGGCTTGCCAGACAACTTACTTACAGGTCTTCTCAGGATGAAGTGACCGGATGGAACGGGGATGGAACCGGTGTGATATTCCACTCAAGAAGAGATCTCCATTTTTATTATGGTAATTCAGGTATCTTCTCAATCCCGGTAGCGGGAGGCATGCCCCGTCTTCTGATGGATCAGATGGGGAAGAATGGTTCTATGTCCGCAGATGACAAATTCCTTGCATTTAATATAAATCGAATTCCGGATTTCAGGCAAAGGTATAGAGGGCCTGCAAACAATGATATATGGGTTTATAACAGGGGGAAAGACAGATATAACAAATTAACTGATCATCCGGGAAACGACAAGTGGCCTGTGTATCAGAATAAAACGATCTATTATGTCTCAGATTCAGATGAAACATTTAACCTGTGGAAAATGGATGAGAACGGGAGCAACAAGACCCAGATCACATTTCATAAAGGAGATCAGGTAAGGTATCCGGCGATATCTCCAGACGGGGGATTTGCAATCTATGAATATCTGAATAAACTCTACAGAAAAGATATCAACAAAGATGCTTATCCACTGAGCATCTTTGCAGCTACGGAACATAAGAACGATTATATAGTAAAAAAATCATACTCTTCAAAAGCAACGGAGATGAAGGTGTCACCCGATGGGGAGTATTATGCGTTTGTTATAAGAGGTGAAATTTTTGTAATAAAAAAAGGGTGGAAGAGAGCGAAAAATATTTCAAACTCACCTTACAGGGAAGCAAATATATCCTGGACCAGTGACAGCAAAGGGATCCTGTTCGATTCGGACAAAAATAATAATAGAGATATTTTCATAATATATCCTGATGGAGACAGGGGTATTTATCATTCTTATGAATACAAATTAAAACAATTAACTGATAGTGATATGGAAGAGTCAATGGGTGTGCTTTCTCCGGATAACAAAAAGATAATCTATGTCGAAGGGAACGGAAAAGTGGTTCTGAAAACGATCGGGGAAGAGGAGAAAAAATATCTGCTCAAAAGCTGGAATATATATGGAATCTCCTGGTCACCTGACGGAAATTATCTGAGTTATTCACATTATGATAATAATTTTACTTCTGATGTGTATATTTATGACCTGCCGGCTGGTAAAGCTTACAATATTTCCAGACATCCTGATGATGATTACTCTCCTGTATGGTCCCCGGATGGAAAATTTCTCTATTTTATATCGAGAAGAAGTAATAATAATATGGATATATGGAGGGTTGCTTTAAGAAAAGAGTGGTTTGAAATGACTCCGGATGAATGGAAGAAGATTGAAGAGAAAAAAAAGAAAAAGAAATCAGACAAGAAGGAATCTGAAACAGATACGGAAAAAAATTCAGGTATACTTCCTGTAGATTTTGATGAGATCCATCTCCGTATCACCCATCTTACAAAATTACTCGGAGATGAATTCGGGATAGCCGTATCTCCTGATAGTAAAACTATAGCATTCAGTGCCGGTAATGATGACGGGACCGGATTGTATAAGATCGGATGGGATGGTAAGGATCAAAAATTATTGATAAAGAAAGCTAAAGGACTGAGAGCTCTCCATTTTGCAAAAAAAGGAGATGACCTTTACTTTATTAAATCGGGGATGCTGAATAAAATTAATATTAAAAAAACTTCCCCGAAACCAATTCCATTCAGTGCAAAGCTGACCATAGATATGGGGGCTGAGAATCTTCAGAAGTTCGAGGAGGCATGGAGATCAATGAGGGATAATTTCTATGATCCCGGATATCACGGGATCGACTGGAACGGTATCTATAAAAAATACAGGCCCTGGATCAACAAAGGGCTTAACAGGCATGAATTTGATTATATATTTACTATGATCCTTGGCGAATTGAATGGTTCACATCTCAGGATAACTTCAAAAATGGAAGAGGGGAGAAAAAATATCAAAACCGGAGATATCGGAGTTTTATTTGATGACAGTTATGAAGGCCCCGGATTCAAGATAAGTAATGTGCTGAAGGGTTCTCCCGCATATCATAAGAACAGCCGTTTATTTGCTGATGATATTATAATCTCTGTAAATGGAGAAAAAGCCGCTCCAGGATTCAATTATTATATGTTCATGGAGGATAAAGCCGGGGAACCTGTAATGCTTCAGGTAATCAGAGGAGAAAAAAAACTTGATGTTGAGATTACTCCTGTAAGCAGTAACCGGAACTTCATTTATAATACCTGGATTGAACGGAATCAGAAAAAGGTGGATGAATTGTCAGGCGGGAAACTGGCATACCTCCATATACAATCAATGGGATGGCCTAATCTTGAAAAATTTGAGAGGGAACTTCATTCGGTCGCATACGGGAAAGATGGACTGATAATTGATGTAAGATATAACGGAGGAGGCTGGATAACAGATTATCTCCTTCAGATCCTGACAACAAAACAGCATGCCGTAACTATCCCCAGAGATGGGGGAAAGGGATATCCTCATGGACGCAGATCTATTTTTGCTTATACAAAACCGATCGTTGTTCTTATTAACCAGATGTCATATTCAAATGCAGAGATATTTCCATGGTCGATCAGGACCCTGAAACGTGGAACTCTTGTGGGTAAGCAGACTTTTGGTGCAGTAATATCCACAGGCGGAACGGCATTGATCGACGGGACATGGTTGAGGCTGCCTTTCCGTGGATGGTATGTTAATGATGGTACGATGACAAATATGGAATTGAATGGATGTCCTCCTGATGTTCCGGTTGAAAATCTTCCGGGTGAAGAGATTAAAGGTATTGACAGGCAGTTGAACAAAGGGGTGGAAGTACTACTTGAAAAAGTTAAAGAATCTGAAAAGAGTAAGATCTGGAACTGATAAAGAAGGGGGCGATGATCCTCACCCTTTTATTTTAATTATTCTATTTCACTTCCCATGGAAGAGCCATTATCAGTTTCACCGGAATTTGTTCCTCCATCTTTTAAAATTAACGAGATAGACGAGTTCACCTTTCTTCCTGAAGGAGAGATCACACTGAATTTTATTGTGACCTTATCACCCAATTCTTCTATTATCTGATCTGTTATATCCCAGACGATCTCCCCTGTCAGAGGGTTAAGCTCGATCCCCTTCTCCAATGGAGATATAAGCTCAAATTTCACTCCCTCTTCAGGCTCCGGATTGTCTCCCTCAATAAATTCCGGGTCATCATCTTCTCCTTCAGGCATTGCAGCATTTATCTTGTATCTGAATATCCCGGGAGAATTGAATCTCTCCACCATGGTCAGGTTCAGGAGTGGGAGTGCCCCTTTCACTTTAACCAGTTTACTCTTGAACTCAGGGTAGGGTTCCCCCTCTTCCTGAATTCTTACGAGGCAAAACACCCAGTCATTCTCTTTCAGGTAATCTCTGGAGAGTGACAATTTTGTTTCTCCTTCTATTTCTCTGTCATTTATGAACCATCTGTATCCGAAGTTTTTCACTGATCGTTTGTCAGATAATACGGGGAGAGCTATGATATCATTATCTATATTTATCGTGGAGCCGAACTTTACACTGGTGATCTCCAGAATTTTCCCTGTGGTTCCCGGAGTTTTGATCTCAGACAGGGAAACCTGTTTGATCCTGCTTTGTACCTTAAGGCTCACATCAACGTCATCGCTGCCGCAGAATACCAGCGACAGCGATATAAGAATAAGGAGAATGTATTTTACTGATCTCAATTCTACCTTCTCTTCTCTTCCCATGTCATGGAACCGAATACAGACTCTACATCAATTGTTTCCTGATCTATAACATCTGTACTGCCGACAACTCCCGAGCCTTTATAGATCTTATATTTTCCACCTGATAAGAGACCGGATCCCTGAATCTTCCCTGCTTCCACAATCGGGTCTTCTATTGTGATCTCTCCGCCTCCGGCCCTTACTTTAAAACTGTAAATACTCTGGTTCCCCTCCTGCACACACGGGTCAATTACTTTTGTCGAGGTTGTAGTCGGAACATAGGTGTTAAAATAGATCGTACTGTTTATAAAGATCGGGTAGGGTTCGAAAATTGTTTCCCCGGATCCTTCAGTGTATTCGAACCAGAATCCTGATGTTATCGGATCCTGGGTCCCCGACCAGATGCTGTTTACATCTGTCAGGCTGCTTGAGGTCAGTGTTGATGAAAGGGAATTGTCTATGATACCAAGAAACCTCCCTGTAATATTATTCACATTATTCGGCTGAGGCCTGTGCCCTGTGCCGGTGAACAGCCAGAGATTGTAATCATAATCATATCCGAGTGTCGGCGGAAGCCACATTGTCTGGCCGTCATCTGCCTGGTATATATTTGTCGCATCCCATCCTGCAGGATCACCATTCAGATTAATCTTCCAGATCCTGCCTCCCTGTCCGGATGAACCCGTATAGTCTCCCGATTCGGTCATATACACATAATCGGTAAGGCCGTTGTTATCATAATCCAATGCTGACGGTGTTGCGGCAAAACAATAGATGAAATCATCATTCGTATGGATATAAGTGCTGCCCACCTTGCTCTCTGAATCACTGGCACTATAGAGGAATTTTTTAACTATATCACCTGAATATGCGTTCAGGACAAAGAATCCCTTTCCTTTAAGGTTGGGTGCGGTTGCAGGTTCTTCATCAATATCATATCCTCCGGATAATAATACAGCCGGAAATTGTGCTCCGGTTCCGTCATTCTGAAGCCTTGCGATGATAGGTTTACCCTCTGTAAAACCTGAATATGAAGGATCATTAAATTCCCAGAGAAATGACATTGACTCCGGATCGGTGACATCGAGAGCGCAATAGCTTTCTCCACCGATCCCGTAACCAAAAATAATAACTGTTTTCCAGTCTGTCCACGCTCCTGAATTTGCCATTTTTATATCTTTTGCAATTGCTTTGCCATCGATAAAGTATTGATGAGTGCCGGTCGTTGATCCGTCTGTAGAAGGGACTTCCGGTACCATATCTCTCAGTCTTGTCAGGAATGAGGGAGGGATAAAAGCCCATAATTCTTCTCCGGTTTCAACCAGGAAACAATGGAGCATCCCGTCGTTTGCACCAACGTAAACTACCTCAGGCCGCTTCGATATCAGGACTTCCTCTTCATCGATGGTGACCCATTCTGTAAGTTCATCGAAGAATAGCTGGTAAGAGGTGTCGAAACTTGCTTTCCATTTAAGGGGAGCGCCGACAACGGTGGGAGTGAAATGGAATATATCACCCAGTATCCATCCATACCCATTATTTCCTATCACAAAATCGATCACTTTGTCCCTGTTCGCATCATCTACTGCCGTATCCCCGGAAGTGAATCCGAGATCGGCTGCATTGAGACTGGATGAATCGAAACTGACCAGACTCCCGCTCTTTATAGTATAAATTACTCTTGCAGTAGATCTTTCGTTTAAAATGACACCTGCATCCCACTCCAATGCACTTCCCGGATTTTCAAGGTCGGGGAAATTGCCCTCTTCATCCAATTTGTATGATTTGAGGTGTCCCTCCCAGATACTCTGTGTGGCTTTGGGAACGAATGTTGCCACATAACCGCTCCTGTCACCGTAAGTAAGTGAATATTTCGGAGCAGCAAAAGAAGCGTAAGCCCTGACTTTTTCATCAATACTTGCAAAAGCGGCTCTTATAGCTCCTGCCAGCGACTCATAATCTTTAGCGGTGTAATATTCTCCTCCGCCATTAGCTGCAGTATCTTTTAAAAGAACATTATCTATTGCAAATCCAATTGTATATGTATAAATAAATTGTCTGTTCTTCATATGAGAATCAAACCTGCTGTCATCCTTTATTGTATCCATATCATCCGGCCAGATGTCCTCATTGAATGCATAATAAGCAAGATCATCAAGATAGTTGGTTCCTGAACTTGCCAGGTCCAGTTTATCATCATCGTTCGGGGGAACTACATCTGTATCCCCCCAGGGGGCTGAAAAATCATCTTCAATTTGAAAAATAGTGCCTTCTCCCAGATTTCTCAATTGATCATCCTGGGTAGGTTCACCATCCGTAACAACTATGATAAAGTTTAATTGGCACCAGTTTGATATGGGAGTACTTGCGGATATCTGCTGGGCGCCGGAATTATCAAATGAGAGGAAATATTTGTCATCAGATATCGAACATTCACCGCCGTTCCTGAAGTATGCATACACCTCTGCATATGCTTCTGACAGAGGTGTCCATGTTGTCCCCTCTATCCCTGTGATCAATACTTTTGTAGCATTCCTGTTGGCGTTTGCATCACAACTCTGAATTACGGTTCCACCTTCATCGGAGTTAAATCTCGATATACCGAACCGGGGATACTCTTTGTCGGGGTTGGGGTCGGCATCATAATCATCAAACATTTCATCAACAGCACCTTTCATGACTTCCCTTGCAACTCTCATCCTGACCTTCCGTTCTATCCTGTGATCATCAACATCTGTTGTGTCAGATTCATCCCAGGTGCCGAATTCTGAGAAATGATTCCATTCATCAACCTGATCAGTTGAAGCAGTATAAAGCATGAAGTTCAAAAAATCTCCGCCGATCCTGACCTGGTTCCCGGAATCCTCTTCTCCAAAAAGATTAATCACACTCGCTGCAGGATGATAGCTGGTAACATCCATTTCATAAACCCCGTCAGAATTTACAGATGTAAGAGGATAATAAGGAGCGCCTGAATACTGCCGTGTAAGGTAAAATTGTGATACCGGGAAGTATCTGGAATAACCGAGATGAGGATCGTAGTATGTACCTTTTTTGAAATATTCTATTGTATACTGGGAATATTTTGATATAACGTCATCTGCAGGGTCTGTATAAGAATTTGCCGGATCATAGTCAGGATGGTAGATCAGGGTGTTCATCGATCCTGAATTGTCCATCATGATAAGTATGTTCGGTTTCATAACTGAAAAAGTTGAACTGCCGCTGTTGAACAGCGATTCGTCAAACCATCCGTAGAGCTGACTGGATATCATCAAAATAAATCCGATCAAAAATAAGATTAATATTTTTTTCTTCATTTTTTCCTCCTAATATTCGGAACTAAGCATCACAATAATTGAAGCAATCTCTTTTCTGGCATTATTTCCTCCGCCGGGCACTTTCACCGAAGATGAAGATATCACCTCCCAGGGTGTCACTGTCACTCCCATAGAGCCGCTTGTCTCGACAGAAATCCCAATCGGAGGGGGCGGGTCGAAAGTGAGGAACGGGGCTATATATTGCGGATCGGTTATTGCTGATCCGTAACTGTCATACAGAGGGCCGCTCCTGTAAGATCTTGTCCCGTCAGTGACGGGCCCGAAAATCTCAGTAGCAGGATCAACTGAATATCTCAATTGATTTGTCCCTATGCTGATCCCGGTCTCCGCTGTAAAGAAAGAGTCCTTATCGGCAAAAAAGTTCCTTGTGATACTGATCTCGGTTTTACTCCGGTTCAGCCCCATCACACCGATAAGTGAGAGTATTATTACTCCGAAAAGCACCAGTATAAGGACAGAGCCTTTCTCTTCTTTTTTTATATTTTTCATTTATATCTCCTAATATACAATGTCATAGTTTCTTATGAATACTTCATAAGTGAGGTAGGTATAATGAAATCTTCCAGCTGCCAGAGTAGTAGCTGCTACATCACCCATTCTGGGTTTATCGAATGCCTGTCCCACAGCTCCTTCATCGATATTTGCCCTCTTATGTCTGTCTTCTGTTCTCATAAGTGCAAAGACCCTGATGGAGGATATATTTCTGTTAGTAAAGTTTTGAATAAAACCGGTGCAATCAGTGCTGCCTGCAGTTGCACACGGATCGGGATGGTTTGTCCCTGCAGTTGAAGTTGAGGCCCAGAACTCGGCAGGGTCATCCTTGGTAATATATTCGAACTGGAGATCCGCAATATTCGGAATGATAGGTACCGCTCTGGTTGATGTTTCATTCCCGTCAGCAAGAATATCCGCAACCCCCTCTGTGTCGGTTGTCAAAGTGAGTGTTTTCGAGCCGTCCTTCTCGGCTTTGACCGTGAAGATATTAAAATAGTTCAGTCTTATTAAAGGACTACCGTCTGCATATGTCCCTGTATTCCCAAGTGATCCGAGGTGTGTCAGGGAATTGTCAGTATATTTCCCCGGGACATTGAGCAAGCCTGAATAATATACCGGAGTTGACCGTATGGTAAGTGTAGTGTCCCCCATGGAGACATCGCCGGTGACTTTAAAAACAAAATATCCGCCGGCCCTTACAATTATTCCGACATCATTTTTTGTCCAGAGTATCCCTGTACCATCCAGATTGGTTACACTATCCTC
>Ga0190293_1000685_pt1 | contig 12047 bp, 11 predicted proteins | sample 48693001_MG_FD_161671 | JGI IMG/M metagenome (GOLD analysis project Ga0190293, IMG submission 161671) | Hydrothermal vent microbial mat bacterial communities from Southern Trench, Guaymas Basin, Mexico - 4869-30-0-1_MG | ecosystem: Environmental > Aquatic > Marine > Hydrothermal vents >... | reverse complement strand
GGATCTGGTCGAACCTATCGCGCTCCACATGCATGGCGGGGCGTGTGTACCCAAAGTCCCCGAACGAATGAGCTCGAACCTGGCCATCCCACGAGACGATCGCACCGGACTTCGAGACGAACCCTTCAGCCTGAAGCTTGTCTGTCACCTGCATCAGGTCAGCGTACTTCCAGAAGTCGGGGATGAGGCTCTCACCAACCTGTGGCCTCGGATGACTTCCACGCTCGAACAGGACCACGTCGTGGCCCTTGTGTGCAAGAACTGTCGATGCTAGTGACCCTCCCGGTCCACCACCGATGACGACCACGTCCGCTGCTGCTGGTATGTTCATTGTCTGTCCTCCCCTGGTATCGAACCCCGCAACCAATCCCACATGCCAAACGACTGCGAGGTCGTTTCGACACTCTACAGCCTCAAGGGTCAGTGAGTTGATGTCCTCTCTTGCTCAACATGGCGATCGTTGTGACGCTCACCTGAGACATCACCTTCGTCCGCCCCACCTTTGTCGCTCTGGATCTGCAATGCCGGAACGATGTGGGTGACACGGTATGCGATCATCGCAGAGAACCAGGCGATAGATGCGACGACGGCAAGAGCCGACACGATCTTTCCAACGGTTGTGAACGGAACCAGGACCAGCGTCGTTGTGAACTCGATTCCGATGAGCGCCACGAGGAACATGATGATCATGTCTCTGCTCGCCTTCGAGGCTGCATAGGCACCAAGAGGAGCGCCGATGACGACGACAGGGATCGCGACAAGCCAATACGAGAATGCGATACCGAGGTCATTGAGCACGAACGCATGCAGCGATGCACCCACGACCGAGTTGATACCCATGATGATCACCGACGTTGGCGTGCTCACCTTCTCGTTCACACCGATGGCCAGCGTCAGGACGACGAAGATGAGCATGTCGACTCCCGAACCGGTGTTCGCGGCGAAAATGCCTCCGACGAGGCCGATCGCCGCGTAGAAGATCGGATCGTTCGTACGCCACGTGGGCAGCATCTCGACGACAGGCAGCTTGAGAACCCAACGGGACAGGATCAGGGCAGCGGCGAAGACGGCTGCCACGAAGGAGAAGAGGATCTTCGTGTACGGCGCTCCGAGCACGATCCAGAATGTTCCGATGATCTGGCCGAACAACCCCCCGACCGAAGCCCAAAGAATGACTCTCGGAAGGATCGGGACCTTGCGCACGACGATCACGAGTGCAGCCATCATCATGCCGACAGATTGCACAAGCAACCCGAACGTCCGAGCGGTCTCCGAGTCGATGCCGAGAACCTTGGTGAACACGGGGAAGGCAACAGCAGCCCCACCCTGGGGTGTCGCACCTGCGATGAACGAGCCGAAGCTCATCGTGATGGTAATCGGCCAATACTGTGTGAACAGATACCACGATCCAGAGACGGTCATGTAGATGGCCCACACGGAAAGCACAACGACGAGAGCTGCCGGATAGGCCCATCGCCTCATCGTCGGCGTTACATCGACCAGGTTCGCCGAAGCACCGATATCAACGGCCTCTTTGCTTGCTGTCACTGAATCCCCCTCTGCGCCCTGCACACCCCGCAGAACCACCCGCACACGACTGTACCTATCTCAGCTTCCCTCCGCCAGGAATCATCGTCATTGCGACGATGTCGCCGGCGATGTCCAACCAGGGAGATCCCTTCCGAGCCATGTCGCCAATTCATCATTCGGACCCTCGTAGAACCGGGCAAGTTCGTCCCGCGATGACGCGCTCATCGGAGGGTAGGCGCCAGTCTTCTTCGTGTTCAACCGCCCGAGGACCCTCCGCGGTACGGCCATGGAGGAGGGCAACGTCTTGGCCCACCTCCGTAGCGCCAACGAACGAAACTCGACGTACTGGTTGACTGTCTCGCCCATCACAGGAGGCACGAAAGAGCCGTCAACTCCGAGGAACCCGCAGACAGTCGCATACAGGTCGCTCGGGTCGCTCTTCAACTCCTCCTGGAACACGACCAGCACCTGATCCCTGGCGAAGCGACCGACGAGATACTCGAGGTGCTTGGCATAACAACCCACGTCGAGAACTCTCGATGATTCTACGAATTCCTCGAACGGCATCTCGGCACGTCCGCGGTTCCGAGCCATCCAGTAGTGCGAGTACGATCGACCGACGGGATCCCTCAGGATCACGACGATCTTCGCGTCAGGAACTGTCTGCGTCATCTGATCCACCGCCACAGGGTCGTGGAGGTACCACGGCGTGGCCTCGCCAGCCACCCTGTCTGGTCCCGCGTCCGTGAAGTGCTCGCTGTACCACGCCACGTCGTCCCAATGGTTTCCGTTGAAGAAGCCGATTTCCTTTGGTCTGGCCATGAACACGGAAGGGTGCTGGTCAAGCATGCGGTACAGGGTGGTGCTGCCACATCGTGGTGCGCCTGCAATCAGGAAGTCTGGTAGTCGTGGCATATGTGGCTGTTGTGTCCCGGTTCGTATCGTTGATGGTCTCTCACAGTACCGAGGGCGTACTGTGAGAGGTATGTTGCTCTGGGCGACAGTGAACGCGTGTGAGGGGCCCGATCGGGCCCCTCACACGGTATACCGCTGCTAGTTGGTTGGCTCGACCAGATGCGCAGACTGGCCTGATGCGAACGAACCGAGGTTTTCCACGACACCGTTCGGCCACGTGACACTCACCGTAGCGGATGTGTCACTGCCCAGACCGAAGAACGCTGCCTTCTGGCCTCCGCCGCCGTGGCTTCCACCGCTCGAGATCATCTGCGTCTGTGTTCCTGCACCCGTCGTCACCGAGATGACCGTCCCGATTCCGTCACGGTTCGAGTCTGTGCCTTCAACGGTGACGGTCAGCCACTCGTTCGTGTTCCCGTTTGCTGCGCTGTTGTTCTGCATCAGCAGCGGATAGGTGTTGTAGTTTCCGATGAACACGTCGACCCAGCCGTCCTCGTTGAAGTCGGCAAGGGACACGTTGCGACCCTTCGCCTCATCGGCCATGCCTGTGGCATCACTGACGTTGAGGTACGTTCCGTCGCCCTGGTTCTCGAGGAGTACGCTCGCCATGGGGAGGCTGCTGCCGATCTGGCCCTGTGCAAAGAACAGATCCTGCCAGCCATCGTTGTTGTAGTCGAGGAACTCCGTTCCCCAGCTCACTCCTCCAGACAACCCTGCTGTGACTCCCGAAGAGGAGCTCACATCCGTGAACGTGCCATCGCCATCGTTCATCAACAGATGCCCTGGTCCTGCGTCCGAGAACGCAAGGTCGAAGAAGCCGTCGTTGTTGTAGTCCCCGATGCCGAGTCCCATTCCGTTGACGGAACTGTCAGCATCGGCTGATGCACCTACTTCGGTGAACAGCCAACCACCAGAACCATCTGAGCCATCGTTTCGCCACAGCTTATTTGGCTGGTTCGACCCGTTGATATTGTCGTTGACGAGGTAGATGTCCGTGTCACCGTCGTTGTCGTAATCGAACATCCCCGCTGCGAAGCCGAGGCCGCTCACGTCGGTGCATGGGACGGCACCCCCACCGCACAGGTATGTCGTCCAGTCCGAGAACGTACCATCACCATTGTTGTGGAACAGTCGGTCGACCATGTCACCATCCGTGGCACAGGTCATGTGCTTGGCGTAGTAGACGTCGAGGTATCCGTCACCGTCGACATCCCCCCAGGTAGCCGTCTCGATGCGCCCCTGGTCACCGAGGCCTGCCGAGCCCGATACATCAATGAATCCGAGCGAACCGGTATCGATGAGCTGATTCTCCCACAGAGTGTTCCCGGTCGCGTTCGCCACGAACAGGTCGGTGTCACCATCATTGTCGTAGTCGATCGCCGCTGTTGCGAAGCTGTCATCGGAGGCAGCATCGATTCCGAGTTGAGCGGCGGTATCGGTGAAGTCGACGATGCCGTCACTCGTCAGATCGCCGTCGTTGCGATACAACTGGTTCGCACCGTCACGGTTCGTCTTGAACAGATCCTGGTCACCATCACCATCGAAGTCAGCCCATGCCGATCCTACGCCAATCGGTGGCGAGCACTGCCCGCTGGCCGAGTGGTACACAGTGATGCCTGCAGCAGGTGCGACGTTTGCGAAGGTCGCGTTGCCTGATGCGAGCCTGTAGCCAACAGCGTCTGCCGCTACTGATCCGCCGTCCGTCACCGTAAGGAATTGAACATTGTTGTTGGTCGTCAATGTGGCCAATGCGGGAGCCGTGATCGTGAGGGTTCCCTCACCGACACCGACGGTGATGGTGAAGTCACCATTGCCATCGGTTACGCCTGGCCAGGTCTGCCCGCCGAAGTCGAGGAAGGAAACGGTGACGCCAGAAAGGCCAGTGTCTCCACCGTCCTCGACCCCGTTGCCATCGATATCATCGAAGACATGGCCAGTGACATCCCCGGTCACCGGGGGAACACCGCCTGTGACGGTGATCGCACCAACAAGTGTGTCAGACAGGCCGCCAGGGTTCGTGACGGTGAGGTCGCGAGGTCCAGCAGCAGCATCCGCATCGACGCCTATAGCGAGACTGACCGTGGTGTTCTTCACCCTGTTCAAGGTCACGGACACACCGGATCCCGAAAGGGAGAACGTTCCACCCGATTCGTAGTTGAGCACTTCGACCTTGATCTTGCGCGAGTCTCCCGGGTCGAATGTGGGATCACTCAGAACCTGCACGATCTCGGGACCATCACCTGATGGAGGCTCGAACCCGACCGTATCAGCTGTGGCAGTTCCACCATCTGTGACCGCCACAACCTGTGACCCGTTCGCCGTTGTGACCGTGTAGCCAACAGGTGTCGACACGTCGACATCGGCGTCTCCTACGGCGAGCAGAGATGCAGAGAAGTCGCCGTTGCCGTCCGTCGATATATTTGTGACTGCGCCGTTCGCGTCCGTCACAGACACGCTCACTCCCGCGAGACCGGTCTCTGTACCATCCTCGACACCGTTGGCATCGTCATCTCCAAAGACATGCCCGTCGATAGACCCTGTGGGAACAGTCGCATATCCAACAGCTGCGCCAGGAACGCTTGCGTCCAGAAGCACGGTCACGATCTGGGTGTCGTTGCCGGTTGTCAGCGCCATGCCAGATGGCGTCGCGTAGGTGATGGTCGCGTCACCGACGGGAGCGCCGATAAGAGTCGCATCACCGCTCGCGCTCGTCGTCAGATCGTGAGACGCACCGTCAGAGTTGACCACGTTGACATCAACATCAACCAGGCCGGGTTCCCCGCCATCTTCGATGCCGTCGCCGTCGAGGTCGTCGAACACATGCACGGTGATATCGCCGAATTCAGGCGGCGGATTCGTGCCTGTGACCTCCATCGCTCCGACGTACGTGTCGGAGAGTCCGTCAGGGTTCGTGACTGTGAGATCACGCAGACCGCCCTGAGCGGCTGCATCAGCGAGGAGTTGCATCTTGACTCGCGTGCCCCCCTTGACACGATACGTGAGCACATCGAGGTCGGCTCCTGAGAACTCAAGCGTGGCCCCCGAGTCCATTCCCTCGATCTCAACAACGAACGCCCTGGCCTCGCCAGGGTCGATATCTGTATCGCCATCAAGAATGCTTGTGATGACGGGCGGTACTCCTGGCACCGCACCTGCCGGTGCGATAACCAACGCACTCGCGAACAACAGCATGGATGCAATCAGGATCACACCACGCCTCAAACCCAACATCGATAGAACCATCGAATTTACCCCTTTTGAGACTCTCCCTGAAACGCACTGTAGTGATTCCGACATTCGAATGTCCACACAATTGTCGGAACGTATTGCTTATTACGTATTACGAGGATGCGCGGATAGGGAGAGACGATTTCTGAGTTCACGGTTCACAGTTCACAGTTCACAGTCAGAAACCGGTACCAGCCCTGATCGATCGAGTGTGGTCGGAAAACGGAGAACGGAGAACGGAAAACGACCGCTCCCTATCCGCTGATCCTCTACGTATTGCGTAGTACGAAATACGATCAGCGGATAGGGAGCGCCGGGCGGCCAGTTCACAGTTCACGGTTGACAGTCCACAGTCAGAAGATCCGCTCGTGAGTCCCGGTGTTTGAATGGTTTGGCCGATGTAGTGGCGGGTTTCTTGCGGACGGCGGAGAGCGGACAGCGGAGGGCACTCTGGCCCCTATCCGCGCATCCTCGTTGTCCGTACCACGAACCACTCTGCGCGAGGCCTACCTGTCAAAAAATGCGACGAGCGGTTCACCGAGCGTCCTACGCCCCGCCTCGTTGGGGTGGCATGTCCCGTCGAGAAGGAGTTCGCTGCGCGATAGGGGGCCCGTATCGGGTCCTCTATCCACGCCTTCGATCGTCTCGGCGGCCCAATCGGCTGCGTCCGCGGCGATCGCTGCACCTTCAACGCCGACTGTCTCACACACGAAGTCCTCCGCGAACGAGTTGACGCCTGAGATCCAGATGGGGATGCCAGGGTCCCTGCTGTGGATCTCGCTGACTACGACACCGATCGCGGTCTTGATGTTCGCTCCCAGGGTGCCGCCGTGTTCCCTTGTGGTGATGCAGAGTTGAATCCATGCTCCCACATATCCCGCACCTGGACGACGCTTGTCATACAGTCCCCAGTACCTGTCGGATCGTCTCGACCGGGGGTTCCCCCACAAGCCAAGCGATCCACCCGTGAGGCCACCCTGGCTCAGCACTTCTACACTCGAAAGCGTCGAGTATCCATCCACTGCCCCTGCGGTATTGGAACAGCCGACCACACCGACGAGGCCTGAGATGTCGAGACCAGCGATTGTTCCAGACGAGGGGGGAGCGGTGGTCGTTGTGGTCTCGGGGACGGTCGACGGTGGAACAGTGGAGGACGGAACCGTGGATGTGGTTGGAACGGTCGTCGGCGGAGGTACGGTGGTGGGCACAACAGTCTGGATCGTTGTTGCCACGGTCGTGGTATTGGACTCCTCTGTCCCTGTCGACGAGCATGAGGCAGCGACGACGGCGAGGGCCACAGCGGCGATGACTAGACGTCGCACAACAAGGCCTCCTCCCGCGACAGCGGTGCAATCGTACAGAGGTACCGGAGACACTTCCTCGATGCACCGTCATTGTGCTCCCGTCACGCTGAGATGCGGCGTGGGTACAATCACACCGTACTCCACAGGGCTAGGGCGAGATTCTGGTTGACCATGACAACGAGCACACACGACGCGGCCTCAATCAACTCGATTGATGAACCCGTCTTCTTCCCAGAACCAGATAACACCTACTTCGGAATCCTCTCCGTTCCCACATCGAGCGAACAGGAAACGACAGGAATCGTGTTGCTATCGGGCACCTTTGGAGGAACCACCACGATCGGGCGCAATCGCATGTGGGTCAAAATGGCCCGCAGGCTCGCCGGTCAGGGGCTTCCCGTCCTCCGATTCGACTACGCAGGCCTGGGAGACAGCGTCGGTGAGATGGTCTGCTACGAACTTGAAACGCCTGCGGTACCCGAACTCAACGCAGCGTTCGACCTCCTTGCTTCACGAGGCGCTACCGAGTTCATCGTTGTCGGCACGTGCTACGGGTCCCGCACCGCATTGGTCGGATCGGCTGGCGATCCACGGGTGAAGGGAGTGTTCCTCCTCGTACCGCCCGTGCGCAGCGGAAAGAAGGGGACAGGCGGCACAGATCACCTTGCTGAGCAGCACGGATCAGCATCTCTGGCGATGAACGCTGTCAAGCCAAGAAACATCAAGAAACTGGCTATGAACAAGCAGTCGCGCACTTCCGCACGACGAATCGCGGAAGCGAAGATGCGCTCCATAGCGAAAAGGGTCAAACCAGGACAAGCTCAGGCAAAGGATCCCTCAAAGGATGCTGCGCCAGACTTCCACAGACCTTTGCGAAAGCTCCTCTCCGATGGCGTACCTGTCCACCTGTTGTTCGGTACCGATGATTTCTTCTGGAGTCAGTTCCAGGACGCGGCCGATGGCCGCCTCGGCGAGGATCTCGACCGCTTCGGAGATCTCATTGAGGTGGATACCGTGCCAGGGACACTCCGAGGGTTCCTGTCGATGCGAGTCCAGGATGTCTCCATCAACTGCGTCTCAGAGTGGGTAGCGAAGCACGCATGAACAACGATCCGCGCTCGGCAACACGCATCGATTCCCAGAACGGAACGACCGAGGAACTGTCCTACTTCGGCGATGCTCCCCAGATGTTCGGGTCCATACATATCCCCGCCGGGGATGTTCGCGCAGGTGTTGTCATATGTAGCTCGACCCATGCGGAACTCCTGAAGTCCTATCAGCTCGAAGTGCGGGCAGCACGTGCCCTCGCAAGCCGTGGCATCGCCGTCCAGCGTTTCCACTATCGCGGTGACGGGAACAGCGATGGCACTATTGCTGAACTCACGCTGCCTGCCATGGTCGAGGCCACATCCGAGGCGACGGAGAGACTCATCGACAGGACGGGCATCGACACGGTGGCCTTCATCGGTGTCCGAATGGGCGCATTCCCTGCCGTGACGCTCGCTCAGCGGTTCCCTGGTGCACCCATCGTCCTGTGGGACCCCGTTCTCGATACGGACCGCTTCATGCGCGACGCTCTGCGCAGCCATGCTATCGCTGCGTTGAAAGGCGAAGCCAAGCCAGAGAAAACCAACCAAACAATCGAACGTCTCGAGCGTGACGGTTCGATCGACCTCCTCGGTTACGAGTTCACATCGGGCTTCTACGACAGCATCCGCGGTAGGAAACTCACTGATCAACCCCCTGTGGACAGTTCGGTTCTTGTCGTACCGTTCGGGTCGACCGTAAACACTGATCTGCTCGACATCTGGAGCGCAGAGGGTGTCGATGTGTCGACTTCCGAAGGCACTGAACGTGAGGCGTGGTGGCTCGACGAACAGGCGACGAAAGACCGCCAGAATCGTGGGACTGTGCTCGCCGACCTCACCGCCACGTGGATCTCAGACACGATCGACGGGTAGCGAGAAGTTCGTACAACCTCCAGCGACCGAGCTACGGGCTTCGTTGCAACGTCTTACGGAGTTTTCGCTTCACCCGGGTGGAGAAGGTGTGTTCACGGTGGCTATTGCGATGCGGGAAGGGCACGTCCGGTATCTCCATCTCAAGGAACGGACACAGATCTGCCCAGCCGCCTCCGGCCGTCACGTCGATAACGAGCAGGTCATCCGGCCTGTGGCTGAAGTACTCGATCACCTCGGCATTGTGTGCCTCGTAGCGCCTCTTGTAGATCTCCTCGTGCCCCGTGGGGTCACCAACACCGTAGATCCATGTCCGCATCGCGGTGGTCCTGCCTCCAAAGTGCCTTTCGAGGCTCACCCACCACCTGTCTGTGTCGCGTACCGTCATGATGAACTTCGAATCTGGGTACGCGTCGTCGAGATCACGGAAGACAAGCGGCCATGGGTTGTCCTGGACCGCGTCGTACTGCCCTGCTATCTCGATAGCACGCTCAGTGACCGTGTCACCGATCGTGTCGTCATCGACACCGAAGGTTCCCTTCACTGTGTACCCGAGCGCTCGCAACGCTGACTCGAGCGTGCTCGTACCGGTCTTGTGGAAACCGATACCGAAAACCTTCTGACGTTGCACGAATCCCCCTGAAGCTCGACTGGCCAATGGTGCATGCCCGCAAAGAGCCTACAGCCAACGAAGGCGTGGTGAGGGCTCAATGTATCGCCGCCGTATCGCCTCGACAACGACCACATACCCGATTGGCGCATCCTCGTGGCTCAGACAGCTGCGCCAGTCCTACCTTGTACACTGCGCCGCGGGCGTATCGAGACAGAGTGGGGATCATGAGCGTTGCCAAAGCACGACAGAACACCGTCGACGCGCTGAAGTCTGTGACTCCCCTGTCTGCTCGCAGGAAGCTCGTTCGTGCACGTCTCCGATCACGCGAGATGACATCGTCCTGGCGGCTACTTCCCGACTTTCTCATCCTCGGAGGACAGCGGTGCGGGACAAGTTCGTTGTACAAGTACCTTGGCAGACATCCACAGATCGCACCTTCTCTGCGCAAGGAGATCGAGTACTTCACCATCGACTATCCCAGGGGAGAGTCGTGGTATCGGGCGCACTTCCCCCTAGAGGCACGCAGGACGATGAACAGTGCTCGAGGGAAGGAACTCAAGACGTTCGAAGCAACGCCTGACTATCTCTTCGACCCGCGCGCACCGAAACGGTCCGCAGCGCTCCTTCCCGATGCGAAGTGCATCGTGATGCTGCGCGACCCGGTCGAGCGGGCATACTCCCACTATCACCACAATGTGAGGCTAGGCCAGGAGAGCCTCGGGTTCCGTGAGGCGATCGAAGCTGAGGACGAGCGGCTGGCACATGACAGAGAGGTGCTGCAACGCGACCCCACTGAGCAGGATTCTCAGGACAGGGTGCTGCACTACCGCAGATTCTCCTATGTCTCGCGGGGCCAGTACGCAGACCAGATCTCGCGATGGTTCGACCACTACCCCCGCGACCAGTTCCTCTTCCTGATGGCTGACGACCTCTTCAGCCGTCCCAAGGAGACCCTTCACACGATCCTTGATTTCGTGGACCTCCCACCATGGACCCCAGCCGAATTCAGGAACTACAGCTACTCGTCATCAACCGCCTCAGCGAACCCTGCCATTCCCCATGACGTCAGACAGGAACTTGAGGACCACTTCCAACCCTTTGACTCCCGCCTGGATGACCTGCTCGATATCGACATCTCGTGGCGAAATACGACCTAGCTATCTCCGCCCATCGCCGTGCTAGTGTCACAGCCACATTGCAGACGCGGTCTCCGGGGTATAGACGCCGTTCTACGGGTGCGCTCAGCGGGGAACAAACGGGGTGAACCGACATGACCGAGACGATACGGATCGTCGTTATCGGAGGCGACGCTATTCGGAACGCTCTGATGAGCACCGTCGATGGCGGAGCACACCTTACGCGGGGTCTGACAGAGATCGTTGCCGAGCAGTACAGCGATCGTACGATCGACATGTCATTCACCCATGGCGAGAGTATCTCTACGTCGTTGGCCGAGCTTCAGGACGAGGCCACAGGCGACCCTGTCAGCCTTGTGGACAGCGATTGTGACATCGTGATCCTCGCGACAACACATGACGTGCGAAGTCTCAACGATCTCGCGGACGAGCCATTGCAGGCAATCAAGGCCTTCTCCGACTCCCTGGTTGAGATGATCGACCTCATCAAGGAACGCACTGGTGCTCATGTCCTGGTTGCCAACACCGCAACTTTCGACCCTGAAAGTACACCATCGTCCCTGTTCGGACTCAACGATGAGCCAGTATCCCTACGCGCTCACAGGGTCGACCTCGTCCTCCTGAAGCTGTCTCATCTTCTCGGCGTATCTCTGATCGACATAGACAGGGTGACAGCTGAAGCGGGGGCAAGCGGGGTTATCCCTGCAGCCCTGGAGCTCAATCGCGAGGGGTCCAAGCTCGTGAGGGACGAGACGGTCAGGGTGCTCGCGGACTACGGATTCTTTGACGACAGGCAGCTTGCACCACAGGTGGGAAACAGGAAGAAGTCGGCATGAACCAGACCCTGCAGATGCCATTCGTCGAGACCTCTCTGCCGAACGGCAAGGTGCTGAGATGGATGAAGGCTCCTGGCGAGACGTTCGAATTTGGCGACCAGCTATGCATCATCGTCGTTGAGGATGCCATCTTTCTTCGTAAGCCACGCTCGGCAAGCAGGCTCACGGGGACCAAGCAGCGTAAGAAATGGAAGCGGCACCGCATCGAGACCCACCCGATAGGGAGAATAGAGGTCGAGGTCATAGCGGCCGAGCCTGGAACGATGCGCACACACATCGTCGGCATCGGCGAGTCCACAAGTGTCGGAGACGTGCTGGCAGTACTCCAGACAGGTGACGAGGTGTGGGCACCACCCGTGGGCGACGCTCTCGAAGATCTCTCTCCTCTCCGTGTCGTGGCCAACTACCTCGACGCCGAGGAGGACTGACAGTGCCACTGAAGAAGAGCATCAAGCTCGGCAAGAGGGCCATGAGGTCAGTCCTTGGAGAGGACTCGTGGACAGAGCGAGCGCTCAGAAGTCGATTCT
>Ga0190293_1000684_pt1 | contig 12052 bp, 5 predicted proteins | sample 48693001_MG_FD_161671 | JGI IMG/M metagenome (GOLD analysis project Ga0190293, IMG submission 161671) | Hydrothermal vent microbial mat bacterial communities from Southern Trench, Guaymas Basin, Mexico - 4869-30-0-1_MG | ecosystem: Environmental > Aquatic > Marine > Hydrothermal vents > Microbial... | reverse complement strand
AATACGGTGATGTTAATATTTCGAGAGAAGGTAATTTTATGCAAGAAGCTGCACCAGATATGCTGGACCTAGAAATTCTTAAAGGAAAAAAATATGGTCTACAAGAAATGAATGCAATCATGCTCTCAGAATCTTCGGCCAAAGCAATTTTTGGTGAGAATGACCCAATTGGTAAAATACTTAAGGTCAACAGTCAGTTTGACATGAAAGTAAGCAGTGTTTATAAAGATATTCCTGTTAACAATCGCTTTAATGATTTGCATTATATAATTCCATGGAAACGTTATATTACAAGAGAATGGATCAAAGATGCCGCAGATAGTTGGGGAAATAATTCTTTCAATTATTTGTACAAATTGCCGATAATACTTCTATGGAAAAAGTTACATCTATTGTAAAAGATGTAAAATTAAATGCCAATGAAGATACCAAACAATACAATCCACAAATTTTTCTTTTTCCTATGAAAGATTGGCATTTACGTTCCAACTTTGAAAATGGAATACAAACCGGTGGCAGAATTGAATATGTTTGGCTATTTGGTATCATCGGCTTGTTTGTATTGATCCTTGCCTGTATCAACTTTATGAATTTAAGTACAGCCAGATCTGAAAAACGGGCCAAAGAAGTAGGTATAAGAAAATCAATCGGATCCTCCCGTGGTCAACTTATCAACCAGTTTTTAAGTGAATCATTTTTAGTGGTTGTCTTCGCATTTGTATTAGCTATAGGGTTAGTTTTGCTCTCGCTGAATGGCTTTAATAGTTTAGCCGAAAAAGAAATTGGTTTTCCATGGTCAAATAGTTTATTTTGGCTTACATCTATCTTGTTTATTATATTTACCGCCTTATTAGCAGGTAGTTATCCTGCTTTGTATTTATCATCTTTCGAACCTGTAAAAGTATTAAAAGGAACTTTTAGGGCCGGGCGATTCGCAGCTCTTCCGAGAAAGGTGTTAGTGGTTGTTCAATTTACAGTTTCTGTGGCTCTTATTATTGGTACACTCATTGTTATGCAACAAATTCAATATACCAAAAATAGACCAGCGGGTTATGAGAAGGAGGGGCTAATTCAAATTCCTGTGATGAGTGAAGATTTTGCTGGCAAACTCGATTTGATGCGTAGTGAATTTTTAAATTCTAATGCAGTTATAGAAATGTCTTCTTCCAGCAGTCCTACCACACAGGTATGGTCAAATCGATCTGGTTATACCTGGGAGGGAAAACAAGAAGGTTTTCAGGAAGATTTTGCATGGACAGAAGTTTCCTATGAATACGCCAAATCTTTAAAATTAAAATTCATTGCTGGTAGAGATTTTTCGAGAGAATTCGCCACCGATTCAAATGCGGTAATTCTTAATAAAACAGCTGTAAAATATATGGGAATAAAAGATCCTGTTGGAAAATTTTTAAGAGATGAAGATGAGGAAGATCCGGCTCCACCCATGCAAATAATTGGAGTGGTGGAAGATATGATCATGCAGTCGCCTTATGAGCCGGTGAAACAATCACTATATGTTTTTGATAGAGATGGAGAAGCCAGTTTTTACAATCTTAAATTAAATCCAAAGCAAGGTGTAAGTGATAATTTAAAGGTAATTGAAAATGTATTTAAAAAACATTTTCCCAGTCTGCCATTCCGTTACGATTTTGTAGATCAACAATATGCCAAAAAATTTGCTTCAGAAGAGCGAATTGCAAATTTGGCCGGTATTTTTACAGCTTTGGCCATTTTCATTAGTTGTCTTGGTTTATTTGGACTGGCTTCTTTCGTAGCAGAACAAAGAACAAAGGAGATTGGGGTTAGAAAAGTATTGGGAGCAACAATTAGCAATGTATGGGTCTTGCTTTCTAAAGACTTTATGTTATTGATTAGCATATCCCTTCTAATCGCCTCTCCACTAGCCTATTACTTTATGTCAATTTGGATACAAAAGTACACATACCGGATAGATATTTCATTTTGGGTATTTGTTGTAGCGGGTGCAGGAGCAATAACAATCACCTTATTAACTGTTAGTTTTCAAGCCATTAAAGCCGCAAGATCAAACCCTGTATTGTCATTACGAACAGAATGAACCCCTTTGCCTAAGGTTTACCAAACTGAGGCAGGCATCTCCCCCCTGCAGGGGAGAATAATATAAGAATTGATTAAGAATTTAAATATATGATCAAAAATTATTTCAAAATAGCGTGGCGAAATTTATTACAGAACAAAGTTCTGTCCATCATAAACCTATTGGGTTTATCCATAGGTATTGCCGCTGTTTTATTAATTGCTGTTTATATTAATAATGAATATCAATATGATAACTTTCATCAAAATGAATCTAATCTTTACCGTGTAGGATTCAACACCTGGCAAAGCGGAAAATTAATTGAAACAGGTGAACAGTTTATATCTGAATTTGCACCGGATGCCAAAAGTGAATTACCTGAAATTGACTCTTTTCTTCGAATTTCTTCCGAAAGGGAAGCCTATGTATCATCGGGTGACAAGACTTTTAAATTAGAACATATTCATCATGCCGATTCTGTTTTTTTTCAGATTTTCTCGTATAAATTATTACAGGGAAATCCTAAAACAGTGCTTAAAGACCCTTTTTCTGTTGTTCTCACAGAAACCATCGCCAAAAAATTGTTTGGAAACCAAGTGGTTATAGGGAAAACGCTAAAGCTCGATGATAAAAGTGAATACCTTGTTACCGGAATTGTACAAGACCCTCCTGCCAATTCTAATATAAATTACAATGCCTTGCTTTCTTTTGCTACACTTTATAGCGAATCAGGAAATTATATGGGCTGGAATGGAGGCAATCAATATATTACTTATCTATTATTGAAAAAGGGTGTTGATTCACAAATTTTACAAGGCAAATTCACAGATTTTATGTGGAAACACATCAATAAAGAATATGCCGAAATAGATATAAAGATTGATGCCACTCTTCAACCAATAAAAGACATTCATCTGTATTACAATAGCAATTCAAATACATTGCGTACCAATATTTACATTTTTAGTACCGTGGCTCTGCTTATTTTGATAATTTCCAGTATCAATTATATCAACTTAACTACAGCACAGTCTGTAAATCGATTAAAGGAGATCGGTGTAAGAAAAATTCTTGGCGCCAAAAAACGTCAAATTGTAAATCAGTTTTTGGGTGAAACTCTGTTTGTATCAGGAATTGCATGTTTAACAGCAATTGTTCTGGTTGGAGTTTTTCTTCCGTCTTATGAACAACTGCTTGATGTAAATTTAAGTCTTAAGAGTTCCGATATTCAACGGGCCTTGTTATTGCTTTTTGTTATTTTTGTCCTTTTAAGTCTTATTGCCGGTAGTTATCTGGCCTTTTATCTCTCTTCCTTTAACATAAGTGAAACCTTTAAAGCAACATTCCCAAAATCTTCTTCTTCATTTAGTTTTAAAAAAGGGTTAATTATTGTTCAATTTGTAATTACAATTGGATTAATGGCAAGTACTCTTTTTATTAGTTTACAATTACAATATACCAAAACTAAAAATCAAGGATTCAATAAAGAACAAATACTCGCCTTACCATTAATAGGTGAAAATGCACAAAAATCTTATGATGTTCTCAAGCAAAAATTATTAGAATTACCTGAAATTCAAAATGTAAGTGGAGTTTCGGAAGTGCCTTTTAACGGTATTACACAAAATGGGTTTACACCCGAAGGATCTAAAAAAGTCCTGTTTATTCATCAACTTGATGCTGATGAAAGTTTTTTAAAAACATTTGATATAAAGCTAAAATCGGGAAGCTTTTTTTCTAAGGAAAGACAAAGTACTAATAATGGTTATGTAATTAATGAAACTCTTGCTAAGTTATTAGGCTGGGAAAACCCAATTGGTAAAACTATTAAAAGAAACGGTAACCACACAGTTATTGGTGTGGTACAAGACTTTCACTTTGCCTCTTTACACGATAAGATTGAGCCATTAATTATTACCAACAAACCTTTCAATGAATTTTATTCTGTATTGGCTGTTAAATATCAAGCAGGGCGATCTTTGAATTTAACCGATAAAACACAACAATTATGGTCTGATCTGTTAGCAGGAAATCCTTTTGACTACTGGTTTTTAGACGAGGCTTTTAATACAGTTTATAAAAGTGAAAAAAGATTTCAGAAAATTTTCTTTTATTTCTCAGGCCTATCTATTCTTCTTTCCCTTGCGGGGATATTTGGATTGGTTTTATTGATGTTGAAACAACGCACAAAAGAGATGGGAATACGAAAGGTTCTGGGTGCGAATATCATGGATATTGCCAAAATTGTGATAGCAGATTTTATATGGCTTGTAATTATTGCTGCCATAATCTCTATACCACTAACATGGTACTATATGAATTCATGGTTGCAAAATTTCGCCTACAGTATTGAGATAAAATGGTGGGTATTTCTAATAACAACATTGGTCATATTACTCACTGTCTTATTAACTATAGGAATTCAAACAATAAAGGCGGCTGTAGCTAACCCAGTCGATTCTTTGCGAACAGAATAAACCCCTCTGCCTAACGGCATCTCCCCTAAAAGGGGAGAAAATAAAGGGGAATTTATAAAAAATAGAATTATGATCAGAAATTATTTTAAAATAGCGTGGAGAAGCCTTAAAAAGCAACCTTTTTTTACTTTCCTAAACATCTTGGGTCTTGCCATTGGTATGGCGGGAGGTTTACTTATATCATTATATATCTATGATGAACTTAGTTTTGATAAAATGTTTGCAGATGCCGATCGTATTTATCGAATAAATTCTGATGTCAAATTTGGAGGAGAAGCCACTGAAGTTGCCGCAGGAACAGATCCGTTGGCGGCTACGATAAAAAAGGATTTTCCTCAAGTAGAATTGACTACGCGATTTAGGAATAGAGGAAGTATGCTCCTTAGAAAAAACGATGCAGATCTAAATGTAAAAGAAGATCAAACTACCAACGTAGATAATACTTTTTTTGACATGTTTGGTATTGATCTATTATACGGTAATCCAAAAATAGCATTAGCCGAACCCAATACATTAATTTTAACCAAAACAGCTGCAGAAAAACATTTTAAGATTAATGAGGCTGTTGGTCAAAGCCTTCTTTTAGACAATAAAAATACTTATGTAGTAACCGGAGTGATTGATGATCTGCCAAAGAATTCATTTCTAAGAGATCACAGTGTATTTATGTCAATGGAAAGTTTAAATTCATCTAAAGAAAATAATTGGGGCAGTACTAATTTTCCCACTTTTATTAAATTACTTCCAGAAGCTAAAATTGAAGATTTTCAGGTCTATTTAGAATCTGTTTTTGGGAAATATGTAATTCCGTTTGTACAATCTTTTATGCCCGGCATAACAGAAAAACAGTTTTTGGCTTCAGGTAATCACTATAATCTTAATACTACAAACCTAAAAGATATTCATCTTCATTCTAATATGGATACCGAATTAAGTCCCAACGGAAGTATTCAAAACATCTATATACTTTCATTCATTGCTTTATTTCTTATTATTTTAGCAAGTGTCAATTTTATGAATTTATCAACCGCTCAATCTCTAAAAAGAGCTAAAGAAGTTGGAATTCGTAAAACATTGGGTTCAAGTAAAATTGAATTGATTTGGCAATTTTTAGCAGAATCTGGATTAATTTCTTTTATTTCACTTCTACTTGCCATTGGTATTGCAACAATTGCCATGCCTTTTTTCAATGAGCTCTCAAACAAGACTTTATCTATACCATTTACCAATCCAATCTTTTTGTTGGTTTTACTTTTCTCAGGGACTTTATTAGGAATTTTATCAGGCATCTACCCTGCCTTTTTTATGTCGAGGTTTATTCCTGTTAAAGTACTCAAAGGAAATGGAGAAAGTAGTACCGGTGGTGGAGGTGTAAGAAACTCTTTGGTAGTTTTTCAATTTGCCATATCAGTGTTTTTGATAATAAGTACTTTGGTGGTATTCCAGCAATTGAAGTTCATACAAAACAAAGACCTGGGTTATTCAAAAGACAGGGTTTTGATTATTGAAGATGCCGATGCAACAGGGACCAAAATGCAGGCCTTTAAACAGCAAATACAAAAATTAGGACAAGTAAAAAATGTTTCTTTAAGCAGCTTTTATCCAACGCCTTCTAGCAGAAGTAACAGTTCCTTTTTTGAAGAAGGAAAAATGGAACAGGAAAATGCAATACTAATGCAAGAATGGGGAGTTGATTACGATTATATCTCTCTTTTAGATCTAAAGATTATTGCAGGTAGAGATTTTGATAAACAATTTAGTACAGATTCACTTGCAATTATCATCAATGAAGCTGCAGTTGATGTATTAGGTGTGACACCTGAAGAAGCACTTGGTAAAAAACTGTCTGACCTAGGTAATGGAGATATAATATTTCATACTGTTATTGGTGTTATTAAAAATTTTCATTTTGAATCATTAAGAGAAAATATAGGATCTTTAAGTCTTTCCCTGGGTAATTCCTCAAATGCTATGGCAGTAAAAATGAATGCCGGTAATTTCTCAAATACCATTAGTAATATTGAAAATATATGGAAAACAATGGCTCCGGGACAACCTTTCAATTATTATTTTTTAGATGACTCATTCAACACTACCTACGAATCAGAGCAACGCTTAGGTCGTATTTTCACTATTTTCACCATACTATCCATAATAATTGCTTGCCTTGGCCTGTTTGGATTAGCCGCTTTTAGTGCAGAAAAACGCTCTAAAGAAATAGGGATCAGAAAAGTACTGGGGGCAAGTGTATCTCAAATTACGTATAAACTTTCTATTGACTTTTTAAAGCTGGTAGGAATCGCAATAGTTATTTCAATACCACTGGCCTGGTATGCTATGAACAAATGGTTAGAAGACTTTACTTATCGAATAGATATTGGAGTGGGTGTATTTTTTCTAGCAGTCTTATTGGCAATAGCAATCTCTGTAATAACTGTTAGTTTCCAGGGTATTAAAGCAGCAATAGTAAATCCTGTTGAGTCTTTAAAAACGGAATAAACCCCTTTGCCTAACGTAAACAGGCATCTCTCCTATCCCGATAGCTATCGGGAGGGAGAAAATAAAGGGAAATTTATTAAAAAATAGAATTATGATTAGAAATTATTTTAAAATAGCATGGCGAAATTTAATGAATAACAAAAGTCATTCATTAATCAATATTAGCGGCTTAGCAATAGGTATTGCAGTTTGTTTAATGATTTTTACAATTATTCAGTTTGAAACAAGTTTTGATAAATATCATAAAAATGAGTCTAGAGTATATCGCTTACTAACAGAGTACCATCATGTGGGAAGTGATGTGTTCTATTTAAGTGCGCTACCATATGCTTTGCCAGAAGAACTAAAAAATTCTTTTCCTGAGTTTGAACAAATTTCAACCGTCTTTTCTGATGGTAATGACCAAATATTAGTATTGGACGATAATGGAAATCCTGTAAAAAAGTTTAAAGAAGAAAGTGGTGTTTTTTTAGCAGAACCAGCTCTGTTCGACATTTTGGACTATAAGTGGTTGGCTGGTACAGCGATATCTCTAAAAGATCCAAATAATGTGGTACTTGCAAAAGAAACTGCAATAAAATATTTTGGGGATTGGGAAAATGCAATTGGAAAATCCATTAAATGGAACAATAAAGAAACTTTAACTGTTACTGGAATATTAGAGACGATTCCTACAAATACTGATTTACAATTTAAAGCAGTAATTGCCTATGGAACCGGCTATACTTCTAGATATATAAAATCGGATGATTGGGATGGTTCAGATGGAAGTTTTGGTTGTTTTGTTTTGTTAAAACCAAACATTTCTGAAGCTTCTGTAAATGAGCGATTAAAAGCCTTATCTGTTCAAAAAAAGTCGGAAGGCAATAATGACAGTCATGTCATTCAGTCTATAAATAAAGTTCATTATGATGCCAGAGCAGGTAATTATAGTGGTAAAACCATCAGTCATAAACTAATAAATATACTTTGGATAATTGGAGGCTTTATCCTGTTAATAGCTTGTATAAATTTTATCAATTTATCTACTGCACAAGCCGTAAACCGTTCAAAGGAAATAGGTGTTCGGAAAGTATTGGGAAGTACTAAAACACAACTAAAAGGGCAATTTTTAACAGAAACATTTTTAATTGTAATTATTTCAATGTTTATAGCATCATTTATAGTATTTACTTCACTCCCAATTATAGGGAAGGTTCTTGATTTACCACTATCATTTGAGGCTTTATTAAATTTAAAAGCATTATTTATTTTACTGGGGGCATCCGTTATCATTACATTTTTAGCTGGCTTATACCCTTCGGTAGTTCTTGCAAAATTCAACCCAATAACAGCTCTAAAAAACCAAACAAAAACAGGAAATGCCAAAGGAGTTACTTTACGCAGAAGTCTTGTTGTTTTCCAATTTGCAATCGCACAAGTACTAATTATTGCGACACTCATTATTGTAAAACAAATGAGCTTTTTCTCTAGCCAATCAATGGGTTACAATAAAGACGCCATTATAAATGTTTCTATTCCAACGGATAGTATTGGACATAGCAAAATAGATTATTTAACCACAGCGTTATTAACTATTAAAGGAATTGAAAATGTTAGTTTTAGCTCGAATACTCCTACAGAGTATTTAACAAATAGTTGGACAAACTTTAATTATAATAATGCACCTGACGATACCGAATTTTACAGTATTAGAAAAGGGATTGACCATGAATATCTTCCAACCTATAAATTAGAATTAGTTGCTGGTCGAAACATAAAAAAATCAGAGATCACAAGCGAATTTATTGTTAATCAAGATCTTGTGAAACGTCTTGGAATAAATGACCCAGAAGAAATATTGAATAAAGAAATTAGTATGTGGGATGGTCAAATTGCAGGTTCAGTTGTAGGCGTAATAAAAGATTATCACAGCAGTACATTTAAAGATGGTATGTCTGCAATTCTTATGACTAACCAAAAAAGGTGGTTTCGCCAAGCCGGAATCAAATTAGGTACGAATGATATTTCAAGCGTAATAGCATCCATTGAAAAATTATGGAATAAAACTTACCCCAATTACGCATTTGAATACCAATTTCTCGATACTAAAATTGCAAATTTTTACGCGCAGGAACAAAGATTATCTCAAATGTACCAGCTATTTGCTATGATAGCTATATTTCTAAGTTGTTTAGGGTTGTATGGCTTAGCATCTTTTATGGCTGTACAAAGAATAAAAGAAGTGGGAATAAGAAAGGTACTGGGAGCTTCATTGGCTAATATAGTTTATCTATTCTCTAAAGAATTTATCACTTTGATTACCATTGGATTTGCAATTGCAGCACCGGTTGCATGGTATTTTATGAACGATTGGTTGCTTGGTTATACGTATCGTATTGATTTGAGTCTGTACATTTTTATGGTAGGCGGATTACTTTCTTTGGTAGTAGCATTAATCACTGTAGGATTTCAAGCGGTCAAGGCAGCCTTAGCAAACCCAGTAAACAGTTTGAAAACAGAATAAACCCCTCTGTCTAAAGACATCTCCCATGAAGGGGAGAAAATAGTAAGACCTGCCAGGTTTAAAAAACCTTGCAGGACATAAAAACAATAAAATTATGATCAGAAATTATTTTAAAATCGCGTGGAGAAACCTTATTGCAAATAAAGGCTACTCAGCCATAAATATAGGAGGCCTTTCCGTTGGTATGGCCGTAGCAATTCTTATAGGTCTATGGATCTACAATGAGTTTTCTTATAATAAATATTTTGAAAACTATGATCGTATTGCACAGGTTTGGCAACATCAAAACTACAATGGTATCACCGGATCACAAGTTGCCGTTCCGGCAGTGATAGGAGCAACGATTCGCGATGAATTTGGTAGTGATTTTAAATATGTTGTACAATCATCATGGAACAATAACCACGCTTTGACCTATGGAGATAAAGTGTTTTTCAAATCCGGAAATTATTTCGAACCTGAAGTGACCGAAATGCTAAGCTTAAAAATGATCTACGGAAATAGAAATGGTTTAAAGGAAATGCATTCTATCCTACTTTCCCAAGATGTTGCCGAAGTGTTTTTTGACGATAGAGATCCTGTTGGAGAGATTCTAAAATTAGATAATAAGACAGATGTTAAAATAACAGGCGTATATGAAAATATACCCGAAACCAGCAGATTCGAATCATTGAGTATTATCTTACCATGGGATCTATATTTGAGCGAAAATCCCTGGATAAAAAAAATGGAAAGCCCCTGGGGCAGTAATTTTAGCCAAACCTATGCTCAAATAGCAGATCATGCCGACTTTGAAAAATTATCATTGAAAATAAAGGATGTTAAGTTAACTAAGGTTTCAGATGGTGAAAAAAAGTACAATCCTCAAGTATTTTTACATCCCATGTATAAATGGCATCTATATTCAGATTTTGAAAATGGAATAAATAAAGGTGGGCGAATAGATAATGTATGGTTGTTTGGAATAATTGGAATTTTTGTTTTGCTGCTTGCCTGTATCAATTTTATGAATTTGAGCACAGCCAGATCTGAAAAAAGAGCCAAGGAAGTAGGTATACGAAAAGCAATTGGTTCAAAAAGAATACAATTGATAAGTCAGTTTTTTAGCGAATCTGTATTGATATCTTTTATAGCATTTATTTTCTCTATTGTATTGGTCGTTCTGATCTTACCCTATTTTAATCAAATTGCAGAATCAAAAATTACTGTTTTATGGACAAGTCCATTATTTTGGATCATCGGACTTGGTTTTAGTATTCTTACCGGATTGATTGCCGGCATTTATCCTGCATTGTACTTATCTTCTTTTAATCCTGTAAAAGTATTGAAAGGAACCATCCAAACGGGTCGTTATGCAACCATTCCACGAAAAATTTTGGTAGTTTCTCAATTTGCGATTTCTATTATCTTGATCATTGGGACCATTGTGGTGTATCAACAAATAAATCATGCACAAGACAGACCTCTAGGTTATGAAAAAAACGGCTTGATTAGCATTTCAACCAATGAAGAAACACACGAGCATTTTGAAGCAATTCGATCTACCTTGATAAATGATCAAGCCATAATAGATATGACAGAAGCGAGAAGTCCGATGACGGCCGTATGGAATACCAATGGTGGAATTGAATGGGAAGGTAAAGACCCAAATCTTGCAGTTGATTTTCCAAACAACGGCGTTACCCATGAATATGGAAAAACCATAGGATGGAAAATAAAGGAAGGAAGGGATTTCTCAAGAGATTTCGGAACAGATTCAACTGCTTTTGTTTTGAATGAATCTGCCGTAATATTTATGAATTTAAAAGATCCTTTGGGAAAAATGGTCAAATGGGGCAACCTACAATATAAAATTATTGGAATTGTGGAAGATATGTTGATCCAATCTCCATACAAACCTGTAAGACCATCTTTATTTCATCTTTCAAACAGACAGGAAAATGTTTTTATAATAAAGTTGAATCCATTGATAAGTGCTAAAGAATCGATGAGCAGGATAGAATCGGTTTTTCACACATTCAATCCGGCTATACCCTTTGTCGCAAATTTTGTGGATGAAGATTTTGCTAAGAAATTCGGCAACGAAAAACGAATTGGTCAGCTGGCAGCATTTTTTACATTTTTAGCAATATTTATTTCGCTACTTGGCTTATTTGGGCTGGCATCTTATGTGGCAGAACAACGTACAAAGGAAATAGGTATTCGAAAAGTACTGGGTGCATCGATCTTAATATTATGGAAGATGCTATCCAAAGATTTTGTTTTGCTGGTACTATTTGCTTGTATAATTGCTATTCCTGTTGCGTATTATATCATGGACGGCTGGTTGCAAAAATTTGATTATCACACTACTATATCCTGGTGGATATTTGCATTGGCATGTACAGGTGCTTTAGTTATTACTTTAATTACTGTTAGTTATCAGGCGATAAAGGCTGCAAGTATAAATCCGGTTAATAGTTTAAAAACTGAATAAACCCCTCTGCCTAACGGTATCTCACCTAAAAGGGGAGA
>Ga0190293_1000681_pt1 | contig 12055 bp, 9 predicted proteins | sample 48693001_MG_FD_161671 | JGI IMG/M metagenome (GOLD analysis project Ga0190293, IMG submission 161671) | Hydrothermal vent microbial mat bacterial communities from Southern Trench, Guaymas Basin, Mexico - 4869-30-0-1_MG | ecosystem: Environmental > Aquatic > Marine > Hydrothermal vents > Microbial... | reverse complement strand
CGACGGTTATGTTTCGTACTTGCCCGGCCTGATGGATTTTGCACTGCAGGAATCATTGGTCAAATCACTGCTCGCCCCCAAACCACCGTGGGGCAGTTCCTGGGATCCATTGTTCCGGACGCTGGCGAATGACCACATCTATGCCGACCCGAATGCACTGATGATATTCCCGGACAACCATGACATGGATCGGATATACACCCAACTGAACGAAGATTACGATCTGTTCAAAATGGCCATGATCTACGTGCTGACCATGCGCGGAACCCCGCAGATTTTTTATGGCACCGAGATCCTGATGAGCCATACTGGCAGCGACAATGACGGAATCCGGCGCGGCGATTTCCCGGGTGGATGGCCGGGTGACAAGAAAAACGCATTCACCGGCAAAGGCCTGAGCAGCAGCGAGAAGCAAGCACAGTCATTTGTCCGCCGCTTGCTCAACTGGCGAAAAAACAAGACCGTGATCCACAACGGAAAGCTGATGCACTTCGTGCCGAATAATGGCGTGTATGCTTACCTGCGCTATGACGAAAACGATAAGGTCATGGTCATCCTGAACAAGAATGAACAAGCGGTCATTCTTGATAAGGCAAGATATGCGGAACAACTCACAGGCCACAGACAGGCAACCGATGTACTGGCCGGTACCAGGCTGGATCTTACAGGCGCGATTGAAGTGCCCGCACGTGGCGTACTTTTACTTGAACTTGAATAGGTATTGTTTTTTGTCCGTCCCATTTATTCGCCAGAACCGATTTTGTTGTATCATCAAGCCGTGAACCGAAGACAAAAAAACAAACTCGGCCTCAGACTCATTGTTTACTACGCATCGATGATGGTATTCGCGGCGGTGCTGACTCACCTGTTTCCTCAACTCCTGCACTTTTTGCCATTTGGCGGCCTGGAGGAGCTACATGATGGAAATGAGATAATCACCGAAACAGACGTGGTCAACCTGGTCACGTATGTGCAAATACCTATTGATATGTTGGCAGATGGAATGCGCGTTACACTTTCCATGCTTGGAGCACTGCTGCTGATGGTCCCGGTACGTTGGGTTTATCTCGCGGTGGGTGATCTTGAAGTAGCCGAAGAGGAACATCCCGTCATACACAAGGTCAGCGCCAGCTTGTTACTCCTGCCGCTGGTGGTGACAGCCATCATTTTCATCGTTAAGTTCAGCCTCGCGCTGGCCTTCGCCCTTACGGGTATCTTTGCAGGTGTACGTTACCGAACCTCTCTGAAAAACCTGACCGATGCACTGTTCGTATTTGTCTCTATGGCGGTCGGTCTTGCTGCCGGAACCCAGGCCCTGGGAATTGCTCTGACGCTAAGTATCTTCTTTGTATTCACCGCGCTCGCGCTGGAACCCCTGGCTACCGACCCGCCTGAAGCTACAGATTAATCTCTTTGTCCAGTATATAAACCTTCACGCTATCGTGATTGACACCGTCCTGGGCCATTGCTTCGGCTGTTTCGGGCGCATCCAATTGCGCCAGGAATGTCTCCAGATTGGAAATCTCCCAAAGAATGGCCACCTCGTTGTCATCTGTTGCGACAAACTGTACGGCCGTTGCAGTATATTTGCTGAATAGACCTGTGTGGCTCCGAAAGCCAGTCTCCCAGTTTGTTGAGTCTTCGACCTGTGCTGTGATTATTGCTTTTGACACTGTTTTCTCCTTTTTTTGCATGCCCATGAAAAAGCTGCACCTACTAAATATAGTAAATGAGAATGAGAACCGCTTAAAATGAAGGGATTACCTTTCGGGTAACTGCTACAGCTATCAAGTCGAAACGCCGATTCTTGCCAGTAAGCAGCTATTGGTAAAGTGTCACTTCCGACGATACGCCCCGCTGGAGTCGGCCAAGCGGACGTTTACTGCTGTCATGCGGTCAGTCGGCCTTGAAATTACTCTGACACTTTACTCTGACCTTCTAGTCTCCGATCGTTGAGTTCAAGTTACCCGATGTTGACCGCTGCATATGTTAGATTTCCGTATGTTTCTGTGGAAATGACTTTCCTAGACTATACTTTTTGGGACAATGCTACATGGGGAGTTCCCGATGGCCAACCTGAACCGCTCAAGCGCAAACCTCGTCGTCAACAGCAACGCGAGGCCGCAGATCGCCGTTACGCCTGGCGCAAATGCCAGTATCGATTGCACGTGTATCGGACAGATCTCTGCCTCCGGTACGGTGGACTTAACCGGCAGCCCGGGTGAATCCGTCGCAGGCTGGACACTCGGCTATATCCAGATGATGTTCGTCAACACCGATTACACCCGCTACCGCGGTGCCACCGTTCGTGATGGCAGCATGTTGCTCACACAGAACACGCAACGGTTGTGCCGCGACACGGACCCTGCGCAAGTCGACGTGTGGTACGATCCCGCCGCCCAAGGCGTAGCCGGCGGTCGCGGGACTTTCGTTGCTCCTGCTGGGGCTGTGATAGCACCGAATGGGGGATTTACGTTGACATCTGGGTACAATGATGCGCCCGGTGATTCAAATCCTGCAGTTCAGAACAACGCGATTACCGGGTCGCAGAACTTTGCGCACAAGGTGCACTGGGCGTTTGCATTTTGCATGATCCTGACCGCGCGCGAACCGGCACCGCGCCGCTCCTTCCATTTCCTCAAGCATTGCTACTGGAACGTCCGGTGGGAAGCGAATTTCACGCGCAATGCGGCAGGAATCCCAGTCATGAACGGGGCAGCAGACCTACTGCAACTGAATGTTCAGCGACGCATTCATAGCGGTTCACCGAGTGACCCACGATTTCGGGGCCGGGAAACTAACATGTCGCTACCGGTTGCAAACAACGTTGCAGTCGCAGCTGCGCGGATACGTTCTGCGCGGGATTGGTCGCTTGCCTAGCTTGGGCAGGGAGGGCGAATGGTTTTCTTCCACAGCACATTTTACCTTGATGCGTGCGTTCCTGGTTGTACTGCTCAACCCAGGCGTCCAAATCTGCCTGTAGATCATCAAGTTCGGAATAGACCTTCTTGCGGAAAGTGATCTCGTAGAACTCCTCCTTAACTGTCTTATGGAACCGTTCGCAAATTCCATCGGTCTGCGGGCTGTAAGCCTTGGTCCGCGTATGGTCGATATCATTGACCGCCAGGTAAAGCTCGTAGTCGTGACGCTCAGGTTTACCGCAGAACTCGGTGCCACGATCGGTCAACATACGCAGTAGATCCACGCCTTCGGGCTGCTTATGGCTGAGGCTGTGTGATAACTCAAAACCAGAAATCTTAAATGGGAAATAGTCCCATATTTTTTAGATTAAGAGATAGAATGTGGGATTTTCGGACTGAATTAACCGATTAAATGGCCCACTTGTTAGGTGTTGTCCCAAAAATGATGACCGCCAAATAGTTTTCACACAGCCTCGGCCGTTTTCAGCTATACGCAATAACAGACGTCGATAGTCCGCTTCCGGTGGGTTAACGGCTATGCGTGGGGGCAAATATCAGTAGAACCACATACTCTCAGGCTTCAGATGTTGCTCTCCAGTCCGGATCAACATTCACGCGGCTCATGTCACCATTTGCCCATTCAAGTACTTTTGGATCCATCACCTTGCGCCACAACGGTGGTACATAGGCCAGCAGGAACATGCCGAAATAGCCACTCGGTAGCTGGGGCGCATCATCGAAATGCCGTAGCGACTGGTAGTGCCTGGCCGGGTAGGCGTGGTGATCCGAGTGCCGTTCCAAATGAAAGGTTACCAGGTTGGAAGCCACATGGTTTGCGTTCCAGGAATGACGGGGAAGACAGCGCTCGTAGCGGCCATTGGGAAGCTTCTCACGTAACAGGCCGTAATGTTCGATGTAGTTGGCACTGGTTAGCTGCCACCAGGCATAGGCCGTCTGGATCAGGAGAAACGGCAGGATGACAAGACCAAAGGCAATGAGTAAGCCCCCGTAAAGGATGACGGAAACCAGGTAGGACTGAAGTATCTCGTTATGCCAACTCCAGGTTTTGAAACCACGACGCTGCAGGCGTTGGCTTTCCAGCTTCCAGGCCCTGCTGATGCCACCCGGAAGCTCACGAAATACAAACTTATAGATACTCTCTCCAAATCGTGCGCTTGCTGTATCTTCCACCGTGGCCACTTGGGCATGATGGCCAACATTGTGCTCCATACTGAAATGGCCATAAAAAGGTACAGCCAGAACCAGCCTGGCGGCAAGGCGGTCCATTGCAGTTTTCTTGTGTCCGAGTTCGTGACCGGTATTTATACCAAAACCGCTGATTACCCCGACCATCAGGCTGAGCCCCAAATATCCGCTCCAGCCAAGATCATTACTGGCGATAAACCAGGCAGCTGCGATCAGGATAAAGAAGTGCAAGGGCACGGTGAGGAAGTTCAACACCCGGTAATAGGTGTCCGCTTCCAACTGCGGCACGACCTGTTCAGGCGGGTTGCTCTGGTCGTTCGGAAACAGATAGTCTAATAAGGGAACTAGAATATAAAGACCTATAAACGGCACCCACAACATCCCCTGTTGGCCACTCCAGCTCATCAAGCCCATACCAATCAATGGCACCAGCGGGAACAGGACGGAGATCAACCATAGATAACGCTTGCCATCGACATAGCTGATTAAACCCAGCCCGGGATCGTCATAAGTGAATGTTTTCATCTTCTTGTTATGCCTCAGACCATTGTTTCGAACGTGCCATCATCCTCTCTTCAACAAGCATACAACAGATTAGGTATTGACAAGTTATGGTCATTAAGTGACAAAGTATCAAACTATGAGCATAAAAGACCGAAATCAGTCCTGGCATATGCCTGCAGCATATTTAAAAGTGATCCTTCAACATGCTGCCACTACAAACCATTCTGTTGACCAACTGCTGATGGCAACAGACCTGGATTTGGAGGCATTGCTAAAAAGTGATCTTACAATCAGTTTTGAACAGATCCAAAAAGTACTGACCAATGCATCAAATACACTTGGTTCTGGCTGGCACCTGTCAATGGGACAGGGTTTGACTGTTTCATCCCACGGCCCCCTTGGGTTTGCAACGGTTACAGCACCCAACCTGCGCGCTTCGGTTGACGTGCTGTTGAGATTTATAGGAATTCGGGCACCTTTTGTGTGGCTGGCCGGTGCAGTTGAAGACAACCAGTTCGTCATAAGACTTCACGAGGCCATCGAAATGGGTGAGGAGCGTGCAGTCCTGATTGAACTGACCATGCTTGCCTTGCAGGGTTTGCTGGAACGTCCGCTGGGGCGTGAGCTCCATGGTGCAAAAATCACCTTTGCCAACCCAGCACCAGCCTACGGGGATCAACTTGATGATGCCTTCCACCCGGGCCTGGCTTTCAATGCCAGCGGCCATACCCTGAGCTTTCCGGTGGCGTGGCTGGATGAGCCCTGCGCATTGTTTGATGCGGCCATGCACCGGTACCTGGTCACACGTTGTGAAGAAGAGCTACGGGTGGCTTCTGGTGTGTTACCCGCTGAGATTGCGGTTCGTCAGGCGCTACTGGAACAACCGGGTGCGTTTCCTGGCCTGTCTGAAATCGCTGCAAAACACCATATCTCGCCACGAACCCTGATCCGCCGACTTAAGCATGGCAACACCTCGTATCTTGCGATCCTGGAAGCAGTGCGAAAAACCCTGGCGGTAGATTATCTGCTCCACTCAGACATGACTGTTGCAAATATTGCCTACCAGCTCGGTTATCAGGATCCGTCCAACTTCGGACGGGCTTTTCGTGGCTGGTTCGGAGCCTCCCCCGGGCGCTATCGAACTGCAGCGCATGATGTTAAACGTGACTAAGCGAGCTGCAGATCAATCATGTGTTATTTGGTCTGTTTTCAGTTGTTCTCTTGGCAGGCCATTGCTGATCATTGTCATCTTACAGGGATTTGTAAACAACTCGTTGCCGGCAATATAACAGTCATGATCAGCCAGTTTGTCCGGCTCGATATTCAGATGTTGGATTATTTCCTGGCTTATGTCACCGGCATCCTTTTCTAAATCTGCATCGAGGGGAATATAAAAAAAGTTATCCAAAGCATCCCGCCACGATCTGCACAGGTTATCGAGATAGCGATCCTGTTTGTTCTTGGCAACCCAGACGAGGTGGATGCTCTCAGCAAGCTCCAGCGCCATAGCATGTTCGATCAGACTTCTGACCGGGGCAAACCCGGTACGCCAGGCTATAAAAATAAGTGAACGAGGTGAATCCTCATCCAGAATAAAATCCCCCTGCGGTCCATTGATCTCTATCGGGTCACCATGCCTCATTTTATTAAAAACATGATCTGAAAATTCATCGCCCTTGTTCAGCGCGATCTGAAAATGCAGGTGCATATCATCACAGGGGCAACTGCCGACCGGATGGGTGGCAGCAGGAATCCCATTTCCACCCAGCTGTACATGCTGGCCTGCCAGGAAACGCAGGCGGTTGGTACGTGGTGTTCTCAGGTGAATAAGGGCGATATCATCATTGACGATGCTGATATCTCTGACTTTGGCAGTGATTTGCTGTTGCGGAATCTCACTCGCACCACTTGCCTCATCCGCCTCCAGGACCACATCGGTCACCGCAGTATTACAGCACATCAGCACGTGGCCGCTGACCACTTTCTCCTCACTGATGCTGTAATCATGGTGGCGAGTCTTTTCAACTTCGCCCGAAACAATTCTTGCGAGACACTCACCACAATTCCCGTTACTACAGCCATAACCAAGTCTCAGTCCTGCACGCAACCCGGCCTCAAGCAGACTCGAGTTTCCTTCGGAAAGGAACTCCCGACCACTCGGAATAATACGTATATTTGCTGTCATAAATTTTTAGCTGCAACTCCCTTAAGTGTGCGACCCAGGGCATCAGGCCGCGCAGTTTTTATTGATGAAATCACGATGCAAAGGCAACTCACCCACCGCTTTGCCAATAACCTGGCTGAGGTGCCCCAGGAACTGCTCAGCCTGCTCGGCAGTTAGCTGGTCTGCCATCGGATGATGGCGATTGGGGATAACATGCTGACCGATCAACACCTGCAGCCAGGCCACCTCGGTGAATAATTCCTCAGCGTCCCGGTGAATCTGACCACTTTCACGGAATAAATCTATTTTCCGCGTTAATGTTTCAGGCACAGACATCTCCCGTCGATCTATCCAAAACTGGCTGTCGGTACGCTCATTGGCCTTGTAATGCAGGATGATGAAATCCCGGATACGCTCAAATTCAAAGTTGGATTGACGGTTGTATTCATCGATATTGACCTGCGAGAAACCCTTATCGGGGAACATCCTGATCAGGCGATCAATACTTGATTGCACCAGGTGAATAGCCGTAGATTCAAGCGGCTCCATGAACCCACTGGCCAGACCAAGCGCGACACAATTCTTGTTCCAGAATTTCTTACGGCGTCCGGGGGTGAATTTCAGGAAGCGAGGCTCGGCCAGCGCTTCACCATCGAGATTATTCATCAGCACGGATAACGCCTCGTCATCACTGATGTAATCACTCGAGTAAACATAACCGTTGCCAATGCGATTTTGCAGCGGTATTCGCCACTGCCAGCCAACTTTGTGAGCAGATGATTGCGTATAGGGTTGCAACGGCTCAACCGATTCACAGGGAACCGCAATCGCACGGTTGCAAGGCAACCAGTGGGTCCAGTCCTCGTAGCCCGTATGCAAGGCATCTTCAATCAGGAGGCCGCGAAAACCGGAGCAATCGATAAACAGATCACCCTGGATTTGCTCACCACTGGCCATGTTCAGTGACTCGATAAACCCATCCGGGCTGCGTAGGTTGGCATCGACAATCATACCCTCAGTGCGTTTAACACCGAGCTTTTCGGCATATTGCCGCAGGTATCCGGCCACCAGGTTGGCGTCAAAATGATAGGCATGGACGAGGCCGGCCATACCGGTATCACCAAGTCGTTGCAAATGTGCATAACGATTGGCAATGGCGGCCTGGTAATTGAGCGAATAATCCCACAGGTCCGAGCTTCCACCCGCCGCGCGATTCTTTAACCAGTAAGGATAAAACGGCAACATACCCAGGCTGCGACCGACGTCACCAAAGGCATGCATGTAAGAATCACCGATCCGGCCCCAGTCATTGAACTGGATACCCAGCTTGATGGTGCCGTTGATATGGCGCATGAAGTCATTTTCATCCAGCCCCAGCACACCCAGCAATAACCTGATCTGGGGAATGGTGGCCTCACCGACGCCGACAATGCCGATTTCGTCGGATTCAACCAACTCGATATCCAGCGCATGTCCCATGGTTTTGGACAATACTGCCGCAGTTACCCAACCGGCGGTACCACCACCGACGATTACAACTTTCTTGATAGGGTCGTTGTTCACTTTAATCTCCAATCCTGTCTATTCCGGTTAACCGTATCATGGTACTAGAAAACTACCCGACCCAAATGCGGGCACGACTACTTTTTAGTACCCAGATAGAACAAAACCCCCGGCGATCTGATCGCCGGAGGTCTTGGTCTGCAGGGCATACAGTACTTTTTAGAAGTGGTAGGTAGCACCCACCAGGTAAGAACGACCATAACGCTGATAGTCAATAACCTGGCGTTCGTCACCCTTGTTAAAGGTTACAAACGGCTCATCTGTCAGGTTAAAGCCCTGTGCGAAGATCGTCAGGCCATTGGTCCAGCCATCACCGGTAAATGTCCAGCCGATCTGTGCATCAACGATGGTTTCTTCCTTGACCAGCCGCAGGTTGCGTCCATCACCAAAACCGGAAACCTCACCCAGGAAGTCATCACGGTAACGACCGTTGATCCTGGCAGAGAAGTTCTGGTTTTCATAGTACAGGGTCAGGTTGCCCACGGTATCTGACAGTCCTGGCAAATCAATGGCAGGATCATTAGGATTGGCCTTCACTTTGCTGTCTGTGAACGAGGTATTAAAGATCACACCCCAGTTACGCAGTGCGTCAGTGAAAATTTCACCTGTTGCTGAGACTGAGAACTCGAATCCGGAAATACGGCCACCATCACCATTAATAAATACGGTAGCCAGGCCTTCATACATGGCTGGCTCGATGCCGCCGGTCGGATAACCGGTGAAGTCCTGTACGATCGTATCCTCGTAAGTCCAGCTCTTCAGATCTTTGTAGAAGTAAGCCACGGAAACATAACCGGCTCCATCCTGGAAGTACTTCTCGAAGGACAGATCAAAACCATCCGCGATCCATGGATCAAGTTCCGGGTTACCACCACTGGCGCTCCAGGGTGAGTTATTGATATCAGTCGAATCAGCCTTGCTGGCATCAAAACCCCAGGTCTGGCTGGCGCGCATCTGATCCATACGTGGACGGGCCAACGTACGGGCCAACGATGCACGCAGGTAATTCTCATTACCCAGATCGAAGGTCATATTAACGCTCGGCAACCATTCACTATCGCTCTTGCCACCGGAAACCGGCAGTGTCTCAGTAGCGTCGCCGCTACCTGAAGATGCGAAAGCATCCGAGCTCTGGTCCCAGCTAACATACTGCAGGCCAAAGTTACCGGAAACACCCACGTTACCCCACTCCGTATCAATACCGAACTGTGCGTAAGCGGTAATGATTTCTTCTTCAACCAACCAGCTCTTGATGATTACATCAGCATTCGGGTTACGCGTAAGCGTATATACGCCATCCCTTACATTCGCCAGCGGGTCGTAGCTGATCATTCCTGGAATACCCAGGAAGCTGAGATCGGTTACGCCGGTGATATTTTGCAAAGGTGCGGACGTTGAACCGTCTGCCAGGGCCAGGAAGAATTCATCCCTGACCAGTGACTTTTCACGATCGGTGTAATTGACGCCAAATTCCATGCTGCTGATGGTGCCGTTCATAAAGCGCTGGGCGGTCAGCCTGAAGGTGTTCAATTCATCATTAACGGTAGGCTGGTTGTGGTAACCCAGTTGCCCACCAGGAACGATATCGCCACCCCAACCCTGCGGGCTGGTCAGCATGATCAGGTTCGGATCGGTGTAATCAAGGCTGGAATCAAAAAAAGCGCCGGTATTTCCGACCATCTCGAAGCCCAGCGTGTCAGTTGCGCCTTCACCGGCAGGACCGGTTCCGGAATAGGTTTCCAGAATGATATCTTTACGTTCGACTTCTGAGCGGGCCAGATCTACGGTACCCATCCAGTCATCACCCATTGCGAACTCGGTGTTCCAACCGGCAGACCAGATAGTTGCATCACGGAAGTTGACGTCATTGCGCATTACACCCTTAACACCGGTGTACTGACCTGCGGTAACAAGACCGTCATCAATGGTGTAACCAGGCTGCAATTGGGCAGCAGACCACAGCAGCGGAAGTTCGATACCTCTGAGCCACTGGGTTTCTTCAAACGTGGAATAGTAAAGATCCAGCGTTGTATGGAAGACATCATTGGGCTCCCATTCAAGTGTACCCATGATGCCAGTCCTTTCCAGCTCACTGGAGCGAACATATGGCTTGGCGCCACCAATAACCAGTTCACCGTCACCCGTACCCGGATAACCCCAGGCGTTAAAGCGCTCACCCTGGCTGGCATTGGACATATCGGCAATACCGATAGCAATACCAATGGTGTCATCAGCGAATTGATCAATATAGGAGAAAGAAAGCCTGTGGCCATCATCCGGTGCACCGGCATTGAGTGAGCTTATTTCAGACCACTCATAACGTGCATTGACGACAACATCCATCTTGCCATGTGCCAACGGGCGGATGGTCAGCATATCTGCTGTACCGGCCAGACCCTGGCCAATCAACGAAGCATCGGGTGTCTTGTAAACAACAACACTGCTCAACAATTCAGACGGGTACTGATCAAACTCAATACCACGGTTATCACCAACGGTGACCTGCTCACGGCCATTCAACAAGGCCGTTGTGAAGTCAGGTGCCAGACCACGAACACTGATGACCTGACTACGGCCGTTCAGGCGCTGGGCGGTCAGACCCGGCAAACGTGCCAATGAATCGGTGATGCTGAGGTCAGGCAATTTACCGATATCCTCGGCGGATACTGCCTCTACGATCATTTCGGAACCCTTTTTAAGGTTCAACGAATCCATAATACTTTTACGAATACCTGTGACGATTACTTCCTCAACAATCATCTCGTCATCGCTGTCCTGGGCATCCGCTACCTGGTCTTGGGCCAGGGCGGTTCCGGACGCCGCCAACAATAAGGAAATTGCTACTGTGAGCTCCTTACGGCGGAGTGTTTTCTGAGCTTTCATGATTTCTCCAACTCTACTAAAAAGACAACTGGTTTTTATCCCAGCCTGAAAATATTTGGCACAGGTTGCCTTTTCTTATTAGTAACAACAAGTTTATGCAAACGTATTCAGTTAAATTTTCGTTTAAATTGATCATTTTTTAATCACTTACACGCGTATTTCACGATTCACGCGACAAAACGTCATCAATGTTATGATTAGCAAGGTATTTCAAGCTTGCATAAAACACCTTTTGGAGTCCTTTGAAACATGGGTTCTGGCAAGACCACTTCATTCGATATCGCGCACCGTGCCGGGGTCTCCCAGGCAACGGTTTCGCGGGCCTTGCGTGACAGCCCCCTGGTCAATCCTGAGACCCGTGAAAAGGTCAAGAAAATAGCCCGCGAACTGAACTACCAGGTCGACCGGGCCGCCGCCGGTCTTCGCTCCCAGCAGACAAACACGCTGGCGATACTGTTGTTCGAAGACCCCACCTCGGACGACTCCCAGATCAATCCGTTCTTCCTGTCCATGCTGGGCAATATTACTCGCGCCGCCGCCAGGCGCAACTTCGATGTGCTCGTCTCGTTTCAACAGTTGAGTGATGACTGGCATATCAAGTACCAGGTCAGCAACCGCGCAGATGGAATCATTTTGCTGGGTTACGGGGAATACAGTGGAATCGTGGACAAAGTAAAAAACCTGAACGCCGTCGGCGCTCACTTTGTGATCTGGGGTGCGACCGGGCCTGGTCTGGATGGACGGACAATTGGCTGTGACAACGCAAGCGGTGCATTTGATGCATGCTCACATTTGATCGCACTGGGGCGAAAGA
>Ga0190293_1000679_pt1 | contig 12068 bp, 12 predicted proteins | sample 48693001_MG_FD_161671 | JGI IMG/M metagenome (GOLD analysis project Ga0190293, IMG submission 161671) | Hydrothermal vent microbial mat bacterial communities from Southern Trench, Guaymas Basin, Mexico - 4869-30-0-1_MG | ecosystem: Environmental > Aquatic > Marine > Hydrothermal vents >... | reverse complement strand
CTGGAAAGATTAAACAATAACAATCTACCCAAAGGGTGATCAGAGTTCCACGAATGCGAATATTTCACACGTTCATATCTACCTGATTCATTCTTGTTCCGTAAAAGACCATAGTGCTCAATATAATTAACTGTTTCTAGTAATAAAATGCCAATAGATGCAGCAATCATAAATGCTATTAAAACGTTGATATTAAAAAATAGATAAATAACTGCCAAAACAACAATATTAGCTATGGAGTATTGAATCATTTTGTTATATATTGAATATCGAGGTTTTTCTACCTTTGCCATCCGTTTATTTTCTATTTGCCAAGCTTTTATATAACTACCAAAGTGAGAGGTAAACCAAAAAATATATAACAACTGATTCTTTTTGGCTGTAGCTGAATCATTTGGAGTGGCTACCTCAAAATGATGCCCAGAATTATGATATGGGAGAAAATGAGTATTTAAAGATGTAAGTAAAAGTACTTCACCCAGAAATTGATGTAATCTATTTGACCTATGACCTAGTTCATGTCCAATATTAATTCCTAGAACACCACACATTAATCCCATAGATACAATTCTACCAACATATTCTACCGTACCTATTGGGGTTTTGTTTATTGTAATTAAGAAAAAAATTAATACAGCTAATTGAATGGGTACAGCTAAAAACATAATCCAGTTATAAAACGGATTATTATTTTCTTTTTTAGCAGTTTCATCATCAAAATTAGTACGATCAGGTTTTATGATTAGTTCTATTATTGGTACAATACCAAAAAATAACATAATTGGAAAAAAAGTGACAAGCCCTTGCGTATTGAAAGCAATAAGTACACTTATTGGTAAAGTGTATACAAATAAATACTTGAACCTTTTCATAAATATATAAAGTTAATTATATTTTAGTATGGTACAAAACCACAATGAATTATTACCATCCTAAGTTTGATTTTAATTATTCTATTTTAAGTGTCGTTCTCTTTCAATATTAAAATAGTCTTTTTAGTTTTTTCTTTTATCCTCTTGCCTCTTCGCTCAATATAGTCATAGAGTTGAATAATACTATTAAAACTTAAGTGCTGATGAATAAGCCATTGTAGTTTATCATCTTCACTGGCTGTTTTCCCAAGTTTATCAAAAAAATCATCTGGATAACCAAAGTATTTATTTCTTTCATCTCTTTCGTTAATTGCACTACTAATAACTTTTTCAATTATTATTTGTAATTGCTCATGATCAGAAGATAATTCAATAAGAGCGTTATGTTGAGAGTTATTTAGTAAATTTGTATTGCCAGAGGATTGCATATCTAAAAATGTATGATTCACCGGAATATATCTCAAAAAACTAACACTAACATTTTTAGAGCTATCAATTAATTTTTCTATTGGCACATTACCTTGATTAAAATAGGAAAAATAGTTCATTAACCCCACTTTATAAGTATTTCCTCTATTAATTAATGTATTAATATTCAGAGTATCAACCATAAGATCATTTACTATTTCATTGATATACACTTGAGATTTTAACTCAGTTTTTCTGTTTTCATTCCAATTATTAATTTGAAGGGCAATTAAAATACCAATAACTACCAATAGAATTTCTCCAATAGCATATCTCATATACTTTATTGGTTTACCTGCCCGTTCGTCAGGCGGGTTATCATCTGCCATTTTTTTACGGATTTTTCTAAAGAAGTTGATCATGAGTAGAAATCCTTAGTTAATTTTCATAAATATAAGAAAACCTAATTAACTCTATTTTTGAAGGTTAAAAAACCTAATGATAAACCCTCTAGTGACCAAATCGTGACCAAGTTTGTGTGGCAATATGCTACATTCTGCGAAGAAAAAAGGAATAATGATTAAAGTCCTTTGTCATTAATCAACCTTTGTATCTCACTCAGGGTTGCACTTTGCGCTTGCCTTGCCGTGAGACAGGTGAAGCCCTAACTAACAAATTGTTCTAATTCGATTTATAAACTTCTAGTTCAATTTCTATCATAAATTCGGGTATGGCTAGTTCTTTAACTCCAAGCCAGGATCCGGTAGGGAAATGTTTTGTATAAATGGTATTTCGATAAGCAGCATGTTCTAAGAACAATGGCATATTGGTTGTAAAAACATTTTCAACAACCACATCATCAAAAGTACAGCCAAAATGCTTTAATATTTTTTCCAGATCCGCATAACAATTTTTCATTTGCTGTTCAAAATTGCCAACCGCCGTAGGGTTCCCTGTGTCATCCATACTTACAGCTCCAGAAATTTTAATTTCATTTCCAATTTTTACCGCATGAGAGTATCCATACGATTTTTCTACCTCAGGACGAAGGAGAAAATACTCTGGTTTTTCAGATTTACTTCTATCTGTATTATGCATTTCTTGCGAGAAAAGTGTTGAAAAGGAAGTAGAAAAAATCAGAAGCGTTAATACATATTTACTCAATAAATTGATTATTCTTTGCATGATTAAATTTTATAAGGTTAGTGTTAGCTCACAAATTAATTGAAAAAATACATTTTTACCAAGTCAAATAGGACGAATAGGGTCTAATCCTTTCCCAAAGTCTCCTATTACTTTTCCAATAGAATAATAGTGAAATGAAAAAAGGTCAAATCCAGTTTGATTGATGTTATAAGAAATGATTTATTTCGTATAAATTCCGCTTTGTAGTTCTATTTGATCTTCATTTAAACCAGTTAAAATATTACCTAGTTTTTCCTTTGTAGAAGCCCCCATTAAAACATTTAATCCTAATTTTGGTGGACCATGCTTCTTGATTTTTTCAAAAAGATTTCCTAAAAATATTTTTGCTTTTTCGGTTTCATCTGTTGTTTTGGTTTTTGAAAATCCGAGCTCATATAAAATAATATTCATATTTGGACTTGTGCCTAGAAAGCTTACCGATTTGTTATTGGCCCATGGCACAGGATAGTTTACTTCTCCCTTTTCCTTCTTAAAAATATCATAGTAAATAAGTGAACCACCCGATTTTAGAACCCGACTTATCTCTGCATAAAATCTTTCTTTATCTTCAATGTTCATTTGCACATGTTGGGTCCAAACCACATCAAAAGATGCATCTTCATATGGTAAATGTAGTGCATCTCCCTGTACAAATTCGGTGGTCCCATTTAGCTTTGTGATTTGAGATAATCTTTGAGCTGTTCTAATAAATTCATGGCTCATATCAATTCCTGAAACATCGCAGTTAAATTCATCTGCTATCATTCGGCAAGGTCCTCCTAAACCACAACCCACATCCAAAACCTTTAATCCATCAAAATCAATTTCACCCACTAATTCTTTCGATACTTCGGCTCCTCTTACATGAAATTCATCAACTCCTTCTATGTGTGATCTAGATATATTGTTTAAATCAATTCCCTGCTCTTCCAATCGTTTTACTATATCTTCAAAAAGCCCGGGTTGGTGGTATTGGTTTTCAATAAGTGTATTCATTTTTAATTGTTTTATAGTTTTATAGCTGTCATTCCCGTTCCCATGAAAATGGGAAACTCGGGAATCTAACTATATTTAAAAAAGAGAATTTAATAGTTTATAAAGCTTGGTACTTGTCGGATAAATTACAATTTAAACCCTTATTATTCCTTCTTTTAATGAATATAAAATCGCAAGTACATCCTTTTTTTCTTCTTCTCCATAACTATTTTTATCCATTGCCTCCAAAATATCATCCACAACGGCCATATATTCTTGTTCTGAAATATTCATTCCTTTATGAGTGGTTGGCATATCTCTACCACCATACGATTCCGGCCCACCGGAACCGGCACAGAAAAAATCTACGGTATGTTTTTTGATCATTACCAGATGCTCTGGTTGATCTAAATAAGGAAGAAATCGAGGACTAACGATTGGGTTTTTTGTATGATTTTCGACAACGTCATCAACCAATTTAGTAATCCCTTCTTTTTTTCCTAATCTTTCATAAAGTGTTTTTGTCATAATAATTTTTTTAGTTATTCAGAATTTAATTTGCACCAAAATAGTGCATAATTTTAAAAGACCAAAATAATACCTTTCAAAAAAGACCAATTCTATTTTTGATTCAAATTATAGTAATTTTAATTCATTTCCCTTAGCCCAAATATTGACTTTAAAACAGGCCTGTCATTTAACAATCGCTATATTAATTTAAAATTAAGGTATTTTATAGATATCGATTTATAGCAATTGGTTTTCTAAAAAATAATATCGATTGGATGGAAGAAAATCACCTTATAAGTAGATATATTAGGTCTTAAATATCTTTGCGATACTTTTTTTGCAGGCCATGTAGGAAGTTTCGTAAAAACTGATCTTTGCATAGCATATACTTTCGATGACTTGGTTTTCTAAAAAATGCACCTAACTCAGCTTTACTAATTCGCATATCAACCAAAGACATAATTTCAATAATTTGATCATCTTTTAAATTTAGAGCAATCCTAATTTTTCTAAAAATAATATTGTTATTTAATCGATTTTCAGGTATCATAGGAGGGCCTTCTTTTTTACCTCGCCTATCATTTATTAATCCATTTAAAAAATTAGCAAGTTCATTGTCTGAAATTTCTACATAAGTAGGATGATCCTCTTTTTTTAACCAATCACTTATCTGTGAACGTGTAACTTTAAATCCTGCAGATTCAAATATTTCAATCATTTTTGAATCTTTATAATCAAAAATATACCTAATCTGACGTATTATATCGTTGTTTGTCAATATTTGTTTTTTTGGGTAGAAATTCTACTTCTTTAATTGTTTCTCTAATTTTTTTATCGTTATGATAAAAATCTAATTGATACCTGTTATTTCTATTCTTCTTGGATACTTCTTTTATCCTAGTAATTTTTCCTAAGATTAACAGACACAGAACCTTGTTTATCGTTTTATAAATATAAGGGATAAATGTCAATCGCTGACTATTTAATGACAACTAAATCCGTCTTCAACTAATTCATATATGTTGTTAGCCTTACGCTATTTTTTAGTTTATTTTTTATATGTTGCTCCTATCCAACAAAATTATTCCCTAACACTCCATATTTCATGGATTGGGTCTCCTTTACTAGACAAACCTGAGTGATGCCATTTACCATCAACTAAACTATAAGTAAATTTTAAACTAGCACTTACTCTTGAATCATCCCTTGAGAAGAATTCTATATTTTCGGTATATTCTCCATTAGTGGTTGTATAAACTCCACCGCCTGTTCCCATGAATTGTTTTGTCTCTGTATTATAAGCTATCCATTGAAAACGTGTTCCAGACAAAATTTTCATAGTTTTTCTTGGTCTGCTTGTATCCCTTAATTGTGTTTCACCATCTCTTATTCTACCAGACATTAACCATGCGCCTTGTAATTTTCCAGGTACACCATTATCTATTCTTTTCAATTTCATTTCACTACCAACGATCCCCATAATAGAATCATTTATAAACACATCAAAACTAACTTCTGTACCAACACGCTCTGAATTATTTGTGTCAAATTCTACTTTTTCTGTCATGGTATCGCCTGTTAATTTCCAAGTTCCACCGTTAGTGCTTATAAATTTACCTGTTTTTGAATCATAAGTGGTTATCACCTGATACCCATCAGTAAAAATAACAACACTTTTAAGTTTCTCTCCTTTTTCCGAAGTATGATATTGTTCCCAAGCTCCGATACAACTTTGTGCTTTAATTCCAAATGATAAGAAAGTACAAATGAGCAACACAATTATTTTTTTCATGACTTTATATTTTATTAGTTATAGAGAACATAATATTCTACTTCTTTAATGATCTCCCTTATTCTCTTACCATTATGATAAAAATATAATTGATACCTGTAAGTTCTATTCTTTTTGGATACTTCTTTTTATCCTAGTACTTTTTTATAAGATTAACAGCCACAGAACCTTGTTTATCGTTTTATAAATATAAGGGATAAATGTCAATCGCTGACTATTTCGTGACAATAGATCTATTTGGTATTCAACTCCGTTCTTTGTTAGCCATTAATTATTATTCGATTTTATTCAATCGTGGCTATTTATATGCTCTAATAAACGAGTTGTTTTCTCTTTTACATTTTCCATTGCACCAATAAACCTATAGTGTATAGCCTTTGATATCTGTTACACTGATAAATCTTGATGCAAATTTTTGTTCATTTAAATTGGTCCAGATCAAATTAATAACATATGAATTTTTATGCCCTGACACAGGATAATTATCTGAATACCTTGATAATTTATTTGCATAAATTTCTGCATAATAATTCGAATTTTCTCTTTCTGAATCTTGTAATGAAATTAAAGCCATTAATATCTCATTTAGGTCTTTGTCGAAAAGGTCAATGTTTCCGGTTGCAATTAAAGTTTTAAACGTATTTCTGTTGTACTGAAAACGCGTATTTAATTCAGGGTTAAATTCAGTTCTTGCAATTTTTATCAAGGTGTCGATTGAGGTATCTAAACCTATAAACCTCTTCTTTTGATTATTCAAAGTTTCTAATAAATTATAATTTTCTGCAATCAACTTGTTCAGCTTTAATGTATCTAATGAGAGGTCATTTATTAAAGATATTTTATACGAAGCTTTTAATTTTTCTTTTTTTCTCTCCTCATTCCAATTGTTAATACTTAAGGCAATTAAAATCCCAATTACCACTAAAACAATTTCACCAATAGCATATCTCACGTATTTCATTGACTTGTTATTGTCTGCCATTTTTTTTCTAGTTTTTCTAAAGAAGTTGATCATTTGTTGGTTTATATACAGTACGACTTGCGTTTAGATTGATATATATTGTTCTATTTCATTTTTAATTTTGATTAGTTGTGCAATTCTAATCTCAAGACTTTCTAGGGCATTGAACGACCTACCAAGGTCACCCATTAAATAACTTTCAAATTCAGGGGTTTGTAAAACACTATTTATATCGACGGAAAGCGATCGTTTATCTTTAATACTTGCTATATATTGATAGAACGCCTTATTATCGTGGGCTTCTGAGGTAAGAACGTACGTGCCACTTTCTTCATTTATGTAATTCATGGGAATTTTGGACATTATAGGCTCCAAACTAAATTCTAAAAGACGTAAAGTTGATTCCATAATACCTTTGAGTTCCTCAAAGTCTGCGTAATATTGATTTAGGTCCTTTAATATGGTCTTATTCTTAAAATTGGCAAAGGCACCAGAACTCTTTGCAGCATCAAAAGATGAAGTGTATCCTACATGCAACGGACCTATGTACAAAGGATCAATATGTTTACCAACTTCTATATTATCTAGAGACACATCCGGATTTCTCACTTTTCTTAGAAGCCAACCGGCATGCTCTATCCTATTCTTATAGAAAACACGCAGACCTTCTAACTTAATCTCGTCCTTTTCGAGGTCGTTAAAAATTTCGTAGTATAAAGTATGCTCCGTCTTTTTATTTTTGTTTTCCTCATTCCAATTATTAATACTCAATGCTATTAAAATTCCTACTACAACTAACACAATTTCTCCAATAGCATATCTCATATATTTCATTGGTTTACCTGCCCGTCCGTCAGGCGGGTTATCGTCTGCCATTTTTTTACGTATTTTTCTAAAGAAGTTGATCATTAGCAGAAAGATGTTAGCCTTTATTTTCTTTTATTTCATCATCAATTAATAACAATATTTTATCTATTTCTTCAAACAATTTGGGATAGTAATAATTATTGAGACTATAGGACATTGTAGCAAAACCAATCATATGACCATCAAATGCTATAGATTTCAATAAATGAAGATTATCTTGCTCAAATTTAGTCTGTTTAATCCCAAATATTTCAAGCTTAACACCGAGCACCTTTCTCAAATTTGCTTTGTTTCTCACCAATTCTATTGTTCTAGATCTCATACTGAGGAGCTCTTTCTCTTGCAACCTTACCCTTTTCAAGATTCCACTCCATGATGATAATGCAAATTTCAATTCCTTACTGCTAAATATACCTAGTTTACCAGAATTAATTATTTCATCTAAAACACCTTGACTTGGATCAAATTGGACTTCACTAGATAATGAACTAGTAAGTAATCTTCCAAACTTTTTGTCTGTTATTTCAGGATTCTCAGGTCCAGTATTATCAAGTATTCTTAATGCGTAATCCAAATTTAATTTATTACGATTCATTATATTTTCCAATTCATCCTTGTTAAAGCTGAATTCTTCCTTTAGATCCAGTAAATATTTTTGTTCCGTATTTCTTAATTTTCTATTTTCATTCCAGTTATTTATTTGAAGTGCAATCAAAATACCAACAACCACAAGTAATATTTCTCCAATGGCATAAAGTACATATTTACTGAACTTATTTTCAGTTAGAAGTTCATTCCTAATTTTTCTAAAGAAGTTGATCATGAAAGGCTAGTTGAATAATTCTTTATAAATATAAGTATTTCAATTTAAGTCAAATTGAAGTGACTAGAATTGAACCTAATGACCAAATTGTGACCAAGTTTGTGTGGCTATATGCTAGAATTCTTTGAAACTAGACGAAGAACCATTTTAATATAATAACCAAATATTTATTTTTCAACTAATTTTTGTTTTTGAATAGTAGCATGATGAAATAATACAGTTTCTTCTTCTGTTGTCGGATTGAGCAAGGCTGACGAATCAACTGAGCCTTCCTTGAAATTTATAACCAATGACACTAATGAAGAGCGCTCACTTTCAAACCAGTGCACTAAATAAATCTTCTTAGCAATTTTTTTGGCTTTATATGGATGATTTTCACCAATGGTTCCTTTAATTGGTCCTTCCAACCATTCATATGTGAGCAGTCCATCAGCAAAATCTAGTCTCACAGTGCCAAGATCATGGTAGATATAAGTTAATGAAGTCCCATCAAGTAAATTGTTTTCTTCCACGTTTTTATGGTTAATCTGAGATGTGAATAATAGTGAGACGAATGCTGTGATTAATAATGTTTTCATAATGACATTGTATTTATTAATAATATAAAGAAAGGATAAACTCAAACCAAAACCTATTGTATTAGGACGAACAACCCTTAATTCTTTCCGAAAGGTTTGAATTATTTTTCTAAGAGAAAATTCATCAAGTGACCAAATTGTGACTAAGAATGTGTGGCTATATGCTACAATCTGTTAAGAAAATAGTAAGCATTAAAGAGATCCCGCCGAAAAGCAGGATTAGTTCGATCTAAATGATTTTTATTCAAAAATCATAGTCTCACTAAAAAAAAGGAATCCTATTACTAAGACTCCTTGTTAATCGTTTTATAAATATAAGGGATAATTGTTAATCCGTGACTATTTCGTGACATTTTGATTCTTTACTTGAAGGTATTGAGTTTTAAATCAGTTCTTGAATAGTAGCCGATTACGATACTCAAAACTTTCATTTTTTGATGAAGCTGAAGCGGGCTACAACCCTCAAATCTACTACAGTCTCGGCTATTATTTTTATGCAGTGTTGGCAATCGTTTTAATCAATCATTTCATAATCAGATAATGAAAAATATTTACCAAAAAAAGCCTTAATTAAAGAATCACATCAACCTAAAATAAAGTTTTCATAAAATTATCTTCTATTCCTTCGAGTGGTTTTGCACCAATGTATCCATTTATTCTTATTTTACTTAAATTTTAGTAATCAGTTAAGCTAATTGTCTTCATGCTTTTTATAATCCTTCATTTGCTCTGTAGGTTCAATAATATCATAATCTTTCCATAAGTTATCATTGAACTGTTTTACAAAAATAGGTTTAATATGTTCAGGCTGATTGAAATCAGTATATTGCTGATCAGAAATTCTCTTATCATCAATTACCAATAGCTCCAAAGATTCTTCCACATCAGCCTTCATGATAAGGCCTACTTTTATTTCCTCCACTTTCTTATCTATCAAGGTCCTGCTTTTTTTCTTCTGTAGAGCAAAATTTCGATCTATAGTTAAATAAGTTCCTATTTTACGTGAAAAATATTTTAATACATAATTGTCCTCTTTTTTCTCAAAATAAATAGATCCTTTAAAATGCTTTTCAGTATATCCGATTCCCAGAAGTTTAAAATTTACACCCCTTTTATCCGGGGCATACTCATAGTCAGCCCTGATTAATGCATATGTATTGAAGGCAATAAATATTCTTCCCATATATAAGCCATTCTTTTTTGGTGTAAATTCAATAATATAAACATCTTCACCGTTTACATGAGCACCTCCGCCAATTGTATAATTGTATTTGCTTGTACGGTAAAGAAATTCCCATTGATCCTTATCTTCCATTTGACTAAATTCAAGCTGCTCTTTAACGGATGAAGTATAGAAAGATAATCGCTGCGTAATTTCTCCCAATGAGTCAGGTCGCTTACCGCTACCCATTTCATCTTTATCAATTTTTTTACTAAATAATCCTGATTTCACTTTCCAATACTCACTTTCCTTAGTATTGGTTAATGCTTTTTCTAGCACCTTTGATACCTGTCCGGGTTCGCTAATATCGTCCTCTTTTAGAGATACCATTTTGATGGGATCAACTTTAATGTCATTAGGTTCGTTTTTATTAAAATATAGATAACCCAGGAAATCAGTATATGATATGGTATTCTTTGGAATTTTATCTCCGACTCGTTCAAAAGTTTCTCTGTCCAACTCAGCAAATGAGCTCTTTTTATAATCAAGGCTAAAATCATTCATAATTAGATTATCCCGTATACGGATGAACATCTGTTTTTTACTGGTCGTTTTCCTATAATTCGTTTTTTTATTCTTCACCACATTTTTAACAATTGCTTCAGCATTGGGTTCAGTAGCAAAAACCAAAAACTCACTCAGGTTAAAAATCTCTTCTTTCAGGTAAACCGCAGAATCAGCTTCCAACTGACCCAAGCTTATAGTCCTTGTTTTATAGCCTACATATTGAAACCCCAAGGAGTCCGTTTTATTTAAACCGGAAATATTAATTGTAAAATGGCCTAACTCGTTGCTTATCGTTCCTCTATTGGTGTTTAAAATATAAATGGTAGTATAAAGCAAGGGTATTTTATTTTCAGAATCGAGTACAATGCCACTGAACTCCATTTCATCATTTAAAGTTCCCCCTACAACGGGATCAAATTCATCTTTGACTTCTCCATTTTCTGTTTGTCCATTCACTGTGCATATAAAAAGCAACAAAATCAATATGGTTGTGAGTGTATTAATTTGTTTTCTCATGATATTTTGCAGAAGTTGTTATTATTATGTCCCCTAAGATATTTTAATTGCCTAACTCCATTGTTGATTAACAGCTAATACTGACAACAATTCACATAGTTTTCAATATTGCATTCTGTAGCTGAATAACATTATTTCACTTTCATTTCTTTAAGTGCTTTTTTCTCATCGACTTGATTAAATTTTGGTCTACCGGCTATAGCTCCCATTTTTACTGTTCCTTTAATATAATAAACTTTACCTTCCTCTATGGTCAGTGTAATTGCATCTGAGGATATAACCTGTGACCAAAACATATGTTCTCCTGGTTCAACATTTATTTTGATAACGGTTCCATTTTTAAGTTGTCCGTAACTTTTCTCGGAATCTTTTACACTGAACTTAATAGCACTTCCTGAAAACTTTTTTGTCCGATAAAAAACAACTAGTCCTTTACCTTCTTCTGGCTCTGGAATTTGTGCCGATGCTTCTAAACTGCTTAAAAGAATAATAAACAATATGCTAATGGATAATATTTGTAAGTTTTTCATTTTTTGGTATTATATATATTTGATAAAGATAATGTATGCTTTTGGAAATTCAAATCTTATTCAAAATTATCTAATGAAAACCCTTAAGTGACCAAATTGTGACCAAGAATGTGTGGCTATATGCTACAATCTGCTATCAAATTGCATAAAAAAAGGAATTACTGTTAAGTAACTCCTTTCTATTTTAGATGAACACACCCCTATCCTCCTGCGTAGGATTTTCCCCTCCTGCCTACGGACAGGGCAGGCTCAAGAGGGGAGCCTTATTCAACAACCTCTACAAACAAACCATCATCGGTTTTATTTACTTTGGCTAAGTTAT
>Ga0190293_1000678_pt1 | contig 12075 bp, 14 predicted proteins | sample 48693001_MG_FD_161671 | JGI IMG/M metagenome (GOLD analysis project Ga0190293, IMG submission 161671) | Hydrothermal vent microbial mat bacterial communities from Southern Trench, Guaymas Basin, Mexico - 4869-30-0-1_MG | ecosystem: Environmental > Aquatic > Marine > Hydrothermal vents >... | reverse complement strand
TTATGAATCAGCGTATCTACATCCTCTTTTGTATTGATTCGGCCCACATAGATAACTGGTATTTCAATTTTTTCACGGATGACATCTGCTAATTCCCATGTTTTTCCTTTCGGAACAAACATGTGCTGAAAAAACCATGGGGGTGTTGAACAAACAGAACCAGCAGTAACATGAATGGCTGCGGCTCCACTCTTTTCCAAAATACGGGCAAAATGAACCATTTCACTAATATGAAAACCTTCTGGAATCATTTCATCTCCGCTTATTCGTATAATAACCGGAATATCAACAGCACTTATTACGGCCTGCATCACCTCCAGTGGAAATCTGATTCTGCTTTCAAACTCTCCTCCGTATTCATCCTTTCGATTATTTACTTGAGGCGACAAGAACTGCGCCAATAAATATCCATGCCCCAATTGAAGTTCGATCATATCAAACCCAGCTAATACAGCCCTCCTTGCGGCATCTGTAAAGTCCTGAATTACCCTCTCCATCATCCCCCTGTCCATGCTTTGAGGTACAGCTCCTCCATTCTCACATGCAATGTCTGTGGATGACCAAAAATAATTTCCTGGTATCTTTGGATTGGCCATTCTTCCCGGATGATTTAAATGGGCAATGGCCCTGGCGCCATGCCGTTGGATGATCTCCGTTAGCTTCAATAGGCCTTCAATTTTATCATTATGATCGATACCCAACTGGGTGGGTAACTCCCTCAAACCCGCATCCATATAGAAAGGTTCCGGGATGATGGCCCCAATATGCCTGTTTCTCCGCATGTAAAATTGTAAATGCTTCTCTTTTACCAATCCTGTCCCATCACTGTAACCAAGCTTGACGGGGGCAAAAATGAATCTGTTTTTTAATTCCATCATTCGACCATTAGTTTTTACAATTTCATGATATAACCCATTAATCCAACCACCAGAGCAACCAGCATATTGACAAATTTCACGTACAAAAAGCCTCTTTTTGATTCTGCAAGCAAAGGAAGTGAACCATGCCCATCCTGTGCTATTGAACTGGCCAGAAGAATGCTAAACGGGATCATTCCCTCTGCGTATAAAGTGACAAAAATCAAATGCGGGCCAGATTCAGGGATAATTCCTATGAGAATTGCCAACAGAAGCATAATCAGTAAATTTTCCGTAACCCATGACTGAATATCAATGAAATGCAACAAAAAATGGATAGCCAGAAGGGTCCCCAAAGTCCAGGCAAATATTTTTGGCATATGAATCTTTACAATATGATCCCATAAGTGTTCCTTCAGAAAATGTTCCGGTACACTTATCACAATGAAAAGTGAAAATGCGATGGCGAGTATCAGGGTAATCTTAAGCCACATCTCTGCATTTCCTGCAATTAAACCTGTAGCTGTGGCAATAATCAATGAAACAATCAGCAGCGTCAATGCCATCCGGTAATTAGATGGTTTCATGATATTTAATAAAAAACTTCCTCTCTGAAAACATTTACAATGCTCTTCATCATGCAAAGGAAATTTGCTTTCGGAAAACCTGCTTAGAAATTTCTCCGTAAAAGGGATCCTGTCAGTGATATATCCAGCCAGAATACCGATACCAAAAATTACAACCGTTAATAACAGTGCTTTTTGAGGAAACATAGCAAACATAATAAATGCTTCATCCCCGCTGGTTGCAATCATTGCAGTAACGATTGCTCCAAAAGATATCAACCTGTGAGAGAATAGTGAAACAGCGGTAAAAGCCCCCAGGCAACCCGGTATAACTCCAAGCAATGCGGCAACAATATATTGCTTCCATCCATTTCCCAATAGATGAGTACACCATAGACCCTTAGTTTGAACATTGATGTATTCAATAACCAGCATCATCACAAAAACAAAGCCGGTTATCATAATGGCCTGTCTGAGAATATTGCTTCCTTCTGCTAGCATGGGTCATTCAACGGTTTCATACGGATCCCAAATAACCAGAACCAATGCACCCGTTTTAGAATAATAGGGGCCATGATCTTCATGGGCATTAAAAAGCTGGTAGGAACCTTCGTTATATGTTATACCGTTATATGTAAAGGCGCCTTTAAGTACAAGGTTTTGTTCTGTTGTTATATGGGAATGCTTTTCCATGCTAAATCCAGCTGGCAATCTTAGCAAAATTGTCTTGGCCCCGTTCTCATCTCTCAAGGTCTTCTTGAATGTACCCTCTGGGTAATTGTCTGTTTTCTCCCAGTTCAGCGAATCAAATAAATTATTCAAATTTTTCATAACACAATGCTTTAATACATTTACTTGCACATGTAAAAATTCAAATCAGGACCTTCACATAAAGAGACTATTATTTATTCCGGACCATCTCTTCCCTGATCATGGTATGACCACATTGGGGACACTTAATTGTAGTGCATTTTTCCCCTCTACTGTGTGTAACTTTTTCGCCACACTTTGTACAAACGCAAAATCCACCGGTGCCATAAGAGCCCCCTTTATTACGGCCCTGGCCTCCGCCATAACCTAATCCTTTACCCTGACCGTCTCCAGCACCCGATCCCTGACCCCGACCGCTGCCAGAACCCGATCCCTGACCCTGACCGCTACCAAAACCCGATCCTAGTCCCTGGCCCATCTCTGAACTTTTTCTTGATTTTTTCATAATTATCTAAAGTAAACTATTTCTCTTCAGTGCTTGAAAGCCGATCTTCAAGTGCAGAGAGTTGGTCCTTGAGAATCCTGATTTCATTTTCAATCAAAGTCTTCTCAGAAACATCCGGTACACCTTCTTGATAAGAAGCACCATAGCCTCCCCTGAACCCTAAACGGGCTCCCCGGCCAAAGCCTGGGCCACCATGGAATCGTCTTCCATATCCTCCACCCCTATTGGGAAATGAATTCATATAACCAGGATGTTCATTGCTAGTGCAATAACCCATCCCTCTTCCTGTTGTTGGTCCTTCACCCGATGGACCTGTTCTGTCACCTCTTGGCATAATTACCTCCTTTTTTATAAGTTTTTAAATACAACATTTACCATGGCCAAAATTTCCGGCCATATTTATAATTTTTTTTGAATGACATGCCGGACATTCTTTAATACTTTGTTCAAAGCTTATTTTAAACATATGTCCACAATCCTTGCACTGGATAATATTAACCCTAAAATGAACTGAACCACCATCGATTGTTAACAGCCTCCCCTGAATAATAAAATCAGCTATTTTTTTTCGTGCTTTTTCAATCAACCGGGAAAAAGTAGAACGGGATATTTCCATCTCCTCAGCAGCCAAAGCGTGTGAGAAGCCCAACTGATCTGCCAGTCGAAAGGCTTCAAATTCATCAAGTGTTAAAACAATCTGTTTTAAATCCTGCCCCCTTACACCGACGGGTTTGAAATCGGAAAACAGTGGCGGTTCATGTACGATTCTATTAAATTGAGGTCTTGGCATAATAAAATATTATTACAAATATAATGCACATATGTGCATTATGCAAATAATTTTACATAATTTTGGATGACAGTTATTATACCATAACAAGATAAGAAACTATAAACTAACTGTTATGCTAATAGAAGTCTTAAAATCAAAAATACACCGGGCAAAAGTAACAGGTGCTGATTTGAACTATTCAGGAAGTACAACTATAAATGAAGCCTGGATGCACAAAGCTGATTTAGTTGAATTTGAAAAAGTGCAGGTAGGGACCTTATCATTATAATATCCAATTAGCCGTAAAACCATTTCACTTTCGGGAATGGAGGATCGTTAGACATAATGACTTGGATGGATACAGACTTATCCCACTTTATGCCGGGTATCCTCAAAAGCGGTTTGGGTACCAAATACAAAAAGAATATCACCTGTTCTAATATAACTTTCGCCATGCGGAATAGTAAAGCTATTTGCACGCTTGATCATCATCAGTATGGCATCTTTATGGAAAGAAATTTCTTTAATTTGTAAACCGTCAATATTACGATTGGTAATTAAAATCTCTTCAACACTAAAATTCTCAAACGATTCAACAAGTGCCTGATATGTAGTGGGCCGAAAAATCAGGTTTTCAATAGCCGAAGCCAGTATCTGTGTAACATCAACTGTTTCGATGCCCATCTGTTTATACTTTTGCTCCAGCGAAAATTGACTAATCCTGGAGATAATTTTTTTATGCTGATATTCATATTTTAGCATTCGACTGATCTTCAAGTTTTTTTCATCATCCCCGGTTTCTATTACAACATAGTTTTCAGGACTAAGCTTTAATTCCTGATAAATATTTCTTCTAAGTCCGTTACCCTGTTTAACATTGATCCCTTTATCCCTGATTTCCTGAAAGCGCATTTTATTCAACTCAATAATAATCACTTTTTTACCATGGGCATGCAATCGGCGTGCTAATAAGACTGCTGTGCTGCTGCCACCAATAATAATGGTTTTTTTACCTTCTGTTAGATTGTCGGGCAAGATCCAGTTATAAATGACCGGGGAGACAAAACAGGTTATCACTGCCATAATTATAATACTGGCATTGATCCCTGGAGTAATAACACCTAACTCAAGTCCTATTGTAGAAGCGGCAATAATCAGGCTTAATCTTGATGAAATCAGAAAGCCCCCGGAAATGGCTTTCCTAAAACCAAATAAACGACGCCATAACAATGAAGGTATTACTTTTATTGCGAAAAGTGATAAAAGTAGCAATAGCAGAAACCCAATAAGAGTTTGATCAAATTCATTGAGTGCAACAGGGTCGAACCCAACACCTACCATAATAAAAAAGAATGGGATAAAGAAACCATAACCCATACTATCTAATTTTATCAATATGAGTGATCGTTCGCGGTGTAGCATTGAAGATAATACCAGTCCACTTAGAAAAGCACCTAACAATACAACTTCCTTCCCAATGTATTGAGAGATAACTACAAAAATCAGGATTAACAATATAGCTCCTCTGATACGGATCTGAGAAGCAGCCTGTGATAACTGATAACCTAATTTCTTTAATAAGTGGGTGCTTTTTAGCCCATTAATAATTTTGTAGAAAATGAAGAAAAGGAGAAAAAGTACCAGGATATAAATCAGTTTAAAATGAAAGCCATTTTTTAGTATATGAGCAGTAAAGGTGAATAAAATGATACTCAGGATGTCGGCAACTGCTGCAGCCATAATAATCATCTGGCCAAACTGGCTCCCGGTTTCACCCCGGCCCTTCAGAACGGGTAAAACTATTGCAACCGAAGTGGTAATCATAATTAAGGAAAAATACCAGATACTTGGTATATCAATAATCTGTGCAAGGAATAAAGAGACCAGGTACGAAAATATAACAGCAAGTATAAATTGAGTAATCCCCACCAGCAAAGGATTTTTCAGAAAACGTATCCAGGTCAATCTTCTACGGGGAAATGAGGCAACAATCTGGTCTACATCTATTTCCAGGCCACTTAAAAACATGAGAAAAAGAAAACCGAAAAGTGCTAAAAAATCGAGAATTAGAAAACTTTCTTCACTAAGATTTCCAAACAAGAATTTTCCTGCCAGAAATCCTAAAATGATCTCAATAATAACAATTGGGATTTTTTTTAGTCTTAAAAGTGACAGTAGTACGGGAGTGAACCACGCAATAGCTGCCACCACTAAAAGTGGATAAAAATCATATTGAAATGAGATATTTAAAAGCATTGGAAAAACCTTATCTAGTCTTCAATATAGGATTCAACAAATTGATCATTATTTCGGTAGCCTTTCCTCCAAGAAATACATCTGTTATGCTGTGGGTATAATTAGAAGCTTCTATGTTTATCTCAATGATTCTAGCCCCATTATTTTTAGCAATTACTGGTATCGTGGAAGCGGGTTGAATCTCTCCTGTAGTTCCTATTAAAATAAAAATATCTGCAATTTCAGCTTCCTTAAATGAGTGGCTACTTGCTGATTCAGGAATCGGTTCACCGAAAAAAACAAAATCAGGTTTCAATATTCCTGTACAGTTTATACATTTCGGAGGCAGAATATCCAATAATTCATTAGTTGCCTCAAATTGTCTTCCACAGTTTGTACATACCAATCTTCGGGATGTACCATGGTATTCAATAACTTCTTCACTACCTGCCTGTTGGTGTAAATTATCAATATTTTGAGTAATAATTACATTTAATAATCCTTTGTTTTCCAACTCAGCAAGGGCATAATGCGCATCATTGGGCCTTGCTTTGCCAAAAAAATTATAAAAGATCTCCTTTATAATTTTCCAGGATTTCTCTGGATATTTGTCAAAATAGCGGATATCTAAGAAGACGGGATCAATTTTACTCCACAACCCATTGTCACCACGAAAGGGTGGTATCCCGCTTTCTACAGAAATTCCCGCACCTGTAAACGCTGTGGTATGTGATGAATTTTTTATTAATTCAATGGCCTGATTTAACTTACTAGTAGAATTTGAGGATCCCATCATCACTTATTCATCTAATTCTTCTTCTCTGAAAACACTGATTAATGCTTGCTCTATATTCCCTTTTCTGAAAAAAAGTTTCATTCCTCTTTCCCGGAGCCTGCTTATTCCTTTTTTTCCGATTTTAGCAGATACAATTATTGCACAATCATCAAGTATCTCATACACATCTAATGTCTTTAAATGTTGCATCGTACTTTCATAGGGATTATTTCTTTTCTCAATAAGCCTGAATTGATTTTCATGGTTAATTTCATAAATGAACATCTCCTTTGCCATTCCCAACATTCCCGAAAAGATATTTATTCCATCATTTGTCGGAATGGCAAGTCTTACAATATTTTGCTTTTTCATATCCATCAATTGTGCTACTCTATGTGAGCATTCTTTGTGCCTTTATGACAACAAAGCTGCCTTTTCCATAACCATCTAATACATTTTGCACTTCATTTATTTCATCAATTTTTCCGAAAACAGTCTGATATGTATTATTGATTTCAAATCCGGCTTCTTTTAATAGTTCGTATAATTCTTCTGTCCCAAAAAATAGAGCATCTTTATAAAAAAGACTTTCGTCTTTCTGTTCCAAATAGAATTTACCAATCGGGCTATCTTTATCCACATATCCAATAATGAAATGCCCATTATTTTTTAAAACACGATACACCTCCAGAAAAGATTTTTTAATGTCATCCACAAAACATATCGTCGTAACCATTAAAGCAGCATCTTTACTTTGATCAGCGTAAGGCAGCTTTTCAGCCACAGCATCCATAACCCTGATATCCTTTTTTTTTGCTTTTTCACGCATGGCTTCGGAAGGATCTACTCCTTCCTTAATCCCTAATGGCTCGGCAAAAATCCCACTGCCAATCCCTACTTCAATGAAATCTCCATTATCCGGAAAAGCTTTATTAATGGCATTCAACTCCGACTGGAAAGCATACTTATTGATAATAAACCAATCATCATATTCATCGGAATAATTTTCAAAAGGTCCTGTTTTAGGCATGATTAGTCATTTATGATATTTGACCGCATTTAAACAGTAAAAATACTATGGTAGTAATCTTCTATGATCGAGTTATATTCTTCACGATAAGCTTTCAGGGACGCGGGCAATTGATCAATAATATCACTGGCAATGAGACCATCTTCTCCTATATCCTTTGCTGCATTGTCGCCTGCAAAACCATGAAGAAAAACACCCATACGCACAGCGTCGTCAATCGAAAACCCGAGTCCGAACATAGCCGCAATAGTCCCGGTCAAAACATCTCCACTACCGGCAGTTGCCATGCCGGGATTACCGCTAAGATTGATAAATACTCTCCTGTCCGGATAACCAATCAATGAATGTGCTCCTTTCAAGACAATCGTAACATTGAGTTTCTGAGCTGCATCTTGCAGGACAATAATTTTATTATTTGAAATATTCTCAATGTTTTGTCCAACAATTCTAGACATTTCGCCCAGATGTGGGGTTAAAATGGTGGGTGCTTTACGTTTTTTAATACAATCCAAATCATTGGCAACAGCGCTTATACCATCTCCGTCAATAAGCAACGGCTTTTTAATCCCGGCACATAACTCTTTTACCAGGGTTTGTGTTTCTTCATTTAAAGAGATTCCCGGTCCAATAACAACCATATCTACCTTTTCGGATAATTGTAAAAGCTCCTGCCTGTTTTTAAGACTAATACTGCCTGAACCTGTATTTCTCAGTGGTATAAAAACAATTTCACTCCCTTTATTTCCAATGGAAGCCACCAAATTCTCAGGTGTTGCCAAATATGAAAGTCCACCACCTGCTTTTAGAAATGATAATGCGGAAAAATAGGGTGCACCCAAATAATTGGATGCTCCTGCAATGAACAGTACTTTCCCATAGTTACCCTTGTGCGTATCTTTACCTCTTGCAGGAATGGGTATAATATCGTTAGTAGCAATTTTAAATTGATCAGAATCTTGCATAACAGGTGGAAAGGAAATATGTGTTACAAACAATTTACCTCCCATTTCAAATCCGGGGTAAAGCAGGTTCCCTATTTTTGGTAAGCCAAAGGTGGTCGTATAATGTGCCTTCACCGCTGTGCCCATTACCTGTCCGGTATCTCCATTTATCCCCGAAGGAATATCAATGCTGAATATTGTCTTTTGACTTGCGTTAATTATGCTAATAACCTCCTGATACAGACCTTTAACTTTCCGATCAAGACCAGTGCCAAAAATAGCATCGATAATAGCATCGGATCTATTAATTATTTCCAGTGCTGATGAGACATTTTGAAGATCAAGTATTTCAATTTGAATCCTACTAATAATGTCTAAATTCTGCTTTGCAGCACCTTGGAATTTTGAGCGATCACCCAAAATAAAAACGGTCACTTTTCCACCATTGGAATAAATTTTCCTCGCCACCACCAATCCGTCACCACCATTATTGCCAACACCACAAAAACATACAAAATTCCTATTCTTAATTCCAAACTCCTGTAAAATTGTGAAATAGGAAGCCTGACCAGCATTTTCCATAAGAATTTCCTGGGTAATACCATATTCTTTGATGGCGCGGTGATCCAAATCTCGCATTTCATTTACATTACAAATTTTCATGGCGTTTTACTTTTAAACCATTACTAATTAAGATATTGAAGTCTTAGCGTTCTCATTGCACAGATCTATTTTTCAAGATCGTTAAGTGGTTTACCAAATAATTTTGTCCCAACTCGGACCATATTAGCGCCTTCTTCGATAGCAATCTTATAACTATTACTCATGCCCATTGAAAGATGACGCATTTCTACATTGGGTATTCCGGCTTGGCTTAATCGGTCGAATGCAGATCTGGTAGCCTTAAAATAGAGCCTTGCATCTTCCGGATTTCCAAAACGAGGCCCCATAGTCATTAATCCCTGAACTCGCAGGTTTGGTAAATCATGTATTTGCATAATCAGTTTGTCAACATCTTCCGGTAAAACACCGGTCTTATTCGACTCCTTACCGCTATTGATTTCAATAAGTACGGGCATTACCTTGTCTTCTAAAACACATCGGCTATTTACTGCTTCAGCTAGTTGAACAGAGTCAATCGTTTCAATCATGTCAAATAACCTAACCGCTTTTTTTACTTTATTCCGTTGAAGATGTCCTATCATATGCCACTGTACTTCATTCCTAATAATTCGATACATACTTTCAGCTTCCTGAACATAATTGTAGCCTACTATTTTAATGCCGGCATGTATAGCAGCCTTGACTTCTGACGGTAATCTGGTTTTTGCTGCAGCAACCAGCAAAACTCCCGGAGGAAGTGAATGACGGATTTTAATAACGGATGCTTCAATCATAAGTGGGGCCCTCCTTTCAATTTATTATATTTTGCACATCTGTCCACAATTCTAATGTTGCTTTATATTCGTGACTATTTTTTCAATTTTTCATCCAGACTGCCTGCTTAATAAAAACGTTTTAAAGGACATAAAGAGAACCATTTTCAGTCATGTAAAAGGATTTGCAATTTTTTGTATTTCTCTATGGTATCGGACTCATAAGAGGGATTGTACAAAAGTGATGCAGGATGGGATATTGGATATATTTTGTGGCCCTCTGAAAATATTAATTTACCAAACACGATTTTGCTTATATTCATTGGTTGCTCCAATAGATCAGTATGATATTTTTGTAAAACCGTTCGTGCTGCATAATAACCCAGAGGCACAATGACTTCAGGTTGAATAATTGAAATTTCGTCGTCCAGGAATTGACTACATAATTCAATTTCACTCATTTTGGGTTTGCGGTTATTCGGCAACATACATTTTACCAGATTGGTCATAAAAACCTGATCCCTGTCAATCCCGGCTGCAAGTAACAATCTATTAAAAACCTGCCCCGAGGGGCCAATAAACATTTGATTATTTAAATCTTCTTTTGCGCCAGGCGAAAGCGCAACAAACATGATGCGGGCATCAATGTTCCCTTCACCTGTAAGAGCATGCTTTCGTGTAGAAGACAAACTGCAACTTTCACAACTCCTGATTTGATAGTTGAGAATCTCCAGCGCCTCTTGCTTTTCTTGTCTATTTAACAAACTTCAAAGTTGACTTTTTAGATATTCATTGCCTCTTTCTTTGTAATCTGTATCATTGAGATTGCGGCTTCGGCAGCTTTAATAATCACAGGTTTTGTTGGTGCACTGGTCAGTAAAGGATGTGTACCTATCTGAAAAGAGACAAGTTCGTAAATTGTGATACTTTTTTGAATGATCAATCCAATGATATTGATAATCTCCCCGGCTGAGTCTGATCCCCATACTTCTCCTCCAAGCACCGTCCCATCCGAAGGAGAAACATATAACTTCACGGTTATAGGTGAAGTGCCGGGAATGGTTCCGGGATGTCTGTCAACATCAGTGAATTTTGCACATAAAAAATCGATGTTGGCTTCATTTGCACTTCTTTCATCAATACCGGCAGCAGCCATCGCCAATCCATTTATCTTGGTTGAAAATATACCCAATGTTCCGCTAAAGGGTTTTTTGATTTTAACGCTGAATAAATTGTAACCCAACACTCGGGCTTCTGCAGTTGCGGTAGAAGCAAGCATGATTTGATCGCTGCGACCGGTTAGAAAGCCTATGGTTTGAGAACAGTCACCCACCGCACTGACATCCTTTTCTGAAGTGCGTTCGTAACTGTCTACTTTAATTGCTCCCATTACATTCAAAGGTAATCCGGCTTTTTCCGCAAGTTCCGAATTTGGCTTGTATCCTACCGAGATAATAACAGCATCTGCTTCTATTTCTTCACCACCTTTTAATACTACTTTTTCTACAAAACCGTCTTTGGTGCCTATAATTTCTTCTACCAAAGATGAAGTACGAACATTAGTAGCGGTTTTCTCAAGCTGCCTGGTAGATATTCTGCTTAATTCTTCGGAAAATGCTTTAGAAAAACAATATTTTTCACTTTCAATCAAAGTAATTTTTTTATCATGATGAAATGAAAGCTGTTCTGCCACTTCAGCTCCAATAAAACCACCCCCAATGATCACAATATTCTTTTTGTCCTTCAATTCCTCGAAAAGCCTGTGAATATAGCTATAGCTCTTTTTAATATAGAAGACATTCTTCATATCATAACCTCGAATGAATTCAGCTATATCAGGCCTGGAACCTGTGGCAAAGACAAGCTTATCATACTGGAGTATCTTACCTGATTTCAGGCTTACTGACTTGTCGTTTATGTCGACTTCGACTACCGGATCGACAATCACTTCTCCCCCCAGATCTTTGAATGGCTTCAGTCCCATCATATTTTTCTCTACAGAACCCAGATTGTGAAAAACATAAGGAATTCCACAGGGTATCAGTCCTTTTTCTTCTTCCGTTATTATAAGTACCAATTTATTAGAATGTTGCTTTTTGACGGTTACTCCTGTAACTATCCCAGCAGGACCGGCCCCAATTATAATTACGTCATATTTCTTCATTTTCAATTTTAATTTTAATTTAGAGTATTAACCATATACCTATATCCTAAAGTAAGAGGTGATTCATTCACAATTCCACTAATGTTAGGTCCTTGTATAAATTATTTTTTACAAATATATTGCACATATGTTCATTATACAAG
>Ga0190293_1000677_pt1 | contig 12080 bp, 7 predicted proteins | sample 48693001_MG_FD_161671 | JGI IMG/M metagenome (GOLD analysis project Ga0190293, IMG submission 161671) | Hydrothermal vent microbial mat bacterial communities from Southern Trench, Guaymas Basin, Mexico - 4869-30-0-1_MG | ecosystem: Environmental > Aquatic > Marine > Hydrothermal vents > Microbial... | reverse complement strand
ATACCATTTCTGATTATTCTCATTTGAGTAGGCCTATAATCTGATTTGATACTTAAATATATATTTTCAGTATCATTTTCTACTAAATATAGCAGTCTTGATTTATTATCTAGAATCCCCAAGTGATCTTTGTTTTCAATATCATTACTGTTCCGTGAAACTGACTCTTGGATAGGTATATTAGTGCATCCTATAAATATTAATAAACTCATCGCTATAAAAATTTTGTTGTTTTTCATTTTGCTCCTTAAATAATAATAGTTATCTATTATTAGTAACATTAAATACAGAATAGTTAAAATATTATTTATAAAAGAGCCCTGCGAAATGCAGGGCTCTTTTTTTATCATATTAAATATATAGAAACGTAAGATTTTACGTCTCTACTACAAAATTACCTAATTTTCGTTTTTCTCTACTTCCAATAATTCAATTTCGAAAATTAAAGTAGCATTTGGCGGTATTGCATCGCCTGCGCCACGAGCACCATAACCCATTTCCGAAGGAATTGTGAGTGTACGGGTTCCTCCTATTTTCATGCCAACAAAACCCTCATCCCAACCGCGAATGACTTGCCCAGTTCCAACTGTAAATCTAAATGGATCGCGTCCCGGATTCTTAGATGAATCAAATACTGTTCCATCTTCTAACTTTCCGGTGTAGTGCACAGTAAGTATATCAAATTTTTCTGCCTCTAAACCCTCGCCGACTACATTATCAACTATAATCAAACCACTTTTCATTTTTACCTCATTTTTATCTTCGTTACAGCCAAAAACCGCCAAAAATGCCAAGAGCGTAACGCCGGTCATTGCTATATTTATCATTCTTTTTTGCATATGCTACTCATTTCCTTTTCAGTAAATTACCGTAATTAAAATTTACTATCTACTGCTTTGTTTTGCGTAAATTGATAAAAAAATGAACACAACTAAGTCAATATTCAATCAACATTTACCGCCTTTGGCCGATAGGTTGCGTCCACGCACTATCAATGAATTCGTAGGACAGAAACATTTAGTTGGCAATGATAAAATTCTGTCCTTGTTGTCCAAATCACAAAAACCGTTTTCGATGATTTTTTGGGGACCACCCGGCTCCGGCAAAACAACTTTGGCACGAATTATTGCAAAATCGTCTAACGCAAATATTCAAGAGATATCAGCAGTATCAAGTGGTGTAAAGGAATTGCGTAAAATTATAGAAATTGCTAAAAGCAATTTGGATATCGGCACAATTACTATTTTATTTATTGATGAAATTCATCGTTTTAGTAAATCACAGCAAGATGCATTATTGCACGCCGTTGAGGATGGAACAATAACTTTAATCGGTGCTACAACTGAAAATCCTTCATTCGAAGTAATTAGTCCTTTGTTATCACGTTGTCGTGTCTTGGTTTTAAAACCTTTATCAGAAAGTTCACTTAATTTGATATTAGATAATACCTTCAAAACAGACATTATTTTACAGAGAAATAACATTAAAATATCAGATGACGTTAAGACCCAATTAATTCAATCTGCCGGTGGTGATGCCCGTAAAATGCTAAATGCATTAGAAATTTCCATTAGCTTGATAGGTGGGAAAGGTGAAGTCACTACTTCAATTTTAGACGAAGCCCTGCAAAAGCGTACACAATTATATGATAAAACCGGTGATTATCATTATGATACGATCAGCGCGTTCATAAAATCGGTGCGCGGAAGCGATCCCGATGCAGCAATTTATTGGTTAGCAACTATGTTGGAAGGTGGCGAGAAACCGGAATTTATTGCACGACGTTTAGTTGTGTTAGCATCGGAAGATATTGGCAATGCCGATCCGCGGGGCTTATCAATCGCAGCAGCGGGATTCCAAGCAGTACATATGATTGGTATGCCGGAAGCAGCAATTACACTTGCACAGGTAACTACCTACCTTGCATCTGCTCCTAAATCAAATGCATCATACATGGCGCTTAAAAAAGCACAAGGATTGATTAAAAATAAAGGAACCGCCTCAGTTCCAATGCATTTACGGAATGCTCCTACAAATCTTATGAAAAATTTGGATTACGGGAAAAATTATGAATATCCACATGAACATCCGGAACATTTTATTGATGCAAATTATTTCCCGGAAAATGGAACTGAATCTTTTTATAATCCGACCAAGTTGGGTTATGAAAAATTTATTTCCGAACGATTGTCAAAATTGTGGCCGACAAGATTTAATAAATAATGCGATTTAAACTTTTATTATTACTACTACCATTTTATCTACTTGCCGATGAGCGATTACGTTTAGTCCAAGCTGATGTTTTGGAAAATGTAATTAAAAATGGAACATCAGTTCAAATTTTGACTGGAGATGTAATTTTTGAAAAAGGCGAGCTAACTCTATCTTGTGATTTGGCACATTATACTGAAAAGACCGGACTGGGATTCTTAATCGGCAATGCTAAAGCAGAAAAAGATAGTATTACTATTACTGCTGATACTTTGAATTTTATTTCTTTGGAGGATAAGCTAATCGCTAGCGGCGATGCCCATGTTTGGGATAGTGAATTTGACCTGACTTCCAATTCAATTATTTATTTTACGAAAATTGATAGTGGTAAAGCACTCGGTAATGCAAAATTAATACAAAAAAATCAGGAAATTTTAGCAGATACTTTAAATTATTCAAAACCTGTTGAAAAAGAATCAGCAAGTTATACTGCAACTGGCAATGTTACTATTACAAGTGACAATAGAATAATTACTTGTGGCAAAGCATTTTATGATCTCGAATCGGAAATGGCACAGTTAACTATTGAACCAAAAGTGACTTCCGATGAAGATGTTTTATCCGGCGATGAAATAAATGCACATTTTAAAGATGAAGAATTGCAATATTTGTTCATTCCTTCCGGTGCAAAAGCAACATCAATCCATAATAACAACATAATAGGTGAGTATACTGATGACATGTCCGGTAAGATACTAAAAGCATATTTTATTGATGGAGGACTCGATTCTATGCGCTTGGAAAGTATGGCAACAACACTTTATCATGTTTTTAGTGATTCACTTTATGAAGGGGTAAATATAACCTCCGGTGATACAATTTCTTTACAATTTACTGATCAAGAATTACAACAGATTTATGTATCTGGTGGTGCGCGTGGAACCTACAAACCGGATACATCAAATACGAGTTTAGAAGATGAAATAAAATATTCTGCCAACAATATTGACTATCAAATCCCCGATGAAACAACTCATTTAATCGGTGGAGCACAAGTAGATTACACTGATATGACACTGTCTGCCGGTTTTATTGGCGTTAATTGGAAAACAAATATCTTGGACGCATTGCCCATCGCTGAAAGCGATACAACATCGCGCGAAATACAGCCTACGATAAAAGAAGGTGGTCAGGAACCCATATATGGCGATGCCCTGAAGTATGACCTACAAACACAGCGCGGTAAAATATTACTTGGGAAAACCAAGGCAGAAGATGGATATTATACCAGTTCGGATATTCGGAACGAAAGCAAAAATATTTTCTATATGAAACAAAGTATATACACCACATGCGATTTAGACATACCGCATTTCCACTTTGCCAGTTCTAAAATGAAAATGATACATAATGATAAAGTAATTGCTAAACCAATAACGCTTTATATTGCTCAAATTCCAATCATTAGTTTACCCTTCGCTGTTCTACCACAACAAAAAGGTGGGCGGCAATCCGGCTGGATAATGCCATCTTATGGCTCAACTAGTTTGCGTGGTCACTACCTTGATGGATTAGGTTATTATTGGGCATTCAATAACTACTTTGATTCCAAGCTTACGGCGAGCTTAGCTGATCTTCAAGGTATTACATTTAAGTTAACTAATCGGTATAATGTTCGTTATAAATATTCAGGTAATTTGCATCTTGAAACGAGACAATTTCTCTCTTCAGGCGAAAAAGACATATTTAATATATTTGGTCCCCGTCAAAAAGATTACGTTGTTAAATGGTCACATAAACAGTTGCTGCGACGCAATCAATCATTAAATGTAAATGCAAGTTATTATAGTAACAGTGATTATAATTATGTTACATCTTTAGATCCAATTAAAAGGATGAATCAGCAAGCGATATCTAATGCTACATATTCCAAGCGTTGGCTTAAAAGTAACAATTCTATTAGCATCAATTTATCATCAAACACCGATTTAATGGCTGATAAAAAAATTGATACTACAACAGCTTTTTACCAAACACCCGTTAAAGCTGGAACAAAATTGAGCATCACTACAATGACCTTACCTAAGTTTTCTTTCCGTCATGGACAACGCCCAATATTTTCGACAAAATCTTCTGATAAATCATGGTACAATAATATTACCTATAGTTATTCATCAAATTTTAATAATAAAAGTCAAAATTATTATGAGTCAGTTGATGGTGATACAGCAAACACATTTAAATGGGATACTGATACAAACAGTGACGGTGAAATACATACATCAGCAGATAAATTATTTACTCACTCTTTATCTTTCGGCGCACCACAAAAACTTTTCCGCTATATTACGCTTAACCCAAGTTTGTCTATTAAATCAGACTGGGTAGATGAATATTACGTCGCCGAACTGGATTCCGCCGGTACTTACGAATCTGTAAAAACAAGTGGGTTTGCTACTCGTACAACCGGTTCTTTTAATCTGAATATGGGTACACAGCTGTATGGTCTATTTCCATTAAAAATCGGTAAAATAAATGGAATACGTCATGTTGCATCACCTTCAATAGGATATTCTTATACTCCTGATTTTTCCAAATCATTATTTAATTATGATCTTGGATATTTTACCACAATTACTGATAGTTTAGGTAACGATATTGAACATGACCGATTTAGGGGAACATTAGCAGGTGGTACGTCACAACAAGAACGCAAAGCTTTAAACTTTTCATTAAATAATGTATTTCAAACAAAGATTGTAAATGGTGAATCGGAGAGTAAAGTTGATCTTTTATCTTGGCGTTTATCAACCAATTATAATTATGCAGCCGACGAGTTTAAACTATCGAATCTCACTTCTTCTATCAGAACAGGGTTGAGTAAATCACTTAAACTAGATATATCCCTCACTCATGATTTTTATCAATATGATAATGAGAATAATAAACGAATTAACTCCTTCCGAATGTCAAATAATATTCCAAAACCGCGCTTAATAAATGCCCGTTTTTCCACTGGTTTCAAATTTTCCGGTAAACGATTAAAATCTTCCGATACGCAGGAAATTGCGATAGAAGCAGATTCTTCAATAACCGTAGATGACCTTGATGATTTTGGACAGAATATTAAAATTAAAGGAAATCCCAAGCAAATTGGCGGTGGGCAATTATGGAATACTAATGTAAGTTTAAGTTATTCGTACAATGCTGCTAATCCGACAAATCTTATTAAATCATTTTGGATGAATACCAATACTACGTTACAGGCCACGCCAAATTGGAGAATTCAGCATAATGCGCGATTTGATCTTGAAAATCAATCATTGGTTAGTCAAAGTTTTTCGATTTATCGTGATCTGCATTGTTGGGAAATGTCAATTTCTTGGACTCCGGGTGGTTATGGCCAAGGAATCTACTTACGCATAAATGTAAAATCTCCCACATTAAAAGATCTTAAGCTCGAAGAAAGAGGAGGTATTTTCCAAAGAAGGGCCCAGTTCTAAAAACATAACCTTGCCACGAATTACACTAATAACACGAATTCAGAAACTCAAAAACATATAAACTCATTAAACTTGCTAACTTTAAGAAATATTCAATCTTTGTTCTTACGTCTATTATTGGGAAATTCCATCATTAAATAAAGGAAAAATATGTACTGTCCCAAATGCCGAACACAATATGTTGAAAATGTTAAAGAATGTTTTGATTGTAAAGTTCCTCTAGTTGATGAACTGCCGGAAGAAACACCTTTAGAAAAAATTAAATGGGTAGCTCTTACACCTCTCGCGGGTGAGATATATGCTGAAATGGTTGAAGAGGTCTTAAAAAAAATGGATATTCCGAATTTTACAAAATCCGATTGGGCAACTTCTGCATTCAACATTTCTAGCGCCAATTTAGTCGGTACAAAGGTAACAATTTTTGTTCCAGAAGAAAACCGTGATGAAGCTGCAAAAATAATTGAAGAACTTTTAGGAAAAAAATAGTTTGATTCGTTCTGTAAAAGGCACTCACGATATTTTACCAGACCAAACTTGGCGTTGGCGGAAAATTGAGTCTGCTTTGCATAATTTTATGCAAAAATATGGTTATTTAGAAATTCGTACACCCGCTTTCGAGAAAACTGAATTATTTGCACGAGGGATTGGAGAAGAAACTGATATTGTATCCAAAGAAATGTATAGTTGGACAGATCAAGGCGGAGAGAGGCTCACTCTAAAACCGGAATTAACTGCTCCAGTTGTTCGATCGTTTATTCAGCATAATTTAGGAAGCCAAACCACAGTTAATCGTTTATATTATATGGATGCGCTTTTCCGCCGCGAGCGCCCACAAAAAGGACGTACAAGACAATTTCATCAATTTGGTGCTGAGGTTTTTGGCTCTGAACACCCTGAAGCGGATGTGGAAATCATTGCAATATCATATAATTTCTTCAAGGAAATCGGCATTGAAGGTTTAATACTAAAATTAAATAGTATCGGTTCGGAAGATTGTCGTAAAAATTATCGTGATGCACTGCTCAAATATCTAAAACCATTTTTATCAGATTTAACGGAAACAAGTCAAAAACGCTTTGAGAAAAATCCCTTGCGGATTCTTGATACAAAAATCGAACATGAAAAGGAAATAATAAAGAACGCACCCGAAATTGGCAATTTTCTCACTACTGATGATAAATCGCATTTTGAAGAAATTAGATCATTATTAAAAGACTTATCCATACCTTTCACAATTGATCCACAGATGGTTCGCGGATTAGATTATTATACACGAACTACTTATGAAATAACTTCAAATACATTAGGAGCACAAGATGCATTGTGCGGTGGCGGAAGATACGACAAACTTGTAGAAACACTCGGAGGCAAACCAACTCCGGCTGTTGGTTTTGCTGCGGGAGTAGAGCGATTATTATTAGCCTTAGAATCAAAAACAGCTGAATCAAATGATGAGACCATTCAAATTCATATCATTGGATTTAATGAAAAAGTAAGGTCAAATTGTCAGGTTTTAGCTCAAAATCTACGTGATCATGGATTTTCAGTTTCAACTGATCTTTTGCGACGCAGTATAAAATCACTGCTACGTGAAGCTAATCGCAATAGCGCAAGAATCGCAATAATAATTGGTGACGATGATTTGACAAACAATACTGTACAGGTAAAAGATATGGAAACCGGCGAACAAGCCACTATAACAAATAATAAGCTGATTGAGTATCTTACGGATTTGGATTTTTAATTTTATTCATTTAGATTATACGCGCGCAAAAGGAAAAACTTAATTTTATATTATGTCTGAAAAACCATTATTAATAGTAGAATCACCATCTAAGGCGACAACAATCTCCCGCCACCTTGGTGGTAAATATAACGTAATTGCAAGTGTGGGACACGTAAAGGACTTACCTAAAAACGTTCTTGGAATTAATATCGAAAACGATTTTGAAATCACTTTAGAGGTACTCCCAAAGAAGAAAAGTTTTGTTAGGGAATTGAAATCTCTCGCCAAAAAAGCACCAAACATTATTTTGGCGATGGATCCTGACAGAGAAGGTGAAGCAATTGCTGCACATATCGCAAGCGAAATTCCGAAAGAAAAAACTGAACGCGTCCTGTTCACAGAAATTACTAAAACAGGAATACAAGAGGGAATTAAAACTCGTCATCCGATTGATGTAAAATTAGTTGATGCCCAAATTACAAGACGCATAATTGACCGACTTGTCGGTTACAAGATTTCACCAATTTTATGGGCCACATTGCAGCACAATATGAAATTTGTAACTACTACTTTATCTGCCGGAAGGGTACAGTCTGCAACCGTTAAAATTTTAATTGATCGTGAGCGAGAACGGGCAGCTTTCAAATCCGCTACATATTTTAACTTAAAGGCGTCTTTGCTAAACAAAGACGAAAATGAGTTTACTGCATCGCTCTACAAACTAAATGAGCAAAAATTAGCTTCATCAAAAGATTTTGACAAAAAAACCGGTGAAGTAATCAAAAAAAATGTTATTGCTCTGAGTAAATCACAGGCAAAAACATTAAAAACAGAATTAGACAACGGTACATGGGAAGTCACGGATATTAAGGAAAAACCCATAACTTCAAATCCACGTCCACCATTTACAACATCTACTCTTCAGCAAGAAGCCGGCCGCAAATTGCGATTTACTGCAAGACGTACAATGAGTGTTGCACAAAAATTATATGAAAATGGTTTTATTACCTATATGCGTACAGATTCAACGCATTTATCATCCGAGGCAATTAACTCTGCTCGTCAGGAAATTGAACAACGTTTTGGTAAGGAATATTTACCTGATAAACCGCGTCAGTATTCTACTAAAGTGAAAAATGCTCAGGAAGCTCACGAAGCTATTAGACCGGCTGGAGCAAAAATTAAATCACTTTCTGATGTAGAAAACAAATTAGATAAAGATGCTGTTCGTTTATATGAATTAATTTACAAACGTACAATAGCCGGACAAATGAAATCGGCAAAGTTGAAAGAGACTACTGCATTAATAAACAATCAAAAAGCAGTATTTAGAGCAAGTGGACGAGTAATTGTTTTCCCGGGATACATGCGTGTATATGTAGTTGGACGAGATGACCCTGATGTAACTTTAGCTGATAAAGAAACTTTATTACCAAAATTGAGTTTGAATGAAATTCTTGCATTAAAAGAATTAAACGTTATTGGCCAAACAACTAAACCGCCTGCACGATTCACCGAAGCATCTTTGATTCGGGAAATGGAAGCCAAGGGAATTGGTAGACCTTCAACCTATGCAGCAACAATTGACACAATTTTACGTCGTGAATATGCTGAAAAGAAAAATGGTAGTTTAATACCAACTTACCTTGCGGTAGCTATTATTCAACTTTTGGAAAACCATTTTACATCATTGGTAGATACAAATTTTACAGCTGAAATGGAGGATGGTCTTGATGCAATATCTCGTGGCGAATTAAAATCATTGCCATTTATTAAAGAATTCTATTTTGGTGGAAATGAAACACGCGGGTTAGAAGCAATGCTCAAAGAAGAAGTAGATATTCGTAAAGCTTGCACCATAACAATAGACACTTCAGGCGATGAGCCTATTATCGCTCGTATCGGTACTTATGGTCCTTATTTAGAACATAATGGCAATCGTAGATCAATACCTTTCAGTATTCCGTTAGGTGATTTGACGGTTGAAAAAGCAAAAGAAATATTGACCAAAGAAGTCCAAGATGAAAAAATATTAGGTAAAGATCCCAATTCCGGTGAAGATATTTATTTTAAAGAAGGTCAATATGGTCCATATGTACAGTTGGGTGATAGTAAAACAAGAAAATCTATTCCAAAGGAATTTACTATTGACGAGGTTAATCTTGAATTAGCAGTACGCTTGTTGACATTACCGCGAGAGGTTGGAAAACATCCTGAATCGGGAGAATTAATAACTGCTGATTATGGTCGTTATGGTCCTTATCTACGTTGCGGAAAAAAGAATGCACGAATAGAACCACCGCTTTCACCCTTAACTATCTCAGTTAGTGAAGCAGTTACAGCTTGTGCAAAAAAGAAAACCGGATCACAAGAATTAAAGAATTTAGGCAAACATACAAAAACCGGTGAAGATCTTATTATAAAAACCGGTTTTTACGGTCCCTACATAACTGATGGTAAAGTGAATGCATCTATACCGAAAGCTAATGATCCGGAAACAATTACATTGGATGAAGCAGTAGAATTAATTGATAAAAAACGTGCCGCACCACCCACAAAACGCCGTCGTAGAAAAAAGAAGAAATAATTATTATGGATATTAAATCAATCGAAAAAATTGTATCGCTCTCCAAGCGCCGCGGATTCATTTTCCAAAGTTCTGAAATTTACGGAGGACTAGCATCAACCTGGGACTACGGTCCGCTTGGTGTTGAGATGAAAAATAACATTAAGAATTTATGGTGGCAGGATATAGTTACATCGAGACGTAATGTTGTTGGAATGGATGCAGCAATTTTGATGCACCCAAAAGTTTGGGAAGCAAGTGGACATGTAGGAAATTTCCACGACTTGAAAGTGGATTGTAAAAATTGTAAAGCGCGGTACCGCGCTGATCATATTGATATATCCAAACCATGCGCACGCTGCGGTAAAACTGATTGGACTGAACCGCGTCAATTCAATTTAATGTTAAAAACGTCTCTTGGAGCAACAGCAGATTCAGATGATATAACTTACTTAAGACCGGAAACTGCACAGGGAATTTTTGTTAATTTTAACAATGTAGTTAATACAGCACGACAAAAATTACCGTTTGGTATTGCTCAGTTAGGAAAGGCGTTCCGTAATGAAATCACTACCGGAAATTTTTTATTCCGTACACGCGAATTTGAGCAAATGGAAATGGAATTTTTCATTGATCCTAAAAACGCAAAAGAACAATTGGAATATTGGTCGCAAGAACGTTTGAACTGGTATAAGAAATTAGGTGTAAGAGAAGATAACCTTCGTTTGCGCGCTCATGATAAAGACGAATTGGCGCATTATTCAACTGCTTGTTATGATATCGAATATGAATTTCCGTTTGGCTGGTCGGAATTAGAAGGAATTGCAGATCGTGGAACATACGATTTGGATCAGCATAATATGCATTCTAAGAAAAAACAAACCTATTTTGATCAACAAAATAATAAGCATTTTGTACCAGCAGTGATTGAAGCATCCGCAGGAGTTGACCGCACATTTTTAACTTGTTTAGTTGATGCATATAGGGAAGAAGAAGTAAACGGCGAACAACGCATTATGCTAAAACTATCGCCAAAAGTTGCACCAATTACGTGTGCAGTTTTTCCCCTTGTTAAAAAAGATGGGCTACCTGAGATAGCAGAAAAAATCTTTACCGATATCCAAACTGAATACAGCGCATTTTTTGATATCGGTGGGTCAATTGGCAAACGCTACCGACGCCAAGATGAAGCCGGTACACCTTTTGGTATAACAGTTGATCATCAAACCCTTGAGGATAACACCGTAACACTGCGCGACCGTGATACAATGAAGCAAATTCGAATTCCGGTTGATCATACACTTAGTGAGTTGAGAAAAAGGTTACAATAAAGTCCAAAATATTCTGTTTTTACCAAATTTCATAATTAAGTAAAATGAAAATACTTACAAAATATATATTTCTTACATTTTTATTTTTCGCTTTTATCAATGCACAAGAAAATCCATACTTTGCAAAAAATGGAATGGTGGTTTCTGCATCTCAATTAGCATCACAAGTTGGCGTTGATATTATGCAATCCGGCGGGAATGCTATTGATGCCGCTGTAGCAACCGGGTTTGCTTTAGCCGTAACATATCCACAGGCAGGGAACATTGGCGGTGGTGGCTTTCTCGTCGCACATCTTACCGATGGCAGAAACATTACAATTGATTTTCGCGAAACCGCACCCTCAGCCGCTCATCGTGATATGTATTTAGACGAAAACGGTGAAATAATTAAGGATATGTCATTGCGTTCTCATCAAGCTTCCGGTGTCCCCGGTTCAGTTGCCGGACTAATAACCGCTTGGCGTTTTTACGGTTCAGGAAATATATCATTAAAGCAATTACTTAAACCGTCGATTTTACTTGCTAAAGAAAGATTCCCAATAACTGATAAATTTGCACAACAACTTAATAATTACAAATCATTATTTGAAAAAGATGATGGTGCAAACAAAATATTTATTCATGCTGATGGCAATCCATGGCAAGCAGGCGATATGCTGATTCAAAAAGATTTATCCAAAACATTGCAACAAATCGCAAAATATGAATTAGATGGATTTTACAAGGGCAAAACAGCAGAATTA
>Ga0190293_1000676_pt1 | contig 12083 bp, 9 predicted proteins | sample 48693001_MG_FD_161671 | JGI IMG/M metagenome (GOLD analysis project Ga0190293, IMG submission 161671) | Hydrothermal vent microbial mat bacterial communities from Southern Trench, Guaymas Basin, Mexico - 4869-30-0-1_MG | ecosystem: Environmental > Aquatic > Marine > Hydrothermal vents > Microbial... | reverse complement strand
CAGGGTTCGCAGGAAATGTTGGTAGTGTTGGGTTTTGTTGTTTTTTATAAAATAGTCGGCATTATAGGCACTGTAGAATTAGCTGCCACAGAGGTTGTTTTTACAATTCTACATACATCTTTTTTGCCTGCTGCCGGAATAGGACAGGCTTGTGCAACGCTTGTTGGAAAATATCTTGGCGAAAAAGACATGGATAAGGCAGAAACCAGTATAATTGAAAGTATTCGATGGTCGTTAATAATTATGGGTTCGATTGGAATAATCTTTGTTGCCTTTCCGCATTATATATTGACGATTTTTTCAAACGATCCTGAAGTAATTAGAATCGGTACAATAGCACTAAGACTGGCAGGATTTATCCAAATTGCCGATGCGGTTGGAATGACACTTTGGTTTGCGCTCTCAGGTGCAGGCAACACCTTTTTCCCGGCGCTAACAGAAGCCCTGATCGTATGGACGGTCTTTTTGCCGTTTAGTTATTTAACGGGAATCTATCTTGGATGGGGATACATTGGTCCGTGGATAGGCGTGGGAATTCATCAAACATTATTTGCTATTATTTTATCATGGAAAACACTTAAGGGTGATTGGAAGGAAATAGTGGTTTAGAAGTTAGTAGTGGATATTATTATTTTTAATTTTACTAAATCACTTGGATCCTCTAGTTTGTGAATCATGCTATGACAATTGCTGCATAGAACAGCAAAGTCATTTGCTAAATCAACTTGAAATTTTCCTATTCCTAAATCCGAAATGGGTTTTAGATGATGCGCTTCAATAAAGTTCTCTCCTAATTTTCCATATTTATCAACGAAAGTCATACCACAAGCCTCACATTTATAGCCCTTTTTCTTTTTTACTTTTTTTGAAAGGCTTGTGTTTCTCTCTATTCTCCAATGTAGCCTTATTTGTTTTGTCTCAAAATTATTATTTTCTGTATGATCACTAAAAGAACTGTCAGAATAGGTTAAATTTTCATAAAATGTCAGAAACTTTTTTATATCTGATTTTATAATATCCGATTCTGGAAGATTCTTGCTAGGATAATATTTTGCAATTATATTACCAGCCTGATAGTGTATTGCATTTCTTGTTCTCGATTGCAGGTCAATTTTAGTAATAAACTCTGAACTGTCAAATTTAAGCTTAGCTCTGAAATCTTCAGCTCTTAATTTAAGAACATCTTTAGCCTCTCTTTTGTAATTTTCAATTACATCAGTTACGCCTTGATTTAATGATAAATATACTCCGGTCATATCAGATTTGAACAGAAAAACAGGATAATAGCCTTTTTGAGGAGATTCAGTTATTAAAGTATCTAAAATTGCAATCCAAGGACAATCTGTCCAAGTTCCTTTTCCTGGCGATCCAATCGTTTTATATCTGGTTTTATCAATTAATAAACTTTCAATCTCTTTTGGAAAGACGTGTCTGAATTTATTTGCTAACTCATTACCTCCAAACTCTTTGGATTTCTCCTTTAAATATTCTGCAATTGGTTCCTGTAAGATGTTTTTCATTTCTATATTATCCAACCTATTCACCATAAGTAATTTTCAATTCAGGGCCGCTCTGTTTAAGCAAATCTTTGGTTTTACAATTCAGTATAGTTGCCGCAGCTCGTAATCCGGTTCCAATAACACCCGCCACACCGTGCGATAAGGTGCTTGCACCGCATAAATACAGATTTTTGATCTCTGTTTTTGTATTAAATCCAAATGGTCCCATTTGTTTTTTGATTTTATCAGTACCGTAAATATTACCATTGAATGAATTGATATAATGAGCATTGGTTAGCGGTGTTCCCAAATCTTTAAAAACGACCGATTTCTTAATTCCCGGAACACGCGTTTCAAGGAAGTTTAACATTCGTTCCATTATTTCTTCTTTAAATTTATAATAATCAGCAGAGCGCCCACCCACTTTTTCATCTTTCCATTTATCAAAAGCGGTATGATTTGCAAAACTGAACGCCTCGATAGTGTGTTTTCCGTCGTGCATTTTGCTGGGGTCTTTCAATGTGGTAATGGTCATGAACATTGAATCCGGATCGTTGTAAGCGGCGGAATCGCCCATTCCTTTGGTATAGATTTCGTCAAGGTCGGCGTGGTTGTAGAACCAATAATTACCGGAGTCGTAACCCATACTTTTTAGATCAAGGTCAACCGCTAAATACAAACTCAGACAGGAAGTGGAATATTTAATTTTATTCAATTTTCGATTGAGTTTATTGCTTAAATGTTCGGAACCGATCATTTTATTAAAAGTTGTTTCGGGATCGGCGTTACTGATAATGTTTTTGGCATAGAACTTTTCGCCAGAGCCGATTTCCACACCGATAGCCTGTCCATTTTCAATAATAATTTTATTTACAGGCGTGGATAGTTTAATTTCTCCGCCGGCACGCTTAAGAGCACGTACATAGGCACGGGGGATAATATATGCCCCGCCTTTCGGATAAAATCCGCCGGTGTAATAATGCCTAATAATACCAATTGTAAAAAGAGATGACACTTTTGATGGCGGTACGCCGTGGTCTCCGGATTGGCTAAGTAAAATTGCACGCAAAACAGGGTCTTTAACATAATGATTAACTAAAGAACCACCGGATTTCCAAAGCCATTTAATAGAACCAAGTTTAGAGAAAGGTATTTTTCCGCGCGGGAGATTGCGTGCCAAAATTCCAATATTGTCAATTGCCTTGAACAGTTTGCGGATTCCAAGTTCTTCATCCGGAAAGCGCTCGATCAGGCGGTTCATATAATTGTCCTTCCCTTTTGGGATGTCGAATTGCTCATCGCCTATAAAAATATGATCGTAGGCATAAGGATTTAGCTCCATAAATTCCAAATCTTGTGAAATTCCCAAACTGCGAAATACATTACTTAAATATTCTCCGGGATTCAAACTACCAATGTAATGTACGCCTGGGCTAAAGCGATAACTTTCAAGCGTGAAAGAATGTGTCCAACCACCGGGGACTTCGTGCTGTTCACAAACTAAAACTTTTTGTCCGGCTTGCGCTAGAGCAACGGCTGTGGTTAAACCACCTGCACCGGAACCAACAATTATGGAATCATATTTATTATCAGTCATATTAATCTCTTTGGAATGTTTTTTAAAATTAGCATAAAACCACAAAACAGACAATTCAATTAAAACTAAAAGTACCCCCAATATATTTTGCAGAAAGTAACTTAGAAATGGTAAATTTTGTGTTCTAAAAAGGGGTCGCTGACTACTTTTAAAGATTAAATTTTAACAAGGATTTTATAATGAAAAGAAAACAAGTAACTATTGACGGAAACGAAGCTGCTGCATACGTTGCCCACAAAACAAATGAAGTTTGTGCAATTTACCCAATTACACCATCATCGGCTATGGGAGAATGGGCTGATGCATGGTCAGCCGTTGGGATTAAAAATATTTGGGGAACGGTTCCTCACATTATGGAAATGCAAAGCGAAGGCGGAGCAGCCGGCGCTGTTCATGGTGCATTACAAACGGGTGCGTTAACATCTACCTTTACCGCTTCTCAGGGATTATTATTAATGATTCCCAATATGTTTAAAATTGCAGGTGAATTAACATCAACCGTTTTTCATGTATCAGCAAGAACAATTGCAACACACGCCCTATCTATTTTTGGAGATCATTCTGATGTTATGGCTGTGCGTTCTACCGGATTTGCCCTTCTTGCGGCGGGTAATATCCAAGAAGTTATGGATATGGCACTAATCGCACAGGCATCCACATTAAAGTCACGCATACCATTTATTCATTTCTTTGATGGGTTTAGAACATCACATGAAGTACAAAAAATTGAGCAATTAACCGAAGAAGATATGCGCGCTATGATAAACGATGAACTTGTTATTGCACATCGTAAACGCGGCTTAAATCCGAATAACCCCGTTCTGCGGGGAACGGCCCAAAATCCTGATGTGTTTTTCCAGGCACGCGAAACAGTGAACCCTTTTTATGATGCAACACCGCAAATTGTACAAGAGGCAATGGACAAATTTGCAAAAATAGTTGGTCGGAAATATAAATTATTTGATTACGAAGGAGCAAAGGACGCTGAAAGAGTAATAGTTATTATGGGGTCCGGTGCCGATACGGTTCACGAAACAGTGGATTATCTAACTGATAAGGGAGAAAAAGTTGGTGTATTAAAGGTTCATCTTTATCGTCCATTTTCAATGGAACATTTTATTAATGCATTACCAAAAACGGTGAATAAAATTGCGGTTCTAGACCGCACAAAAGAACCAGGCAGTACCGGTGAGCCGCTTTATCTTGATGTTATGAATACAATCACCGAATTAGCCGGTGACGACAATATGCCAAAAATTGTTGGTGGTAGATACGGTCTTTCATCAAAGGAATTTACACCAGGCATGGTAAAAGGCGTTTTTGATTCATTGAAACAAAATAAACCGCTAAATCACTTTACCATTGGTATAAATGACGATGTGAGCAAAAAGAGCTTAGAATATGATAAAGGTCTTTCTATTCATAAGGAAAAAATGTTTAGGGGTATGTTCTATGGTTTGGGTGCCGACGGTACGGTAGGGGCAAATAAAAATTCGATTAAAATTATTGGTGAAACTACTGATTTCTATGCCCAAGGATATTTTGTGTATGATTCAAAAAAGTCCGGTAGTATGACAGTTTCTCATTTAAGGTTCGGAGAAGATCCAATCAGATCACCGTATTTGATTAATCGTGCCAATTTTGTTGCTTGTCACCAATTCGGATTTTTAGAAACGCATGATGTTTTCAGAAACATTGAAAAGAACGGCACGTTTTTATTAAACACGCCATATTCAACTGAACAGACCTGGGAAAAATTGCCGTTAAAAGTACAGGAACAGATAATTGAAAAAGGGCTGAAGGTATATGTGATTGATGCGCTACAAGTCGCGAAGAAAACTGGTATGGGAGTACGCATAAACACGATTATGCAAACATGCTTTTTTGCAATATCGGGAGTATTGCCGAAAGACGAAGCCATAAACAGCATTAAACAATATATTAAAAAGACTTATGGCAAGAAAGGTGAAGAAATTGTTGCTAAAAACTACAAAGCAGTTGACGAATCACTTGCGAATCTCCACAGGTTAGAAATACCAAATAAAGCAACAAGTAAGATAATGGAAAATCCGGTAGTCTCGGAAGCAGCGCCCGATTTTGTAAAAAATGTCACAGCAAAAATTATTTCAGGATACGGCGATGATTTACCTGTTAGCTCCTTTTCTGTAGACGGAACATGGCCAACAGGAACAACACAATGGGAAAAAAGAAATATTGCATCAGAAATACCGGTTTGGGATCCGGATATTTGTATACAATGTAATAAATGTGCTTTTGTATGTCCGCACGGAGTCATTCGCCCTAAAGTATATTATAATGACTTATTAACCAAAGCGCCGGGTACGTTCAAATCGACTAAAGCGAAAGGACGCGAGTGGGAAGATGGTGAGATATATACATTACAGGTTGCACCGGAAGATTGCACCGGTTGTGGAATGTGTATAGAAGCCTGTCCCGTTAAAGACAAAACAGATACAAAGCGGAAAGCAATAAATATGGAACCGCAGTTACCATTACGGGAAAGTGAGGGAGAAAACTGGGACTTTTTCTTATCCTTACCGGAAGTTAAAAGAGACAGAGTTAAGCACGACAATGTAAAAGGGTCACAATTATTACAACCACTGTTTGAGTTCTCGGGTGCTTGTACCGGTTGTGGTGAAACACCCTATGTTAAGCTTGCATCGCAAATGTTTGGCGATAGAATGATAATCGCAAATGCGACAGGTTGCTCGTCAATTTATGGCGGTAATTTGCCGACCACTCCTTGGACAAAAAATAGCGATGGTCGTGGACCAACATGGTCAAACTCACTATTTGAAGACAATGCCGAATTTGGACTAGGTTTCCGCTTAACAATTGATAAGCATATGGAAAATGCTAAAGAACTCTTAATAATTCTTAAGCAAAAAATAGGGTCGGAGATTGTAAACGAAATATTAAATGCCGACCAATCAAATGAAAAGGGAATATTTGAGCAGAGAGAAAGAATTGAGAAGCTCAATAAGACATTGTCAGGATTTACTTCGTCGGAAGCAAAGCAGCTATTAAGTATTTCAGATAATCTTGTGAAAAAAAGTGTATGGATTATGGGCGGTGATGGTTGGGCATATGATATCGGCTACGGCGGACTTGATCATGTTTTTGCTTCAGGTAGAAATGTCAACATCCTGGTTTTAGATACAGAAGTTTATTCAAATACAGGAGGACAGGCCTCAAAAGCAACACCGCTTGGGTCGGTGGCAAAATTTGCTGCAGCGGGTAAACCAACCGGCAAAAAGGACTTAGGAATGATGGCAATGAATTACGGCAATGTGTATGTTGCGCAAATAGCAATGGGTGCGACCGACCTACAAACCGCGAAGGCATTCCAAGAAGCGGAATCTTATGACGGACCATCAATGATTATTGCATATAGTCATTGCATAGCACACGGAATAAATATGCAATACGGACTTGACCAGCAAAAAGCAGCAGTTGAAAGCGGGCATTGGATTCTATACAGATATGATCCACGCAGAAGAGACAAGGATAAAAACCCGTTGCAAATTGACTCTAAGGCTCCATCTATTCCTCTCGCAGATTATATTTATAAAGAAACACGGTATAAAATGCTTACCAAGAGTATGCCAGAAAGAGCAAAAATGTTGTTAGGCCAAGCTGAAAAATATATAGAGCAAAGATGGCAAAAATATCAAGACATGGCAAATGCCAAATCAAAAAATTCGGCATAGAGGAAAGAAAATGAACTTAAAAACAAAATACTTAGGATTTGATTTAGAGAACCCGTTAATTCCATCAGCTTCACCCCTTTCACGCGACATAGACATTGCAAAGCAATTAGAAGATGCAGGAGCACCAGCATTGGTAATGTATTCATTGTTCGAGGAAGAAATTTATCATGAAGATGCAGAACTTGACCACTATCTATCGCACGGGAGCGAAAGTTTCTCTGAATCCCTTTCATATTTTCCTGATCATCACGATTTTATATCAGGACCGGACGAATATCTTGAGCAGGTTCGGCGTTTAAAAGAAAATCTTGATATTCCATTAATTGCTAGTTTAAATGGCGTATCTTTAGGTGGATGGACTGAGAAAGCAAAGCTTATTGAGAAAGCGGGAGCGGATGCCCTTGAATTAAATGTTTATTATTTACCAACGGAGGCAAAACAGTCGGGAACTGAGGTTAAAAACATTTATATTGATATTTTAAAAACAGTTAAAGAAAACATTTCTATACCGGTTGCTATGAAAATTGGCTATGCTTTCAGCGCCCTTCCTTCTTTTGCCCATAGGATTGAAGAAGCAGGGGCAAATGCCCTTGTTCTCTTTAATCGATTTTATCAACCAGATATAAATCTTGAAAAACTTGAAGTTGAACCATTCCTTTCTTTGAGTGGTTCTGATGAAATACGTTTACCTTTAAGATGGATTGCCGTACTAAGAAAGCAACTGCAGTTATCATTAGGAGCAACAAGTGGTGTTCATTCAGCACAAGATGTTTTAAAATTAACAATGGCGGGAGCTGATGTTACATTTATGACTTCTGCGCTTTTAAAACATGGACCAAAACATATAACTAAGTTAAAACAAGAACTTATTCAATGGATGGAAGAACACGAATACGAAAGCTTAGATCAAATGCGTGGATGTATGAGTATGGAAAACGTGAATGATCCCGGTGCTTTTATGAGGGCAAATTATATTAAGACCCTTAGAGAGTATAAATTATAATATCGAATAGGCAATTTAAACAAAGCTCTTTTATTTATATAGTTTGTTATTAAATAACAAATTTCTTGGAGTTTACATGACTGATAAAAACAATCATTTTGATGTAGCTGTAATTGGTTCAGGTCCCGGCGGTTATGCCGCTGCCTTTAGAGCTGCCGATTTAGATAAACATGTTGCTCTTATTGAAAAAGACGATGTGCTTGGAGGGGTTTGTCTCAATAGGGGTTGTATTCCATCAAAAGCATTATTGCATATATCACAAACTATTGAAGAAGCACAGGCGCTCGAATATAAAGGAATTAAGTTTGGTGCACCTAAAATTGAATTAGAGAAAGTCCGCAATTGGAAAAATGAAGTAGTTGGAAAACTGAACAAAGGAATTACGCAAATGGCTAAAGCGCGTAAGGTTCAAGTTTTTACCGGCGTTGCAGAATTTAATTCTAAAAATGAAATTGCAATTAAAGTTGATGATAGAATTGAAATAATTACTTTTGATAATGCAATAATTGCAACGGGCTCTCGACCAACTTTAATTCCGGGTATTCCAAACGAACACTCATCTGTTATGACATCAAGAGAAGCCTTGCAACTTAAAGATATCCCCAAAACACTTCTTGTTATTGGCGGAGGGTATATTGGGCTTGAGATGGCGACTGTCTATAATTCATTGGGATCTCAGATTACGGTGGTTGAAATGTTGGATTCTTTATTGCCTGGAGCTGATAAAGATATTGTTCGGCTTTTACAACACAAGCTAAAAAAAGATTTTCATCAAATTATGGTCAAATCTAAAGTAATGGAGGTTAAGCCCAATAAAGACGCATCGCTTGCTGTAACAATTGATAATAATGGAAAAACACTTGAACAAAATTTTGATAAAATTTTAGTATCAGTTGGGCGAAAACCAAATACTGAAAACATAGGTTTAGAAAAAGTTGGTGTTAAACTTACCGAACAAGGTTTCATTAAAGTAGACAAAAAACAGCAAACAAGCGCGAAAAACATTTACGCCATTGGCGATGTAGTCGGCGAACCGATGCTTGCCCACAAAGCAACACACGAAGGCAAGGTCGCGGCGGAAGTAATTGCGGGATTACCTGCGGTATTTGATGCCAAAAGTATTCCGGCTGTAATCTTCACCAATCCGGAAATTGCGTGGACGGGATTAACAGAAACAGAAGCACAAGCCAAAGGAATTAATTACAAAAAAACAGAAGTCCTGTGGGGTGCTAGCGGCAAAGCAATTGCAACCGGACATCCTGTTGGAAAAACTAAACTTCTTTTTAATCCGGACAACGGTAAACTTTTAGGCGTTAGTATTGTGGGGGCCCATGCGGGCGATATAATTTCTGAAGCCGCCTTAGCAATTGAAATGGGAGCGGATGCAGAAGATATTGGATTGACAATTCACCCCCACCCGACGTTATCAGAAACATTTGCTAATGCAGCAGAAATATTTTCCGGCACAGTGACCGACCTTTACATTCTCAAAAGAACAAAGTGAGTCACAAAAAACAATTTTGGCAATTTTGGGGGATTGGTCCATTGGGAGTTGTGATTACAGTATTAATTTGGTTTATTGTATATTATTTTGAGATCATTTTAAAAATCCCCAAAATGATAATTAGCCCAACTTTCCGAATTGTACTTATGGCAATTTTTATGATGGATTCCTTATATTTATTAATTAGTGGGAATTATTATTTGATGAAAAGTGGGCGCGGAAAAGAAATTGCTAAACAGGGACCCTTTCAATTTATCCGTCACCCTGTTTATAGTGTATGGATATTCTCCTTTACCGGAATTCTAGCAATGATTTTCTATTCATGGGGAATCATTTTTTCTGCAATACCAATATCGCTTGTTTGGTCGTGGCTGGTTCAGCGTGAAGAGACTGATATGCTTAGTAAATTTGGTGATGAGTATAGATCTTATATGGAAAAAACCGGACAGTTTTTACCTTCGTGGAAAGCGATGAAGGATAGCGTAGAAGAAAAAAATTAAATATGTTTATTGTAGGTAAGGCGGGATTATTTAAATGTGCCAATATATCATTTATATGTTTTTTATTGGTTCGGGCGGTTGATAGTTTTGGTAGGTCTTCAAAATTAAAGTAATTAACGGCAATGGTTTCAACGCTGGTTTCAAGTGTACCGCTGATCTTTTCACAAAAAAATACAATTTTATAGGCATGGAATAATTCTAAGGGGCGACCAACTCGATTGGCATCATAAACACCAATTATTTTATTTGGAACAACATCTAATCCAGATTCTTCTTTAGTCTCGCGAATAATTGCAGCAGCAGGAGATTCGCCTACATCAGCCCAACCGCCGGGCATTGACCATTTGTTATCCATCGCTTCTTGGACGAGTAGAATTTTATTGTTTTCAATAATTACAGCACGGATATCTACTTTAGGCGTAGCGTAACCGGGATGAGCCAAGAAATTTTCTGTTAGCTTGTTTTTGCTAATGTCCGAGTGTAATGCAGTAATTTCAGCGGCGATTTCAGTTAACCTCTTGTAACGTTGAGTATCATATTCAGATTCGCTGAAGGCTAGTCCGGTTTGACATAATTGCTGAATTTCTCGTGCCCACTCCAGCCATTTTGGTATAGAGCTATTTCCCATAATATTTATATTGCAATAAAAACCTTGCGAAGGGTTAAAACCTTCGCAAGGTTTGAATAGTCATCACCTTAAATATGATGCACCATTAACGTCAATTATGCAACCGGTTAGAAAATCAGTTCCTTTAGATGCTAAGAAAACAGCAGTTTTAGCAATTTCTTCCGGTTTGGCAACGCGCCCAAGCGGACTTTGATTTAATATTTTTTCTTTTCTTTCACCAGTTAAATACGGCCGTGCCATTGCGGTTTCAACAAACCCCGGCGCAATTGTATATACAAATATATTATGTGGCGCCAATGCAATAGCAAGCGATTGACCCATTGCATTTAATCCGGATTTACTTGCACCATAGGCAGGAGCGGTCGGTTCACCGCGGAAAGCACCACGTGATGAAATATTAATTATTTTACCTCCACCCTGTTTAATCATTTCTTTTACAACTTTAAATATAAGATTTGACGGACCAATTAAATTTGTGTTAATAGTTTTATTCCAGGCAGATTGCCATTCATCAAAATTGATTTTATCGATCGGGTGTTCAATGTAAGTCCCTGCATTGTTAATCAATACATCAATTCTGCCAAAGGCAGAAAGAGCCTGCTCCACAATTTTGTCAATAGCGTTTGGATTTGCTAGATCACCACCAACGGTAATGTGTCCTTTGCCCTTTAGTTTAGCGCAGATACTCGTAGCCCTTTCCTGTTGACTATTATAATGCAAAATTACTTTTGCATCGGCATCGGCGAACTGCGCCGCCATTACAGAACCAATTCCACCGGAAGCCCCGGTAATTAATACAACTTGATCTTTCATATTATTATCCATTTTTATTATTAAATTTAACCTTTATAAGAGTTGAGGGCCTAAGTAAAAAAGGGAGAATATTATGAACAAGAAAATAACAATATTAACAATTACATTTGTTCTGTTTTCAATGATTGGCTGCGCAACGGCACCGCCGAGTGAAACGGTGTTTGTGAAAAAGTATAAACATCGTGTAGTTCGCGTGGTTCCGGTAACGCATCACAAAGTAATCACGGTTAATGTTCATCATATTGGACCGCTCACAAAAGCTGAAAAAGACGACTTAAGACGTTGGTATAAAAACAAACATCACAAACCACATCACCGCGTTAATGTAGTTTTTGTTAAAATTTAATTTAAAATGGCAAGGACTTGCTCCTTAGACATTCCCGGTTTGATCTTTTTTAGATAGAGCAGTTTTATTACTGCTTTATCTATTTCTGAATACTCGACGATGTCCGTCCACTCCTGATAAAAAATAGTATCTTTATACTTGTTGGAATCATTCATTAAACCAAGACTTTGAGTTAATTCTTCACGAATTAAATGAGAGCGCTCTTGTTGAGTAATTTTGGCAGAAGCAATTAGAATACTTGCATCATAAATAACGTAGTTATCGTCATGCCATAATGCCCAAAAGAAACCATAATTTGTCGGAACATAGTTTGGGTCTATTGATGTAAAATCTGATTCTGGCGAAAACGTAATTGTAACATTCTCTTTTTTGTCTACGATCCTTACTTTAATTCCATCTATAATTTCGTTCAGATCCTTGACAATATCATTTATGGTTTGTATGTCTGCTTCAGTTGGTTCA
>Ga0190293_1000675_pt1 | contig 12092 bp, 12 predicted proteins | sample 48693001_MG_FD_161671 | JGI IMG/M metagenome (GOLD analysis project Ga0190293, IMG submission 161671) | Hydrothermal vent microbial mat bacterial communities from Southern Trench, Guaymas Basin, Mexico - 4869-30-0-1_MG | ecosystem: Environmental > Aquatic > Marine > Hydrothermal vents >... | reverse complement strand
ATTCAACTCTTCAAATAGATTCAGAATTAATCGATTCGTATTTTCCTTTCCAAATTCTTTCATCAATATCTTTTTAGCGCTAATATGCTGTTGGCCATTAAGATGTTGAAACACTAAATCATTGCCTAAAACCAAATCCGACTGTATCGAAAAAACAGGCAAATCAAGATTTTTAAAATATTTAAACAAAGACCCTTTTTCATTAAGGTAAACACGTATCCCTAGCCATAAGCAAATTACAATATTCCCTGAAGCTTGCTGCCTTATATGATTAAATATGGCTACCGAACAAGATTGAATGATTCCTGAATATTCATCAGAATTAAGAAAATCTCTCAAGGCTACAAAATTTTCACCAAAAAATGACCTTCCCCTGTTCTCAATTTGATCTCCATACTCTTTATCTCCATAATTAAGTGGTACTATTATTTTCCTATTAGCAATATTAAACTGCTTTAAAATTTCAAAAACATCCAAATGATTTGATGCATAAGAACTTGAATTCCCAATTAATATATTAGAACCATTAGATTTTACATTCATAAATTTTCCCAAAAGATCTTCTAAAGTACTATAATGAAATGGTAGATATTTAATGTTTTGTTTAAGGAATTTATTTGTTTTATATAAATCATCAAAAATCACGGGGCAGCAATAATTAAACTTCTTTAACACTTTACCTCTTCTTGTAAAAGGAAATTTAAGTTGCCTTAACCAAAGCGTATACTTCCATAAATATTCTTGCCATAACCCATTTTTAAATATAAGCTTTCTTGTGTGAGACATATACGAATCAGGAATTATCATTTTATGAATATCCTGTCCCCAACACATCCAAACTAATTTTGTTGAGTCAAATACATTTTCAATGATTTCAAGTTTTAAATCACATAAATAGTGAATAAAAACGGACGAATAGTTATTGAGCTCTAAAATTAATTTATTGTATTCTTTAGAATTAAAAACCACTTTACTAATGAGTAAATCAGGATTTAAGGCATAATTAGGTACTTGACAACTTTCCTTAAAAATGACAACAAATTCTTGGTTTGGTTCTCCTGAATCTATAAACTGTTTTACAACACTATTAGTCCATTTTTCATCCGTAAAAACATGTAAATGTTTCTTAATCATTTATTTTTCAATTAAAAAGTTTTAAACAACGTTTAGTATATGGTAATTAAGGCATTTAGTAATACAAATAAATCAAGTTTGCTATATGCTTGTATAACGCTGTTTACTTTTGACATTCAATGTACAATGATTCAATCTTTCTATGTTCTGTATCAATTAATAAATCGGGATTTATTCCTTCTTTAAATACAGTTTTAAGAATATTTTTAAAACCACTGTCCTCTAAAATTAATTTTATCGTTTCAAAATCATAGATAAAAAGATGACCGTGATTTCTGAAAATTCCATTAATCCTTGCCATTGGTGAAATGTATCCTTCTTCATAAGGCATTTGAATATTTATGCCTTCTTTCCTCTTTTGATATATGTCCAAGTATAATTCCCCATCCGGCACAATAATTCTTAAAACTCCATTAGGTTTAAGGATTCTATTAAATTCTCTTATATTTTCTTCAAATTTATTGAAAGGGATATGCTCTAGGCAATGTTCAGTATAAATCCCTTCAAATCTGTTATCAATAAATGGATACTTCTTTTTTGTTATATCCCAACATAAATCAACATTAGGAGTCCATGCATAATCTAAGTTTATAAAGGATTCATTAGTGTTTGGGCCACATCCAACATCTAGATATTTTCTTTCATCAAAATATTTTTGTAACTGAAATCTTTTACATCTAATTATGCTACTAATAACTGATTGAACTTTAGTATAGCTTGTTAGGGATCGATTTAATCTAATTTTTGTCATAGTTTCTATTAATTTTAAATTGATTATTTATCATTATGCTGTTTTTAAAACGGCAAAAAAACTAATTAATCGTATATGAATATCTAAACACAATATATTTAATCTTCACTTAAAACCATTTTGCTTAACTCAATAATCTTCATCTCTCTGTTTTTTAAAAACTTAATCGGAGTACCGCCATAAATTTTCCATTTTTCTGTATTCTTCTTTACTAAGGACATAGCTCCAATTACACTTCCTTCTGCAATAATAACCTTAGGTAGAATAACAGTTCCTGCTCCAATTTGAGCAAACTTACCAATTTCTATTTTTCCAAATTCAACATTTGTATATTTATCAGACACCATAGGGCCAATCATAAACTGCCCAGAAAAGTCATCAGAAGCACTAAATAAAGTACATCTTGGTGATAAGCCTGAAAAATGATAACAAATTCTTGGTTTGGTTCTCCTGAATCTATAAACTGTTTTACAACACTATTAGTCCATTTTTCATCCGTAAAAACATGTAACATTTTCAAATTTATTTTAATTTTATTAAACAAAAAAATAACGTCTAGTTAGATTTAAAAAAAAATCTCTGACTTCGAGAAGTCTAATTACTTTGGTTGGTCTTCCATATGCTAATACATTATTGGGTATATCGGTCAATTTTAAGCGAATTGAAGATTTAAAAGCATCCTCCCCCTCAACTAGCACTAAAGTTTTAAAGAAGTACAAACCAATAATTTCACTAAAAAGTCCGTATTCCATTTATACAATGTTATATGCAGTAAATTGTTCTTTAATTGTTTTTTTTTCATTAAACATCAATAAGTCGATTATCGAAAGTGAGGGGACAAAATCTTTATTAAACTGTTTATATGTGATGTTTTTTGATTGGACAAAATTAAGTTGTAATCCTTCATTATTAAAATATGATTTAGAGTATAATTCTTGCCCACCATTACTATTAACGTATTTTACATATCCTAAATCCTTTGTTATATTAATAATTCTGTCAGCTTTTTCTTGTCCTTTTGTTTCAGGTGAACATATGGATGATTTTGTCCAGTTTATTTCTTTATTTAAATAGTTGTAAATTGCGGATATAGAATTAATTGCTAAATCCGTTGTGTTTTTAGATTTCAAATCTAAAACACTGTCAATTAAATTATAAATCTCAGCGAAATAAGGTGCCTTTGAATAATTTTGCTCAATAGTCTTTAAAAATTTAATCTTCCAAACTGGATATAATGTTGGATGAAGTTCTGTCTCACTAATTAATTTATTTGAACTTGCTTTTAATAAGGGAATTGTAAATAGAGTATCCTTTCCATTTATTAAAATCCTATTTCTATTTATCCATCCACCCTTAATATAAGTTACATCATCATAAAAGACTATTTTATCAGTTGCTTCAATTAAATGAAAGTAACCAACATATGGAAAGATATATGGTTGCATAATACAAAGACTCCTAGAATAACGCAATATTAAGTTTTCTCCATTTTTGCTTTCTTCAACAAATTTTAACTTCCTGTATAAGTTAATAGCTGGATTGTGTTGATTAACTTCGAGTAGTATTTCTTTTGTATGATTATTTATTAATTCATGAATTAATTCTTTGGCTAAACCTTTGCCTTGTTGCTCTGCTTTTGTCCAAACCATAGTAATAAAAATATCAGGTCCATTGTCATAATACAACACATAAGATAATAATTCTGAATGGCTATTCCTTATTACAATAGATTTTCCCAATTTTATTACTTTGTTCGCATATTCATTCAAGTCATTAATACAAAAATATCCGTTATTAAGTGGATTTAGGGTATTTAAAATTTCATTATTGGTTATCATACTCATCTCAATTCAATTTAATTCATTTAAATAAAAATCAAATAACTTTTTTGATTATCTCACAAATACGATTAATATCATTATCAGACAATTTATGATATAGTGGCAAACACAGCACTCGTCGTGATAAATCGTCACATACTGGAGTATTTGCTTTTACTACATAATCAAGAGTATCTAAACCAGGATAGAAATAACGACGTGCAGATATACTCTTTTTTGCAAGAGCCTTAAATACTTTAATTGTGATTTCTTCACTCTTAAAAATTATTGGATAATAAGAATGATTATATCTCGTATGTTTAGGCAATTCTGGTCTTTGTAAGCAAGAATTTAGTAATCTATTATCGTAGTGATTACTAGCTCTTACTCTATCTGCCAAAACAGTATCAACGTACTTAAGATTGACAATCCCCATAGCTGCATGAAATTCAGAATTTTTACCGTTTATACCAATTCCATTAAATTTATAAGCCCCATAATGACCAAAATTTCTTAACAGCTCAATTTTTTTTATTACATCACTATTTTTGGTTATAACAGCTCCACCCTCAATGGTATGAAATAATTTAGTTGCATGAGTACTTAAGGTACTTATATCTCCATACCCTAATAATGTCTTATTTTTATAAAATGTTCCAAAAGCATGAGCTGCATCATAAATAACTTTTAAAGAATACTTTTTGGCAATAACATCAATCTCTTCTATGTGACAAGGGATACCATAAACATGCGTCGCTAAAATTCCAGTAGTTTCCTTTGTAATTAAAGCCTCAATTTTAGTTGGATCTATTGTTAATCTTTTACTATCAATATCAGCAAAAACCGGACGACAATTTTCCCATACAATCGAACTTGTTGTTGCTACATAAGAAAACGGAGTTGTAATGATCTCACCACTCAAATTTAATGCACGTATTGCCAATTGCAATGCTATTGTTCCATTTGTAGTATATAGAAGGTGGTCAACCTCCAAATATTTTTTTAATTCAATCTCTAAATTTTGAACTATCGGCCCATTGTTTGTTAACCAATTGCGTTTCCAAATTTCATCAACCAGTGATTGATATTCCTTAATGGGAGGCAAAAATGGTTTGGTTACTTCTATCATAATTTAAAAATTAACGTATAATAGTATTCATAATTTGTGCACCAATATTCTCCCATGTTAGTTTTGATCGTGTATAAGTCCAAGCATTTTTTCGCATAATTAAATATCTATTTTTATCTTGAATTAATAATTCAATTTTTTTAACAAAACTATGAGAATCAAAAGGAAGGTCAATAACAAATCCTGTTTTTTCATTCAAAATAAGCTCAGGAATTCCAAAACTTTTAGGCGCAATACTTGGGCATCCAAAATAGCCAGCTTCAATTAAAACCGCCCCCATTGTATCCATTTTAGTTGGATGAATGAGTAAAAACGCCTTTGACAGAATCTGTTTGAATTTGGTTAACTCATCATTATTAGTTTTTCTTAATAAGCCTTCATAAACTACGCCTTCTAGTGCTAGAATATTACTTGGTGGTTTTTCACCAATAATACTTAATGTTAGTTGTGGAAACTTCTCTTTAACTTTTAGAAAAGCATCAACACAAACAAAACCTCCTTTTTTTTCAAAATTCAAACTAATAAAAACCAAATTGAAACCTCCTTGATATACATCTTGATTAGGAAGCTCTATATTCCCACCAGTGTGAACAACAACTTTTTGTTCTTCTTTTAAATCATAATACTTCAACATTTCTTCCCAAGCCCATTGGCTACCAACAAATATATCCTTTGCCTTCTGCAACCATTTTTCTTCCTTTTGCTTTATTCGTTTAATATCTAAATCACAAAATGATTCTGGTTTTAAAAATATATTTAAATACGTTTGAAAATCTGCATCTAAATAAACACCATAATAACCACTATTCTCACAATCTATCCATGGTGTTTGACCAAAATAAAAATCATAATCACTTTTTACTTTTTGATTTTCTACTTGATTTTTAATACTAGTGAGTCTATTATTTGAAAAAAAACTGAACTTTGATTTCAAACCAATAGTTCGCCTTATTTTAGAAACTAATTTTACTAAAAAATTTACTGGTGGACTTATGGGACCAACATAGTTAATTTCAAAATATTTAGACATTTGCTGATGAATATTCCAATTTATTCCGCTCCAACCACCACTTGTAATGCCTAAATCCTGATTAGATATAAAATTTATTTTTTTCACCTATATTTTCACTTTCTTAATAACCTCCTCATCTTCAAAGCTGATTTAAAACCAATAACAGAAGACAACGTTTTAAAATTGACACCACCTACCTACCACATTTTTCATACCCTAAACTATAAAATTAATTTTCAGCAATATCGCCCAATTCCATGAATTGACCATAAAACTGATGCATAAACATCAAAAGACAACATAGTATAGTCGCTTATTTTAATTTCCCTATTATCCATTCTGCCATTGAGTAACCAAAAATCTTAAACAAAAACTTAAATTTACTGCTTTCATATTTTGGATAAAATTCTGGGTCAAGTGTTTTAATTTTATAAAAAACACGGTTACTCCATTTTTTATCAATTCTGTATGTATTACGAGCTACTTGAAAAAATCTTTGAGCTGCTGCTTTCTTATAATGTTGAGTCAATAATTTATTTTCTTTTAAAAGCTTAATTACTTTATCTAAAACTTTTTCCGTATCCTTCCAATACTGATTTCTTGGCCCTCTAGCCAAACTTGTTGTGTTTTCATATCTATAATAAAAACTATGAAGTCCCGGTTCATAATAAAACTTATATCCTCTAATTGCCAGTCTTACAAAAACATCAAAATCTTGAGCATTTACAAGTTTTTCATCCCCTCCTCCAATATCCAAATAAGCTTTTCTTCGAATTAAATAAGAATGTGGCGGATTCCACCATCTTTCTAACAAAGCCTCAACATAATCATCAAATAATTCAGAAATAACCTTTGGCTCTTGATTTGTATTTCCTTTAGAATCTACAATTACCATACACCAATCTGAATGGATTACATCTGCGTCATTTTTTATGGCTGCATTATATTGTATTTTTAATTTATCTGAAGATATAGAGTCGTCTATATCTAAGAATTGCAAAAATTCCTTAGTAGCTAAATTAGCTCCTGTGTCTCTAGCTTTAGCTACTCCTCCGTTTTTCTGATGAACACAAATGGCATTTGGAAAAACCGAACTAAACTTCTTTAAAGTATGGTCTTCTTTTTTACTTCCGTCATCCACTAAAATTATTTCATACCCTTCATCATAATATGGTCTAATTGTTTCTATTATTGACTCCAAATAAATCTCTCCATTATAGTTTGGAATGATAATACTTACAGAAGGAACATTATTTATATTACTCATAAATTTATTCTATCATTTTTTTTATTGGATAGAAAAAAACATCCTTTAAAGAAATGTCTCCCTTTTTTTTAATTTCAATACCCTTTTTTATTGAGTGATTTTTTATGGTTGAAAGTAAAAACCTTACTTTTCTTTTTTTATATAGTTCCAAAACTCTTTCTTTATCTTTAACTTTCAACGGACACAATGATGATTTTATAAAATCTTCACCTATCAAAAGATAATCAAATTCATTATCTGGGTTTCCAAACATTTTTTTACTTTCTTGATGTTCGTGTTTTCGATACCAAACTATGCCTCCCGGCATTAATAACAAATTATGTTTTTGAGATAATTTATGCCATAGTTCTAAATCTCCTAAATAAGGTTTACCACTAAATCCTCCAACATCCAAAAAAACATTTCTTTTAATTATACTAGACAGTGGTGCTCTTATAAAAAGTCCCATTTTAGAATAATTCATTAAATATGCAGACTCAGGAGATAGTATTAAAGGATAAGGTTGATTATGTTGCGGTTCCATAGTGCACAAGCCATATCCAGCTTCAGGAAATTGTTCCATATAATACACCAACTGCTCTAAGCCATAGGGATAGATATAATCATCATGGTCCACATACTTTAAATACTTTCCTTTAGCATAAGACGCCGCTTTATTACGGTTAGGATAATCGCCATAATTTTTGTCATTTAAAAAAACTTTTACTCTCGCATCCTTTTCTTGAAAAGATTTGGCAATTTTATAAGTGTTATCTGTAGAGTTATCATCTGTAATGATAAGTTCAAAATTAGTATAGGTCGAATCCAAAACACTTTTAATAGCTATCCCAATAAACTTCTCACTGTTATATGTAGGCATTAAAACAGATACAAAGGGCTTTTTATTCATTTTTAAAAAAGTAGTTAGACATTAAATTATTTTAAGATAAAATTCTTGACAATAAAACAAAGATAATAGAAAAAATATCGAATACTTTAAGAATTAAACATCAAAAAAATAACCAAATTAGGTTATAACAGTTAGTAGAGAAGTTTTTTTTAATGATTCACCTTATTTTTCCTTAATACATATATATGTGATTCATCAGGTGCGCCAATGGAGGCAGAAAATTCAATATGATGTACACTTTTATACCCGAATATCTATAAGGCTCTTTGAATGGACGAATCTTCTGTTAAATACAAAATATATTATTTAATAATTTAACTTTTAACTGTCATATTCTTTTATTAAATTATTAACAATAATACTCCAATCATATTTATTTTTGACAAGTTTATAAGCATTTTCTCTTAATTGGTCTCCTTTTTTAGGTGCATCAAGAATTTGAATAATTTTTGAGGAAAAATCATCTATAGTATCAGCGATTAAAGCGTGATTACCATTTTCAAACTCAATGCCTTCTATTCCTTTCGAAGTTGTCACTATAGGGTTACCAAAACTCATAGCTTCTAAAATTTTCAATCTAGTACCACTGCCTGATAATAATGGTACAATAGCTATAAAAGATTTTTTATAATATGGACCAACATCTTCAACTTCCCCAATGAAATCAACAGAAGTATCAGATTCGAAATCTACAAATGGCGTTCTATTTCCTTTACCCACAATCAATAATTTTACATCAGGTTTTTGCTTTATTATAGAAGGCCAAATATTTTTGTAAAACCAAAGAATACCTTCTTTATTTGGGTTAGCGTCTAGTGTCCCACAAAATAAAATAGTATTATAGGTGTTACTTTTATCTTCAACATATGATTTAGCTTTTACAGCTACTCCATTAGGAACTACTTTTCCATGAATTTTGTGATGGTTTAATGATTCTAAAATATTAAGATCATTCTTACTACATGCCCAAAAACTATCAACATACTTGTGTAAATTGCTTTCTAACTTCTTAATTTTCGTATAGTATTTTATATTTGATGGCTTAGTTTCTAATAATAAATGATCTACATTATGCGCGTCTAAAACAAATTTAGCATTAAGAAAATATTTTTTTATTATTGGTATTAAAGACATTGCAGATAGATGTTCAAAAACTATCATATCATAATCATTGTTTTTAGATAATACTTTAACAATATGTTCAAATTCAAGGACTTCCAAAGTTGCTGTCTCAAAAAGAGTTTTTGTTAAAAACCGATATCGAAGAGCATTCTTAAGTTTTATGGGTAAATACTTAAATACCCCTTCATTCTTGACAAAGGAATGTGGTGAGTAAAACCTTATGTGTTCATTTTTATAACCATTCTTCAAAATGGAACTCTTACTCTGATAACAAAGCACGTCAATTTGAAAATGTTTTGAAAGTTCATCCATTAAATGAAAACACCTTAATTGTCCACCATTCTTAGGTGGATACAAATTACCATATGGAATAATGTGAAGAATCCTATTATTGTGCATTTTTAAATCAATCATTTGAATTTATTTTATTCTTAAGCCAACTCTTTTAAAAATTCATTGACTCCTTCCAAACTACCATAAAAAAAGTGGGGATATGTTTCTAAAAATACTTCTTGGATTTGTCTTGGAGTTATTTCCATATTCCAATTACGGTAAAATTCTAATAAACAAATTTCTAACTTTTCGGCATTCTCATATTCTATAAAACAATTAGGCAACACTCCAATAGAACTAGGTTTAGGGTTTTCGTCCAATCTCCAAGACATAGGCCATGAGGAAGAAGGTGTAAATATAGCCGTACCACAGGCCAAACATTCAGCAATTGGGACTCCAAATGTTTCAGGAAAAGATAAAAATATCAATGACGCTCTTTTATAATAGTCTCTTATTTCTGCCATAGACATTCTATTTTCAAAAGCTACATAAGGCAATTCTAATTTATCTAAAACCCTAATCTGTTCGTTTCTAAATCCTTCAAAACCCCTTCTTTCAAAATCCACAATCGCAAAAAACTCCTTTTTATGCCCTATTTCAAGTCCTTCATTTTCTAGGTTCAAACCAACAAGAGACCATGGAGGTTTAGGGGCAGATTTAACTTCAGTAACATCAGTTACTGCCAAATGCCAATCATACCTTTCTATTGTTGGGTGCCCTTGTTCTCTTAACTTTTTTACATGTGATGGTACATTGTCTAGATAATAAACCTCATGAAAAGCAATAGGCTTTCTTAATATTTTTTTTAGTTTTTCAATTCCAAAATGATCTTTCCAAAATCCATTTGGTGCACAGTCTGAGATAATAACCGCATCATAACCTTTAAGTATTGATATTAACTTTTTATCATGTGTATAATGCTTCAAATAGCGTTTTAATGTAAAGTGTAAATTTCCTTTCTGCTTAAATTCACCAAACAATGGAACCCTTCGCATTAAAAATCCATGTTCATAAAAAACATCACATTCTACATTACATTTTTTTATTAATTTCTGTAAACTGATGGCCAATACTTTAGGGCTGGCATCATCTGGCCTCACAATGATTGCGATTTTCATTTATTTATTATCTACAAGTTTATTTTTCCACTCAAAACTTTGTCTCAATGGCTTTTTATTCAAAAATTTACAAAATTCTAAATAAGCTCCGTTTTTTGCAACATTTAAAATTAATAAATCTTGATTTCTACTTTCAAAATAATGTAAAACAGACTTATAATGTTCATTATAAACATTCCTACAGTTTTCCTCACTAAAGTCGGTTGAGCCAAAAACTCTTTTAAATACCTTAAATAAAAAGCCTTTACTTATATAATTATTTTCAGATAAAGATTTTTCTACATCATAATATTTTATAAATGAAGAACACCATTCTTTATCATTATTCCTAACCGTTAAAATAAACTTACTTTTCTTAAACTTTTTATCTAAAATTTTATAATATTCAGGTACTGAAAAGGGAATGTCTTGAAACCCTTCATAATACCTACAATATTCTAAAAGATCTTTATCCGTTTTTGTTCCATTTAATATATCATTATAAATCCTTTCTGCATCATGCTGATTACTCATATCATACCCTAATTCATTAAGGGCTGAAAAAACTGATGTTGTTCCTGTTTTATTAAGTCCAATAACAAAAACTTTAGGTTGATTTCTATAACGGATTTTTATTTCTTTACGCAAATTTAACAACCACCTGAATTGATGATCAAATTTATTTGCAATTCCTAATCGAGAAGCTATTTTTAAATTAAACATAATTAAAGATAAAAACTATTTAATGCAAAACTGAATTGAAACTCTGTAAACTAAAGGCTATAAGCATATTAGGTGTTGTCCACTTGATTATTTGATTTGTTCTCATCTCTATTAATAGTATCTATTCTGATAATTCTGTCGCATTGATCTAAGGTGCTTAATCTGTGAGCAATAATAATTATAGTAAGATTACCGTCTGATAACTTTTGAATGGCTTCAGTAACCTCTTGTTCGGTTTCACTATCGAGTGAGGACGTGGCTTCGTCAAAAAATAGAATTTCAGATTCAGAATATAGAGCTCTTGCAATACCTAATCTCTGTCTTTGGCCTCCAGACAATTTAGTTCCATTTTCCCCAATATACTCATTAACACCTTCAGGCAACCACTCTATCATTTCCCATAAATTCGCTCTTCTTAAGGCTCCTTCTAATTTTTTAAAATCAATTTCTTTTTCACCAAACCCAAAGGCTACATTTGCAGCTATTGTATCATCAATTAAATACACTTGCTGCTGTACATAACCAACCTTATCATAAAAAGAATTTTTATTAATTTCATTTAAACTTACATTATCAATTAAATAATGTCCCTGTGTGGGTTGTAAGAAACCTAACAAAATATTCATTAGTGTTGTTTTTCCAGAACCTGATGACCCTATTACTCCAATGATCTCACCTTTATTAATCGTTAGATTATAATCTTTAAAGATGAACTCTGAATTTTCAGAATAACGATAACTTATATTTTTTAATTGTATTTGACTTTCAAATTTTAGAGGATATAATCGATCATTTACAGACTTATTAAACTTTAA
>Ga0190293_1000674_pt1 | contig 12094 bp, 7 predicted proteins | sample 48693001_MG_FD_161671 | JGI IMG/M metagenome (GOLD analysis project Ga0190293, IMG submission 161671) | Hydrothermal vent microbial mat bacterial communities from Southern Trench, Guaymas Basin, Mexico - 4869-30-0-1_MG | ecosystem: Environmental > Aquatic > Marine > Hydrothermal vents > Microbial... | reverse complement strand
GTAACATCAGAGCTTGAATCTCAAAGACCTGTGCCATCCGATCCGCAGCGACACAAAGCCCTCTAGTCGGTCACGGCACATTAAGTTCTGATTCTAAAAGACCGGTACCATCCGATCCGCGGCGACACGTGGTAATACGTTCTGAGACACGCTGCAAGCCCGTCCATGGGGCGCTTGGGCGCCGGCTTCCCTGCCGGCTCACAGTCTCAGAACGTATTACCACGTATCCCCGCTCAGCGGTGCCGCATCTGCAAGAATCCAATAAACTCAAGCCGGGATGCGGGTACCTCCACCTTGGGACCGTGAGCCGACAGGGATGTCGGCGACCGAGCGCCTCAGGGACGAGCTTGCAGCGTGTCCCAAGGTGGAGGTACCCGTAGCCCGGCGTTCAGTTAGTGCCGATCCTTTAGAATCAGAATTTAATGTGCCGTGGCCGACCGGGATGGTTCGAATCGAATAGCAGCCAAGCAAACATCCCCAAAGATATGGTGCGAATACCTAGCTTCCCGGCTGTCGAAAAGACTTAATTTCGGGCAACGGCTGATCAAATCGCTCAATTTCAACCAGACAACTATGGGCACTCGGCCCCTGACCCAGTTTCGATGTGCCAATATCCCGGGTCAAAGCATTTGGATTGCCGTGGATTTCAAGACTCTCCGGATCGGCCGGATCCAGGGGCTCATACCAGGCACCGGTCGCCAACTCAATAACACCCGGGCGGATGGTCTCCGTCAACTCGACACCGGCGAGACAGGCACCACGATCATTAAAAATTCGCACGATGTCACCACTACTGATACCACGTTGACCAGCGTCCAAGGGGTTCATGCGCATCGCCTCACGCCCCTTGATCTTGGCATTGCGACTGGTGACACCATGATCCATCTGGCTGTGAAGACGTGTTCTAGGCTGGTTGGAGACCAGGTGCAACGGGAATTGGCCACTGCCCGCGCCACCCATGAACTCATCCTTTTCAAACCACATCGCATGACCCTTGCAATCGTGATAATCGAATCCTGCAATGGTCTCTGAAAATATCTCTATTTTCCCGGATGGCGTTTCAAGTGGATGTGCTTGCGGATCCTCGCGGAATAGTTCCAGTGGAAATTTAGTGTCAGCAACCTGCTCTTCCACGGATATCTGCTGACCGACCCAGAAATCGTCAAATTCAGGGAGCGATATACCTTTTTCAGCCGCATTGGAGCGTGTCTGCTCATACAGATGCCTGACCCACTCCATTTCATTCAGGCCTTCGGTAAACTGACCGGCAAACCCCAACCGCTCCGCAATGCCACTGAATGCCTCGAAATCACTTCGTGACTGAGCATAGGGTTCAACCACCTTGCGCATTGGCGACAGCCAGTGATCATAGCTGCTACCGCCCAGGTCATTACGCTCCATCGCGGTCGTAATCGGGAACACGATATCGGCCTGACGGGCGGTTGCGGTCCAGACCTGCTCATTAACAATGATGGTATCGGGCTTCTTCCAGGCAGCGCGTAAACGGTTCAGATCCTGGTGGTGGTGAAACGGGTTTCCACCCGCCCAGTAAACCAGCCTGATATCGGGATAGGTGACACGTTTGCCATCAAAATCGATGGTCTCTCCCGGGTTCAGCAACATATCGCTGATCCGTGCCACCGGAATAGATGCCGACACCGGGTTTTGGCCCTGTGGAAACTTTCCAACATTGTAAGGCGGTAACTTCCGACCCAGGAAGCCCATGTTGTGGATACATCCATAACCATAGGCCACACCCCCACCAGGTTTCCCGATATGGCCCAACATCGCTCCCAGCACGGTGATCATCCAGTACGGCTGTTCGCCGTGTTGCTGGCGCTGCAAAGACCAGCTAATCCCAAGCACACTGCGCTCAGCCGCGAGATCACGGGCCATCTGGCGGATTTCATCGGCGGCAATATCAGATATTGATTCGGCCCAATCAGCATCCTTTGGCTGGCCGTCGGTATCACCCATCAGGTACGGAAGAAAACGTTCAAAACCAACCGTGTACTTGTTCAGAAAGCCCTTATCATGCAAATCCTCTTTTACCAGTGTGTGCGCCAGTCCCAGCATGATGGCCACATCGGAGTTTGGTCGACAAGCCCACCACTCCGGCTCAATAAATGCACCATTGTGATCGGTGCCTACATCATCCTTGATAGGGCTTACACAAATCATGCGTACGCCGGCCTCATGCATCGCCAGTAACTGGACACGTGCCGTGTGCGCGCCCAGTCCACCAGCGTTAACCTGCGTGTTTTTCATGGCTGCGCCGCCGAACAGCAACATGGTCTTGGTATGCTTTACTACATCATCAGAAGTAGGCGCATGAAACACCAGGCGCAGAAAAGAAACACCCACAACATGCGGAATGATGGCGTGCGCGGCCGCCGTTGAGTACGAACCCTCCGAACTTGTGTAGCCGCCAAACTGGTTCAAAAATCGATGCAACTGGCTTTGCGCGTGATGGAAACGACCCGCGCTGCCCCAACCATAGGAGCCGCCATAGATGGCTTCATTGCCAAACTCATCTTTGACCCGTTGCAAAGCCCTGGCCGCCAACTCGGTCGCCTTCTCCCACGTCACCGGCACAAATGGCTCAATGCCACGCTGGCGTGAATCGCTGTTCCACTCGTCTTTGAGATACCCGGCCCGAACCATCGGCTGCGGAATACGCGCACCCTTATCCAGTGAGTCAATCAACGACTGGCCAATTGGAGAAGGATTCGGGTCTTCCTCATAAGGATGGATGGCGGTGATGGTATCCCCGTCAGCCTCAACCAGGTAGTTCCCCCAGTGGCTACAGGTGGGAGTCAGTGTGGATTTATTCATAGGATTTGCCATCGGCGAATTCTAACGTGTTCTTACAGCCTCGCACAATTCGTCGGGGTTGAGTACTTCGTGCGTATAGGCGAGGTTGCTTGATATGTGCGTGATATCTAAATTACCCATTCAAAATAGCAAACCATGGGTAATCCGGAATTGAATCGCGTTAACTCGATTATTATTGGTGCAGGTCACAACGGACTCGTCTGCGCTGCCTACCTGGCAAAGAAAGGTCAGAGCGTGTTGGTGCTGGAATCATCAAGCACCCCTGGTGGACTTGCGGCCAGCCGTGAGTTCCATCCCGGCTTCAAAACGTCAGTCGCACACTCCATCAATCATTTCCCGCGAAAAATCATCAAGGATCTGGGACTCGAATCGTTTGGATTCGGGGCTTCAGCAAAGACTTTACCAACTGTCGGGTTAAGTCCGGATGGAAGCCACGTTGTCCTGCGTAAAAACGCGCTATCGGGTGTTGGTGAGAAAGATATCAACGCCTATAAGCAGCTCTCCAGCTTGATGCAGCGTTTTGCAGATGCACTCAAACCATTCTGGCTCAAAACCATACCGCGGATTGGCATTAACAGCCTGTCTGACCTGTTGACACTTGGCCGTATTGGGCTAAACGTGCGAATGCTCGGTAAAACGGATATGCAGGAATTCCTGCGCGTCATCGCGCTGCCACCCCGCGATCTGATGGATGAAAATTTTGATCATGACATCCTTAAGGCACTCCTGAGCTGGGACGGCCTTATCGGCTCAAAACTGGCTCCACGTTCACCAAACCACGCCGTACTCGCAATGCTCTACCGAAGGGCCGGTGAACAACATGGCAGTGTCGGAGGTTTAATTGAGGCGCTCCATTCTGCAGCCAGCGCATCCGGTGCCGATATCCGCATCGGAACAGCCGTTGAGCGGATTCTGGTCCAGGCGGATGACAATGGGCTCAGCGCACATGGCGTGAAGCTGGCCAATGGCGAAACGATTGAGGCAGACCGCGTCATCTCAGCGGCGGACCCGCAAACTACGTTCCTGAAGCTGGTCGGTGTTGAAAATCTGGAAATTGAATTTACCAACAGGATCCGACGATTACGCTGCGAGGGTTATGTTGCAAAATTACACCTTGCGTTAAGCGATTTACCACAATTCACCGGCTTAAAAGAACCCGGCGGTCGTCTGATCATCGCCCCGAATATGGATGCCATCGAATTCGCATACGATGATGCCAAATATGGCGAATGTTCGGAGCAACCGGTCATGGAAATCGTCATACCCAGTATGTATGACTCATCACTGGCACCAGCGGGACAACATGTGCTTTCAGCCCATGTCATGTATGCACCCTATCGGCAAAAGGGCGGTTGGGATGAAGCCACACGCGAGGCGTTTACTGAGCGGGTCATCGATACGATTGCCCGCTATGCACCTGGTATACGGGAACAAATCATCCACCAGGAACTGCTGACACCACTGGATCTGGAGCAGGGTTTCAATGTAACCGGTGGTCACTGGCACCACACCGAGTTCGCACTGGACCAGGCCTTAATGATGCGCCCCACATATCAAGCAGCACAATACAGCACACCACTACCTGGCTTGTATCTTTGCGGTGCAGGCAGTCATCCGGGCGGTGACCTGACAGGCGGACCGGGCCACAACGCCGCATGTGAAATTCTCAGGCAGGCCGACTGATATGAAAACATATGACGCAATTATCATAGGTGGGGGGCACAATGGTCTGACCAATGCCGCTTACCTTGCAAAGTCAGGCCTGGACGTCATGGTACTGGAAAAGAACGACTTCGTTGGCGGTGCATCCGTAACCCGGGAAATGCATGAAGGCTGGCACTATTCAAGTGCTTCCTACGTGTGCAGCATGTTACGCCAGGCAATTCACCGCGATCTTGACCTCAGCCGCCATGGATTGATGATTGTGCCGTATCTCGGCACCGTCAATTTTGGTGACGACGGCAGCGCCCTGGTTGAATACCCGAATGAAGAGGCAGTCTACCTCGAATGGAAGCGGCATTCGCCACACGATGCAGACGCATCGTTCCGCTTTTTTTCCGACCTGGGCCGATATGCCCATTTCATACGCAAGACCCTGCTGCGTACACCCCCCGATCCAACCTCGTTCCGGCCGCGGGATATACGTGAACTGTTGTTCCTGGGCAAGCAGATGTGGTCGATGGGTGAAAAGCAGATGTACGAGTACGTCCGCTTTTTCACCATGAGTGCGGCAGAGTTTCTCGATGACTATTTCGAGAACGACCTTATCAAGGCCACCATGGCCAGCCCCGGCATCATCGGCACGGCGCTTGGTGTGTACTCACCTGGATCAGCGTATGTCCTTCTCCATCACGTAATGGGTGATGTCGATGGAAACATCGGTTCATGGGGTCTTCCGCGTGGTGGTATGGGTGCCATCTCAAAGGCGATTTGCTCTGCCATGAAGTCCTACGGCGGTGAACTTCGCACCAACGCAACAGTTCAACATTTGCTGGTTAAGAATGGCAAGTCTGCCGGAGTTGTACTGGATAGCGGCGAGGAAATAGCGTCGCGTATCGTAGTGTCGAACCTGGACGCGAAAAGAACCTTTACCAAGATCGTTAATCGCGAGGATCTGCCGCCCGGTATTTATGAGAAAGCAAAGAACTTCAAGATCCGTGGTTCATCGGGCAAGGTCAACATCGCCCTGTCTGGCATGCCAAAGTTCACCGGTGTTCCGGACAACCGTTACATCAATCGAGGTGGACAGGGTTTCACAGGCTCGCTGGAAACCATGGAACGGGCCTACGACTGCTGGAAACACGGTCGTTGGTCTGACGATCCGTTTGTCGAGGGGGTTATACCGTCGGCCTGGGATCCGACCGTTGCACCACCCGGAAAACACTGGATGTCCAATTTTGTCCAGTACTGTCCACCGTTCCTGGCCGATGGACCCTGGACACCCGAGAAACGTGAGCAGTTTGGCGAATCGGTTGTTAGCAAGATCGAACGTTACAGCCCGGGCTTCAGAGATTTGATTGTCCACATGGAAGTACTCACGCCTCATGAGCTCGAGGACAGGATGGGGCTGACAGAAGGCAATATTTTCCAGGGTGAGCTGACCATCGATCAACTTTTGTTCAACCGTCCATTCCCGGGTTATTCACAATACCGGATGCCGGTTAAAAACCTGTACATGTGTGGTTCATCAACCCATCCGGGTGGTGGAGTGTCAGCCGCCTGTGGTGCCAACGCAGCACGCGAAATACTGATTGATCTGAAACGACCCAACACGGTCCCCAAAGATGATTTTTGCGACGATTAGCCTATGAACACAGTAGACCCATACGCAGGTGAACGGCTGAAGAAGACCCATTTCTACCCTCGGGCAGCAGCTTTGAATATCCGTGACGCCTGGCTTGCCTGGAACGGCTACAAATTTGCCGAGTGTTACTACGACGCGGAATACGAGTACTTCTGCATTCGCAACACCTGCGCCACTTACGACATCTGCCCGATGCAGAAATATTACATAGAGGGTCGTGATGCCGAGGCCATGCTCAATCGCATGCTCACACGGGACGTCAAGAAGCTGGGGCTCAACCGGGTGATGTATACCGTCTGGTGCACGGATGAAGGGCGCGTAGTGGATGACGGCACCCTCTTCAGGTTGGCGGATGACAAGTTCATGCTGACCTGCGGGAGCCCCTGTAATGCCTGGTTAAAAATGAGTGCCTTTGGATTTGATGATGTCACAATCACAGACATGTCCGATGAAATTGCTGCACTGGCCTTCCAGGGACCAACGACCTGCGCCGTTTTGAAGAAGATGGGTCTGCAGGACATCGAAACGGCCAAACCCTTCGATGTCCGGCACTTTCCTTTCCACGGTGACACACTGATGGTCTCGCGCACCGGTTTTACCGGCGATCTCGGCTACGAACTCTGGGTTAAGCCGGAACTGGCACTGGACCTGTGGGATGAATTGTATGCGGTGGGTGAAGATTACGGCATCCAGCCATTCGGGGAAGAGGCCACCAACATGGCGCGCCTGGAAGCCGGGTTCATCATGCCGGACCTGGAACTCAGCGAAGCGCTCAAGACCGTTCATTTCGAGCATGACCAGTCGCCTTTCGGCTTGAACCTCGGGTGGCTGGTTGATTTCAAAAAGCCGCACTTCAATGGCCGCAACGCCCTGCTGAAAGAAAAGGAGCGGGGCCCGGAATATACGCTTACACGCCTTGATATCCCGGGGAACAAGGTTGCTGAGGAGGCCATCGTGTATAGCAACAAGCGCTGTTCGAAGTCGATCGGTTATGTCACCTCTGCCATGTGGTCACCTGCGGTCAAGGCCAATATTGCCATGGCGATGATCAAGACAGAACACTTGAAGGGCGATATCTGGGTGGAAATTTACTTCCAGAGAGACCTTCGCCAAATTCGCAAGGTGGAGAAGGCCACTGTTATCAAGAAGCAATTCTGGACACCGCCACGGGCACGCGCGACCCCACCATTGGATTATTGATCTGACACAACACTTGTCATGAACCAAAAACAGCCACACACCGGTTCATATTACGCCGCTACTGTTAACGAGCTTACTAATTACGCACCCTTACGCGGGGCACAGCGTGCTGATGTCTGCGTCATCGGCGCGGGCTTTACCGGAATCTCGACCGCCTTGCATCTCGCCGAGCGTGGCTACAATGTGCATGTAGCTGAGGCCAACAAGGTCGGCTGGGGCGCAACCGGGCGCAACGGCGGTGAAATCATCGGTGGTATATCCGGTGAAGAGAAGATTGCCAGGCACATGGTCGCTGACGGCGAATCACTTGTATGGGAAATACGCTGGGCGGGTAATGACATCATCCGTGAGCGGGTACAGACATACGATATCAGCTGTGATCTCAAGTGGGGTTATCTCGATGCGGCCATCAAACCACGACATGTTCGCAATCAACAGGTCGAGTTTGAAAAACTGCAAAAATACAATTTCCCACACGAATACAAAATATTATCCCGCCAGGAACTAATGGCCACGATTGGTACCGGGGCTTACATTGGCGGCCTGCTAAACATGGGTAACGGTCATCTTCACCCACTGAATCTGTGCCTGGGCGAAGCACGGGCGGCCGTATCGCTGGGTACAACAATTTATGAGCAATCCCCGGTATTGCGAATCGAACATGGTGATAAACCCAGGGTAATCACCGCCGATGGCTCAGTTACCGCAGATATGGTTGTGATAGCGGGCAATGCCTATCATTTCATTGAGCCCAAACTGCGCGACAACATGTTTCCGGTCAACAGCTTTGTCATTACAACTCAACCGCTTTCAGATGAGCAGGTCAGCACTATCAACCCTGAGGACCTCGCCGTATGTGACCCAAACTTCGTGCTGAAATATTTTCGTCTTACTGCTGACAAACGACTGCTGTTCGGAAGTCGTTGCAATTACTTCGGCAGCGACCCCGAAATCATCAGGAAAAAACTGGTTCCGAAAATGTTGAGTATTTTCCCCCAACTGGAAGAAATAAGAATCGACTACGCCTGGGGTGGCAAGATTGGCGTACCGTTCAACCGTGTACCACAGTTGGGGAAAATTTCATCCAATGTGTTTTACTCCCAGGGTTATTCCGGACATGGCGTCAACGTAACCCACCTGACAGGACAGATCATGGCCGATGCCGTTGCCGGCACGTTTGAACGCTTCGACATATTTGCAAACATCGACCCGGTCATCATTCCCGGTGCGAACAGATTCAGCAAACAGTTGGTGGCCCTCGGCATACTTTATTATCAAATCAAGGATCGTCTCTGACCCTGAAGGAGACTCAAACTGCGCGCAAATACCACTCATAATCCCGGTTACTGACCTGGGCATGGAAGAGGTCGGATTCCTCTCTCCTGCAAGCTTCGAAAAGGCGGTGATAGTCCTCGCCAAAGTATTGCGGCAAAATCTGACCTGCATGAAAAGCATCCAGTGATTTCGGCCAGCGCACCGGCAGGGTAATCTCGTAATCAATTTTCTGTTTTTCAGCCACCATGGGGCCGGGATCAAGCCGCTTAGTTATACCGTGGTGGATACCTGCCATAACAGCCGCTACCACCAGGTATGGACAGGCATCCGCGCCGGCAACACGATGCTCCACGCGTCTGTTTTTTTGCGATGATACGGGTATGCGCATTGCCAGGTCGCGGTGATTGGGGCCCCAATTGGGGGTCGCCGGTACATAAAAATCAGGTGCGTATCGCCGGTAGGAATTGGCATTCGGTGCGAACACAGCCATGGATTCGGCCATGGCCTGCGCCAGGCCACCGATGGCATGCCGTAGCGTATCGGAAAACTCCCCATCCTTGCTCTTACCGGAGAACACATTGTTACCATCACCATCCAGCAAACTGGTGTGAATATGCAAACCGTTACCGGCATGCTCCTGGAACGGCTTGGCCATAAATGTTGCTGCCAGGCCATTTTTGTGCGCTGCAGCTTTGACTGCACGTTTGAGCAATACCGCGTGATCACATGCCAATACCGGATCATCGATATGATTCAGATTAATCTCAAATTGCCCCGGTGAATATTCAGACAGCGCCGCGCCTGCAGGAATGTTCTGTGCATTACAGTAGGCATCCAGATCGGTCAGGAAGTCGTCCACACTCTCAAGATCATCAAAGCTGCCATACTGATGGCCACCTTGTGGCAACTTCGAACCGGGAATATTCGGCAGGCGCGGCTTGAAGTTATCACCGTCATGTTCAACCAGGTAAAACTCCAGTTCTGTGGCCATGATCGGTTTCAGGCCCATATCGGTCAATGGTTGCAGGGCTTTGCGCAGAACATTGCGCGGGTCCAGGAAAAATGGACTACCATCAAACTCGATTATTTCAAGCAGGCACTGGGCCGTTGGCAGCGTGGCCCAGGGGACGGGCGCAAGGGAGCCTGGAACAGCAATGCTTTTCAGATCCGGGTCACCATCATCATTACCGTAGCTGATGCTTGCGGAGATATCACCCAGCACATTCATCAGGGGCGTGGATGCGACATAGTTGGAGCCGTTGCCAAAAACCTTTGAAAACTCATCAGCCTGGATACGTTTACCGCGCAAGATGCCATTTAAATCCGGTACAAAAACATCCATAAAGCGTGTTTCAGGAAATTTTTTTAGGAAATCATCCAATTCGCTTGAGCGTAGCTTGCTTGTCATTATTTATCCTGTGGTTTTTTCATTGGCTTATGGGAACACGGTTTCCAGTGTTTTATTGATTAACGGTGCCGCGACACTGTTCGTGCGTTCTGCCCGGTCCGCCCAGTGCATCAGGCGTGCCCGGGCGTTGATACCGAGCCAGCGAACTGGTTCAGTTTCCCATAGTTTCTTGTCCAGTTCACGCTCACGGTCCGGGTTGACCCAGGGAGTGTGGACCCTGTCCGTGTCACGTTCAAGGATCAGGTCTGCCATGGTACGACCGGCAAGATTGGTGGCTCCAACACCGTTGCCGAAATAACCGCCCGCCCAGCCAAAACGCTTTTCCTTGTTGAAACATACCGACGGGCGCACTGTGCGGGAAACACCCATCGCCCCACCCCATGCGTGTGTATAGCGACTGCCACGGAGCATGGGGAAAAACTTGAGCAGAACCTCCCAGATCAGGTCAAATTCTGCGTCGGCCGGGTCAAAATGAAACCTGACCTTTGAGCCATACAGATAGGAACCACGGCAACCGAATGCAATACGACCCTCGGCGGTCAGTTGGCCGTAGGTGGTCAGGTGATCGAGGTTGTTGAATACGTAACGCCGGTCCAGGCCGGTTTCAGCGAGCTGTTGTTCACTCAGGGGCTCGGTGGCAATCATCATGGAATGCACCGGAATCAGCTTACGCCCAAGACCTTTAATGGAACCCGTATAACCCTCGGTGGCCAGAACGGTGACGCCGGCTTTTACCCGGCCCGCTGCCGTTGTAAATCCCTGCTGATCCAGTTTGATGACGGCGGTGTGTTCAAAAATTTTCACCCCCTGCGCCTCCACCACGTCGGCCAGGCCACGTACCAGGCGGGCGGGGTGAATAGCCGCGCAATGACTCATGAACATGCCGCCGAGTACACCATCTATATTGATGTGTTCACGAACTTGCTGTGCCGTTAACCAGCGAAAATCCTCCTCACCAAACCCCACGCCATGCATGAAATCCACATTTTCACGAGCCCTCAGGAGTTGAGCCGGAAGTACTGCTGCTTCAACCTGGCCGGACTGGTCAAAGTGGCAATCAATAGACTCCAGCTCCGTGACCCGCCCCACCTCCTTGACGGTATCAAACAGTAGCCTCTGCAGTCGGGCAGCGGCATCGGCCAAATCGGGCCGTGCCAGGGCCTTTTCCATTCCGGACAAATAAGCAGAACACCACCCGCCATTGCGTCCCGACGCCCCAAAACCTGCGATTTCAGATTCAATGACGGCAATTGATAATTCCGGTTTGAGTTTCTTCAGATAGTACGCGGTCCAAAGCCCGGTATAACCGGCACCCGCAATGGCGACATCCACCTCGATATCATTTTCGAGACTTGATCGCGGTAACAACGGGGCGGGAAGACTGTCGTGCCAATAGCTGAGTTTTCGATATTTATGCTGCGCTTCATCTGCTAGTGACGACTGCATATCGATATGGCTCACTCGACTCGAACATGGGTTTTCCAAGTATGTCACATTTTCTTTTTCACATCTTCGCGTGAAGTCCCCTGTAGATCGGGTAGACAAACCCACCCAACTTGTGGAAGCTATCGGACTTGGCTAAACATTGAGGTGGTTTATGAACGAAGCAACGGCGGAGAATCCGGACAAAAAACTGACACGTGACTGGCAGGACAGGGATCACCGCCATTACCTGCACCCGTTCACAGATCACAAGGATCTTGGTAACAAGGGGACGCGTATCATCACGCATGCTGAAGGCGTGTATATCAGGGATTCCGAAGGGCAAGAGATTCTCGATGGCATGGCTGGCTTATGGTGCGTCAACCTGGGTTATGGACGTCAGGAACTCATCGATGCTGCAACCCGACAAATGCAACAATTGCCATATTACAACTGCTTTTTCCAGACAGCCCATCCTCCGGCGATCGAGCTTTCCACAGCGCTTTACGAAATCAGCCCACCTCAATTTAACCATGCCTTTTTTACCGGTTCCGGTTCAGAGGCAAACGACACCGTGATAAAACTGGTCAGGCGTTACTGGGATCTGCTTGGCAAGGCAGACAAGATGGTCATTATCAGCCGCAAGAATG
>Ga0190293_1000673_pt1 | contig 12105 bp, 20 predicted proteins | sample 48693001_MG_FD_161671 | JGI IMG/M metagenome (GOLD analysis project Ga0190293, IMG submission 161671) | Hydrothermal vent microbial mat bacterial communities from Southern Trench, Guaymas Basin, Mexico - 4869-30-0-1_MG | ecosystem: Environmental > Aquatic > Marine > Hydrothermal vents >... | reverse complement strand
AAATCAAAACGGGATCATTGTGCCGTTCCGACCGGGTGGCCAAGTACAACCAGTTGCTACGCATAGAAGAGGCCCTGGGTGGCAATGCCTGTTATGCGGGCCGCGGAGCATTCAAGAACCTGGGCGCATAATCAAACATGCGTGTAGTCATCCTGGTACTGTTTGTCGTATTGATATTGCTGCAGTTCAAGCTGTGGCTGGGGGAGGGTGGCTTCACCGAAGTGGCGCGGCTTGAGACCCGGGTTGAAGACCAGCGACTACAAAATGACGAGTTGCTGCAGCGCAATGCCCAATTACAGGCAGAGGTGGAAGATTTGCGTGATCGTCTGGACGCGGTGGAAGAGCGTGCGCGTAATGAGTTGGGGTTGATCAAACCGGATGAGCAGTTTTACCAGGTCGTACCCCCGCCACCCAAAAACCATCAGGCTGACAATAATAAGGTTGAATAAAGACTATGAGCACAGCACAGGTTCACGCGTTAATTCCGGCGGCCGGTCACGGTACACGTTACGGCGGTGCCGTGTTGAAGCAATACCTGCCGGTTTGTGGCAAAGCCGTTCTGGCACATTCCATCCGCCTGTTCCAGTTCCATCCTCAGATTGCCAGTATCACCGTGGTACTGGCTGAAGATGATCAATGGTTTGATTCTGCGGTGGGCCAGCTTGCTGCTACCGTGGAGACAGTTATTGGGGGCGATACACGCGCTCAGTCGGTTCGCAACGGATTACGCTTCCTTGCTGAAAACCATTCCGATTCGGATTGGGTGCTCGTGCACGATGGCGCGCGACCGTGCCTGTCCCCCGCCAGTCTTGAGCGCTTGCTGGAGCAGGGCTTGCAGAGCAGCGATGGCGCGATACTTGCGATGCCTGTTGGCGATACGCTGAAAAGCGTGGGAGATGAACAGGACATAGCTACCACCGTGGACAGAAGCGGCTTATGGGCAGCACAGACGCCGCAGCTATTTCGTATCGGTGCATTGGCGGAAGCCATTGATGCCGCGCACAAGGCAGGCCATGCCATGACCGATGAAGCTTCGGCAATGGAGTTTGTCGGTGCCAGGCCGAAACTTGTTATGGGTTCCGTCGCCAATATTAAGATTACCCACCCCAGCGACCTTGCGATTGCCGAAGCCTTGCTGGGGCGGAATGAGCAAACGAGCTAGCAGAATCTAGATGAAAATCCGCGTCGGCCAGGGGATTGATGTACACGCTTTCTGTGAAGGCGATCACGTGATGCTGGGCGGTGTTCGCATACCACACCCGCAGGCTCTGGCGGCCCATTCCGATGGTGATGTTGCCTTGCACGCCCTGTGTGATGCCTTGCTGGGTGCGGCAGCATTGGGTGATATAGGCCGTCATTTTCCACCCTCCGACCCTCAATGGGCAGGCGCAGACAGCCGGGACCTGTTGCGCAAGGTAGACGTGCTGTTAAAACATGAGGGCTGGTTGATCACCAATATAGATATAACCCTGATCTGTGAACTGCCAAAAATCACCCCCCATGCCGCACAAATGCAGGACAATATAGCGGTAGACCTCGGTCTCGAAACGACAGATGTTTCCATCAAGGCCACGACCACCGAAGGCCTAGGTTTTTGTGGGCGGGGTGAGGGTATTACCGCCACCGCCATCGTGCTGATCAAGAGCTGGTAAGTGTTCGAAATTCCGGATTGGCCGTATTCTCTCGGCGCACCCCAGGCTGCTGGCCTGATCCGCAGTTGCCCGGAAGATTTTGTTGTTGAAGAAATCCCCAGGGTTTCCCCCGAAGGCGAGGGCAGTCATCTGTGGTTGTGGGTGGAAAAGCGTTCTGCCAATACCGACTGGGTTGCACAGGCGTTGGCGAAAGCAATCGATTGTCTATCCCGTGATGTGGGTTATGCCGGACTGAAAGACCGGCATGCCGTCACAAGGCAGTGGTTTTCTGTTCCGGTCAACGACACTGCTCGGGAAAATCTTGAGAATGTTGAAATTGAAGGCGTCAAAATCCTTGAATGTCACCAACATACCCGCAAACTGAAGCGTGGTACGCTTAACGGCAACCGTTTCCATCTGACCATCCGTGATTTCAAAGGTGACAGCGATCAGACATTACACCGCCTCGAACAAATCCGTAGCAACGGCGTACCCAATTACTTCGGACCGCAACGCTTCGGCCACCAGGGTCGAAATGTGGAGCAGGGCTTCAATCTGCTGAAAAGAAGGGCCCGGATAAACCGGAGCAAGAGAAGTATTTACCTGTCCGCCTTGCGCAGTTTCCTGTTCAACCAGGTGTTGGCAGAGCGCGTGCGCAGAGGAAACTGGAATGCCATTATCGATGGCGAACTGGCAATGCTGGATGGCACCCATTCCGTCTTCCCCTGCGAAAACCCCGATGCAGAGATTGAAGATCGCTGTAAGCGCCTTGATATACATCCCACGGGGCCAATGCCGGGCGAGAAGGGCACCCAGCCAACGGCTGATGCAGTTGAACTGGAGCAGTCTGTTATTCAGAACTGGCCAGAACTGCTCGAGGTTCTGGTTGACCAGCGTGTACAGGCAAGCCGCAGGGCATTGCGTTTGTATCCTGCCGATTTAGAGTGGGGTATTGAGGGCGGCACTATGGAGTTGAGCTTTGTACTGCCACCCGGAACCTATGCCACCACCGTTTTAAGGGAAGTTTTGCTTACATGAGTCATTACAAGCTGAAAGGCACATCGGGCAGCGTCATCAATCAGTCATTCCCGTTCGGGGATTCGATTGTGCTCGGCTCATCCGCAGATTGCGATGTGCAGCTTGATGAACCGGGTGTATCCGCCCGTCATGCTGAGATCTGCCTCATCGGTGGCAAGGCCCTGTTGTTAAAGGATCTGGATTCCGAGACCGGCACGCTGCTTAACGGCGAACCTGTGATCGAAACATTGCTGGGTTCCGGCGATGAAATCCGTATCGGCACCTGCCGCTGGATGTTACAGGCACCTGGCCTGAGACCTGAACGGGTATTAACCGCCGATGTGGTTAAAAAACCGGGCTTCGACTGGGCGCGCCTACTGGCCTGGAGTACCGTGGCAACAGTTGCCGCTGGCGCTGCCGTGCTCAAGTGGAAACCGGAGTGGATCGAAATACTGCGATTGTTTGTAAATTGAAGTGCAGTACATGCACTTAACCGGAGCTTAGCGTTCCCAGTCAGTAAGCCTCAACCCGGAAATACGGCTAAACTCACCTGTGTTGTGGGTGACAAGTGTCACGTCGCAGCCACGGGCAATGGCTGCGATCAGGAGGTCGTTGGGGCCGATGATCGATCCCTCTGTAGCAAGTTGCGCACGGATTACTCCATATTCTTCAGCGCATCTATCATCGAAAGGCAGGCTCGATAGCGGCGCAAAGAAAGCACTCAGCAAGCTCAAATTATCTTCCACCCGCTCACTGTGGCGGGCACCGTACAGCAACTCGGCTTTGACAATGCTACACAAGGCAATGCTTGATGGTGAAAGTGATCGCATCTGTCTGGCGACCTCCATGTTGCTCCCGTTGAGGAGATGAATGCAGGTATTGGTGTCGAGTAAATACAAGTTCAGATATCCAATCGAGTCTCTAATTCCCCTTCGGGTTCCCGCTTGAGCGTCTCACCGTGCCAGCCACCACAGATTCCGCTGAAGTAGTTTTCAGGCCATTCGGTGCCAATTTCCTGGCTGATGATATCCACCAGGTACCGGGAAACTGACAAATGAGCTTGCTCTGCCCGTTTTCTTATTTCTGTTGCAAATTTGTCTGGAACATAAAAATGTAGCTGAGCCATTACACTTCCTCCAAATATATGTGGTATATGTGCATTGTAGCATAACTTCATGATTATGCCCGGGTTAGGTCAATTGGACTGGAACGAGCAACCTATGATCCACGGATTCACGGAGTAATGAAATAGGTAGAATGCCCCGGTTTTAGTAAGGGAAAGCCACTTTTATATGTAGGACTAGTGCTCCCTACCAAATCGTTTTTACATGCTCGTAGTTTCTGATTTTTTCATCGGCCGTTACCAGTGGGGCGGCCAGTTTCCTGGCCGTAGCAACGATCATTCGATCTGCGGGGTCCTTGTGAAATGTTCCGGGTAATACGGTTGATTTGATACCGATTTCATTATCAACGGGTATGAAACGCACTCCATCGATTTGTGAAACTTCATCAAACCAGCTTTCCACATCCATGCAAAGCACTAAACGGCCTTTATCAATCAACATGGAAACCTCCCATGCCGATATTGTGGAAACTAAAACTTCGCCACCCTTGGCCAGTGTTCCCTTGATTGCTTTTTCAGCATTCTCTGACAATTGGCCAGAGCCACTTACCCACCATAACAATACATGTGTATCGAGGACTATCATCAGGCATTTTGCCAGTCATCAATAGCCACGGGCTCGTCAAATGCATCGTACTCAAGCACGGTACCTTTTAACATCTGCAACGGACTCTCTTTTCTTTGCCGCAGCTTCTTGATCTCAATGGTGGGCTTGCCATGATCGGTTATGATCCTGGCCTTTCCACTTTTCTCAATCTCCCGGAGCACCTCGAGTGCATGTGCTTTGAATTCAGTCTTGGAAATCTGTTCCATACAGGCCACCTTAGTACCGGTTTTTGAATGGTTTTAATCATAACAGAGAAAATGACCATGCACTATGGTCATTAATTGTCTATATACAAACTATTCCTACCTTTTCAAACTCTCAGCTATCATCTATTGTGGTTCACATAAAGCGCATAAAGCCACTTGTCAGTACGCTGCATATCAGGTCTAATTTTGAGGGATATTTGCAGGAAAAACCTATGGGAAAAGATATCCGCTGGCAACAGCGTTTTTCGAATTACAAGAGAGCATTGCAACAACTTGGCGAAGCCGTTGTTCTGTCAGAAAGTCGTGAATTATCGAATCTGGAAAAACTAGGCGTGATACAGACTTTCGAGTACACCCATGAACTGGCCTGGACTTCCCTGAAAGATTTCCTTGAATACAAAGGGCAGAAAGATATTTATGGCTCCAGGGATGCTTCCCGAAAGGCCTTCCAGTTAGGAATTGTTGAAGATGGTGAAGGCTGGATGGATATGATCCAGAGTCGCAACAAAACCTCACATACCTATAACAAGGAAACGGCTGAAGAAATTGTCTCTGCAGTAACAAAGAGATACTACAAATTGTTTAATAATTTGGCGGATACTTTGGAAAAGCATTTGCTGGATACTGATTAGCATGGATCATGGCCTGAACAATACGGTGGTTAAAAAAATTCAGCAGGTGTTGTCAGAACATCCTGATGTTCAAAAAGCCGTGTTGTATGGCTCACGCGCAAAGGGCAACTACAAACCTGGTTCAGACATCGATCTTACCTTGGAAGGTGACGCGTTAAATCTGCAGCAGTTGAATGCCATCGGGAATGAACTGGATGATCTATTGCTGCCATATGAGTTTGATTTGTCTATATACCATCAGATAGATAGCCCTGACCTGCTGGAACATATTAAGCGTGTGGGAGAAATATTTTATACCCGAACGAAGGGTTAGTGGCAACCTGGCCCCTACGGTAACTGGCTGATAAAAATGAACCTGATGCGTATTAGCTATTTTTTCTTTGCTGTCATTTGCTTGCTGCTGCTTGGCGCATGCGGGCTGTTTATTTGCATCCAAAACTGCCCCAGGATTTGCATCGAAAATTGCCCCACCCTGAGAGCCTGATTATGGCCCATATTTAGGGGGGGGGCCGTTCTTCTTCTCCTTTTTTCTGTTAATCGTCGAGTTTTTGTACCGATAACTGTCGTTGCCGGTTTCCAGAATGTGGCAATGATGAGTTAACCGGTCCAGAAGCGCAGTGGTCAGTTTGGCGTCACCAAACACGTTGCCCCATTCCAAAAAGTTCAGGATCTGTTGTTTTCATTCGAAGGTGAAGGCAGGGCAACCGGCTTGAACTGGACCGGCTCGTCTGATGCCTCTGGCCTCACGACCGTGGCCATCAATTCAGAACAAATACGGTTGGGGATGGTTTGGCTGGTAGTCTCTGCAAGTGACGGAGAAGTACTTGAGCGGCGATTACTGAAGTTCAGGGCAAGCGATCAGGACTGATTGTAAGCGTAAGCAATATTGGTTATATTGAATACGCTATCCATCAAGGAAAACTGACCATGCCACGTACGACAACAATGACGATCCGCCTCGGCAGGACTCTTGGCGACTTTGTCTCAGCCAATGTCAGTGAAACCGGATCCTACGAAAATGTTAGCGAATACATTCGTGACCTCATCCGTCGCGACAAGGAGTGTGCGGAACTCGAGGCATTTAATCGTCTCAAGGCTGAATTAAAACTCGCCTTCGCTACGCCAGATGATTCCTATCATGCTCTCTCGGCGGCAGACGTTATCAAGAGAAACCGGATGCAAACGGACGAATGACCTCATTCCGGGTACAGGAAGCTACTTCATATCGCATTGATGAAATCTACTGTTACACACGTGACCGTTGGGGAAATGATCAGGCCGAGGTTTACGTTACCGGACTGTTTAGTGCTTTTTCCAGAATAGCAACACACGAGGTACTTTCGCACCCGATCCCAGCGGAGTTTGAGGTAGAAGGCTTCTACTTCCGGTATGAGAAGCATTTTGTATACTGGAAGACGCTGATCAATGGTGATATTGGCATCGTGACGGTTTTACATGGACGTATGCATCAGATTGATCGATTTCGGGAGGATAAAGGATAATCGCAATGCCATCTCTGAATCCTATCGGTCGAATCAGAACACCCTACAAAACGCTTGAGGACTGCCCGAGGAATGTTGACCCGGAAGGGCCTTTGTGTGAACTGATTATTGATACAAACTTCGTAGATGGATTGCTTGGTTTGACCCAGGGTCAGGAAATCCTGGTTCTTTATTGGTTCGATGGTGTTGACCGAAACATTACTTCTCACCCGTCGCGAAAATATGGCGGACAACGCGGAGTTTTTGCCATGCGTACTCCGGTTCGGCCAAATCCGATCGCAGCTGCCGTGGTAAGTATCGAAACCATCGACGGCAATCACGTTTTCGTTAAGGGCCTGGATTGTCTTGACGGAACACCGCTGCTTGATATCAAACCTGCAATCCTGAAAGAGTGCTGAATTATGTTTGACACTAGTGTCATATTCACTGAATATGACACATATGATAGATAGAATTCTAAAAAACACCATTAAAGATCATACCAAGAGTGTTCTGTTGCTGGGACCCAGACAAGTTGGAAAAAGTACCTTGTGTGCCGAACTTAATCCGGACTTAAGCCTGAATCTGGCCGATGAAGAGCACTTTAGACAGTATCTGAATGACCCTGGCATGATCAAACGGGTTATTAATGCGCTCCCGAATCAAAACAACGTCATCCTTATAGATGAAATTCAACGCATTCCCAGTATGCTTAATACCATCCAGGCTCTCATTGATTCAAATAAAAACCTGAGGTTTTTGTTAACGGGCTCGTCTGCAAGAAAACTACGTCGCGGACAAGCCAACCTTCTACCTGGAAGAGTCCTGGTAGAATATTTGCCACCGCTGGTTTACTGGGAAATCAAGCATAAGTTTGATTTACAAAAGGCCTTGACCATTGGCACCCTGCCTGAGATCTATTTACAGGATTATGGGCCTGAACTTTTGCATTCCTACGTTGCAAGCTATTTGAAAGAAGAAATCCAGGCGGAAGCATTTACCAAAAACCTGGCATCTTACAGTCGCTTTTTGGATTTGGCCGCTGAGCTTAGTGGTCAATACCTGAACTATTCAAAGGTCGCATCTGATAGCGAAATACACAAGGAAACCATCCGAAGGTATATGGAGATACTGTCGGACACGCTGTTGGTCGAACTTATACCCAGCTACACAGATGTGGATAAGAAAAGGCGGGCAAGACAAAAAGAAAAATTCATTTTCTTTGATTTGGGCGTTAGAAATTCCCTGCTGGGCAGGCAGAGTGCAGCTGCATTTTCAAGAGAGGAGCTTGGCCGATTATTTGAGCAATGGCTTATTCTGCAGGTTATTTACTTCAACAAACTTTACAAAAAGCACTGGAAAATAAGCACATACCGTGATGCGATGGGTGTCGAAGTTGATCTTGTTATTGAAACAAATGAAGATTGCCTGGCGATTGAAATCAAATCGTCCCCGAGGGCTCAGGAAAAGATGTTCAAAGGGCTCAACAAGTTTGAGCAAATCACAAAAAGGCAGTTTAAAAAATATCTCGTTTATCAAGGCGAGTTTGAACAAGATTTTGATGGTTTGGGGTTTGCAGTGCCTTATCAGGTTTTTCTTGAAAGAATCCTCCCCGGTCTGAGTTAAGCCAGAGGCACCGTATACTTATTCAGAGGCTCTCTTCGTTGATCAAAGCAAGCATCACGCTGTCCTGCCATTCGTCATATACAAACCAGCGTTCGCGGAACAGGCCTTCGCGTTTAAACCCCAGCTTTTCCAGAAGCCCGAGGCTGCCAGTATTTTCCGAGTCGACATCGGCTTCAATGTCAGGTACCGGCTGATCACACCAGTACTTCATACTTTCCGGGTCGGAAAGCATGGCAAACATCCCCTCCGTGTCCGCCAGGGTGGATGGCCGCAGGTGTAGGTCCCGGGTGTTTAGCTCGCGGGGAATATTGCTCAGATCCATGTTTAATCCTTACGTAGTGTCCAGCAAGGTTCCTGCTGTTTATTGATCAGGCCTCGTTGTGACAACCATGCCAGGGCATCGTCGGCATCACGATCAAACCATGCCTGCGCCGATCCAAGTCTGAAAGTGTATCCCCAGCGATCCATATCCCTGAACATTCGCGCCCGGTCGAATTGGCTAATGTAATCGGCCAGCAGTATTTGCAGGTAACAAACGGCATTTTCCTCGTCGTAATCACCGCCGGCATCGGTATGCAGGCCATCACGGCGGGCTTGATCCAGGCACACATAATGGCAGGCCTCGTGGAGTATTGAATGCAAGGGGGTATCAGCCCTGGCCAGTATTTCATTACCGATCAGGCCAGCCTCTTCATCACCCCAGAAACTGCCGGGTATCTTGCTGCCTGCTTCAACGGTTTTTAATATCAGGCCGTAGTTTGCCAGCAGGTCGGCGACCGATGCCAGTTCGATGTCGGCCAGGCGCAATACATCGGTATTGTCATCGGGGTTATGGTCTGGTTTTAAATTGGTTTCGTTCATTGTTTTTTGCCATTAATATGACCATCAGGGCATGGGAATGATACCCGTGTGCGCTATGATGCGTGTGCGGATTATTGTAAGGCGACACATGGACATAAACCAAGGTAAATACCGGCCGATAGAACTGCTGCGCTATGCAGGTCTGTTTTTATGGTTTTGTGCCGGCATCCCGCTGTTATTGATGCGGGTAATCTATCCCCAGCCATTGGCGCTGGATTTGTACATTGCCTGGTTCATGCTGCATGGTTTGTTCGGCATTATGTACTGGAACCTGATGCGCTACCTGCCGGAGCGCACCTCCATCGGTCACCGCCTGCTGTACCTGTCATTATTAACCGGGTGTGCACTTGGAATAAGTGCCGTTTCACAGTCCCTGTTAGGCGGGATATTGCTGCTGGTCGTTTCAGTTCTACTCCCATGGATGTTAGCCGTGACTCCTGCGGTAAGCTGGCTGATAGCTCAGAATGTGCTGCTGGCAGTCACTTTGAGCTACATACCGGACGTGAGCCAGAGTGACGCTTCCATGGAGGCTGGCCTGTTTCTTGGTATTTCCATGTTCGCTTTTATGAGTTCGGTGGTTGTTCTGCGCCAGAATGCGGCGCGTGACGAATTACGCCGGGTGAACTCGGAGTTGCGGGCCACCCAGACCCTGCTGGCAGAAAACACCCGCATCGCCGAGCGTGTACGTATTGCCCGGGAGCTCCATGATCTGGTTGGGCACCACCTGACCGCGCTTACCCTGAACCTTGAAGTGGTTACCCACCTTGTTGATGGCAAGGTACTGGAACACGTGCAGCAGGCCCATTCCCTGGCCAGGTTATTGCTGGCCGATGTGCGTGAAGTGGTCAGCGATATGCGTCAGGATGACATGGTTAATCTCGCTGAAGCGCTCCATACCCTGATTGAAGGCGTTCCCAAGCCCAGGATTCATCTTGATCTGCCCGCAGAGGCCATCATGACGGAACCACAACGTGCGCAGGTTCTGCTACGCTGCGTGCAGGAAATGATTACCAACAGCGTACGGCATGCACAGGCGCGTAATCTATGGATTCGCCTGTCGGTTGCCGGTGACGGACTGGCTATGAGTGCGCGTGATGATGGCATTGGCTCCGATAAGGTTGCCATTGGCAATGGTCTGACAGGAATGGCTGAGCGCCTGAAACATTTGGGTGGTAAGCTGGAAATTGAGTCGGAACCGGGCGAGGGCTTTGCGCTGCACGCCTGGCTACCCACCGAAGTTTGAAGGAGTATTTAAAATGGTAAAGGTGATGCTGGTCGATGATCAGAACCTGGTGCGTAAAGGGGTTCGCAGCCTGCTGGAACTTTCCGAGGAAATCGAGGTGATTGCGGAGGCGCCCGATGGCATCGAGGCTATTCGCACTATCCCCGAGATTGGCCCGGATGTGGTTTTGCTGGATATGCGCATGCCGGGTAAATCCGGGCTTGATGTACTGCAACAGTTATCCAGTGATGGCACTTTGCCGCCGACCATCATTCTGACAACATTTGATGATGACGAACTGGTATTGGCAGGCATCAAGGCGGGTGCCAAGGGCTACCTGCTCAAGGATGTCAGCCTGGAAGAACTGGTGGGTGCGATCAAAACGGTTGCCGAGGGCGGATCAATGATCAAGCCGGCCGTGACCCAACGTTTGCTCAAGGGACTGGAGAATATGAAGAACGAGTTTTCCAGCCTCGACAGGCCAGATCCGTTGACCGAACGTGAAACCGAGATTCTGCGTCTGATGGCAGGTGGTTACAGTAATAAGGAAATTGCCAATTCACTGGGTGTTGCCGAGGGCACGGTGAAAAATCACGTGTCCAATATCCTGTCAAAGATGGGTGTGCGTGATCGCACGCGTGCGGTACTTAAGGCTTTTGAGATGTCGCTTTTGTAATATCAGGCAAAGGTGGGCAGCGTTTGCCCACCTTAATGCCCATCCTGCTTTTTATGATGCTTTGTCGAGGTGATCGAATTGGCGTTTCAGGTCTTCTTTGGGGTTGGTGACGATGCGTTCCAGCGTTTCTACTCGCTCGCGCAGGTCATTTTCCAGGGCGTCTACTTTTGCGTGAAGATCCTTGAGTTCATCCAGTGTTTCATCGCTATGTTTTCTTTTCCCCTTGTCAGTAAATATTCCGGCTATGATGCCGACTACCGCAATCAGGGCTATCGCTGTCCACATGCTCATCGTATTTCCTCCATTGACCTGCTTTTAATATAAAGCCTGCGCACTGGCGTGAACAGTGAGGAAAGTCACAGTGCCGGTTCACCCGGCCGGTCACTGCGGCGTATGCCTTCGGGCAATGGATCATGGTCGGTGACTTCGATATGGTCTTCGAAATGGATCCGTTCCATCAGGTAGCACAGGCAGTCCTGCTGTATCACCCTGCGGTCCAGGGTCAGCATGGACGGCATGATCTCGCGCACAGTTTCAATCTGGCCGCGGTCAAACCTGAAATACTGTTGGGTGACATCGGTACCATCGATATCTGTCACCTGCAACGGCCATGCCGGGCCGCCATTCACATCGCCCAGGGAAATCCCCGTGGGTAATTCCTGAAAATTGAGCACGTCCAGGTTTTCCCTGAATGCGACCTCGGTTGGAACATGGCCAAAGCCGAACAATAATTCGTCATGAACCCGAACCGTCGCGACCATGTGGAACAGGTGCACGTCATTCGCATCCAGCGCCGTGTAGGGGATGTCGCTCAGGTGCATGCAGGTTTCCAAAAAACCAATACTGTGGTCGGTACCGTGAGTTTCGCCGGCCTGGCCGCACTCCAGTGTCACGGAAGGGCAGAATTCGGAAAACGTCAACGATTGGGTTCCAGCCGGCATGGTGAAATAAACCACCTTGGAAGAAAAATATGAGGCCAGGCGCAAAAACCTGGATCGAATACGATTTATCGCTGCATAATGC
>Ga0190293_1000672_pt1 | contig 12105 bp, 6 predicted proteins | sample 48693001_MG_FD_161671 | JGI IMG/M metagenome (GOLD analysis project Ga0190293, IMG submission 161671) | Hydrothermal vent microbial mat bacterial communities from Southern Trench, Guaymas Basin, Mexico - 4869-30-0-1_MG | ecosystem: Environmental > Aquatic > Marine > Hydrothermal vents > Microbial... | reverse complement strand
AGGATAGACAGCAGACCAAATATGATTCTGAGTTTGCAGCGAAAGCTTTTGCGGATGTTGAAGCCAGCTTTGCCTCCAATGAAGTTTGCCTGAATTGGAATGCTCCGGCTGTCTTCGTACTGGGATATTTGGAGCAGGTGATGAAATAAGATCAATTCCCTATTTCAGAAATTTGGTTTGTGCAAGCTCTTTCGTAAGCCTTGCTTTGCGTTTAATATTTGCCCCGGCACTCAGATCAATCACTTTATCCAGGATGGTAACGATCTCATCTGCAATTGATTCATCAATGATAATTGGAGGTACGATTCCAAAAATATTGCCCCTGAAATAAATAAGCAGACCCCTGCTGGCAGCATCCAGACCAAGCTCCTGAACCAGATCATCAGACAATGGTTCCTTTGATGATTTATCTTTCACCAATTCAATTCCAATCAACAACCCCTGGCCCCTCACCTCACCGATGTTCTTTTTCCTATCTGCCATCGACTGGAGCTTTTTTATCAGATAACCCCCAATCCTGGCTGCATTCTCAGGTAGTTTCTCATTGATAATAATTTCAATGTTGGCCAGTCCAACTGCCGCACAAACCGGGTGTCCGCTGGCAGTAGATCCATGTTCCAGCGAGTTTCCTTTACCCAGGAAACGTTCAAAGATCTCTTTGGTGACCAGGGTGGCTGCCAGTGGCAAATACCCACTGCTGATGGCCTTGGAGAGGCACATCATATCGGGTTGCGGGTCCCACTCCTCACTCATAAACAGTTTGCCCGTTTTTCCGAATCCAGTGGTGACCTCATCCACAATAAAAAGAATCCCGTGTTCCCTGCAGATCCGACCCACCTCACCATAATACGCTTCAGGCGGAGTGATGTACCCATAGGCTCCCATAATGGGTTCCAGGATAAATGCAGCAATGGTTTCTGCTCCCTCTTCCCCGATACAGTTTTCAAGTGATCTGGCACACTCCAGCCCGCAATAAGGATATGCGGTTTTGCCATAGGGACACCGGTAGCAATAGGGAGGATCGATCTGCTTATATCCTTCAAGCACAGGTCCATACATGCGTTGTTCCTCTTCCAAACCAGATGTACTCATGGCTCCATAAGAGACTCCATGATAGCAGTGTTTTAGAGAGATTATCTTGTACCTGCCCCGATCTTTCTGTTGTGGACTCTGTCTGAAGTATTGCCGGGCTATTTTCAATGCAGTCTCAACTGCTTCCGATCCATTGGTACCCAGGTAGACATACTGATACTGCTCCGGAGAAATCTGAACCAGCTTGTCAGCCAGTTCTATGGCTTTTGGATGGACCTGCCTGAAGCAGGAAGCATAAGCAAGCTCTTTCATCTGGTGTGAAGCAGCGTCTACAAGTTCCTGTCTGCCATGACCAATAGATACATTCCATAGAGAGGAGAATCCATTGATAAGCTTTCTTCCTTTGTCGTCAAAAACATAAGGGCCTTTTCCCCTGACTATCACAACGGGACCAAAGCCCAGAAATCCCAGGAACTGATCCATCTCTGTAAAGGGATTCCAAAGCGAATAAGGAGTCCCTTTGTATACTTTCTTCTTCATGCGTCAGACTATTTGAAATATTGATTCAGCAATTGTTTAAAGCGTAGTTCACCTTGCAGAGTTGAGAGATCGGGATCCATCTTTAACCAGCAAAGGTCTCTGTATCCACTTTTCAGTGCCATTTCTATTTGTTCCATGGCCTGATCCTTTTTCTCCTGCACTGCCAGAAGTCTGGCATAATTGAAGTGGTCCGAAGTATCCATCTCAAATCCCCCTGCACCCACCTCAAGTCCCTCCTCCATCTCACCCAGCCGGGACAATACCACTCCTCTTGACAGATAGGTGACAGGATTATCCGGCATCTCCAGCTCCCATTGCTCTGTAAAGGATTTAAACTTTCGATAGTTGGTTTCAGCCATTTCCTGCTCGCCCATCAATTGATAGTTAATACCCAGCTGATAATAGGCCGGAGCTTCCTGTGGATTCAACTTAGCAATGGTTTTCAAGACCTCAATGGCACTTTCATACCTACCCAAAACGCGTTTTGTGTTGGCTAGTCTGTAAAGATTTAATGTCAAACCCGGAGTAAGCTCCCTTGCCTTTTCAAAAGAGGCATCAGCCTTCGGCAGATCATCCACTGTAAAATATCCGGACCCCAGGTAAAAATATCCCCAGCCATTGTCGGGTCCGTGGCTGATCATTCTCTCTGACCATATAATAACTGAATCCGCATTCCCCAGATACTGACTGAACATCCAGATTAATCCACCATATGGTAACATGGCGTAAGGATCAATTCGGATGGCCTCCTTATATGCCTCAGCAGCTTCCTGGTACTTCTGTTGGTTTTGCAAATACCAGCCCAGATTATTCCTCAGGGCTGCATCATCGGGGTAGAGTTCAATATTCATCCTGGTATACTGGAGGCTCAGATCCAGATCCTGTCCAATCTTGGCTGCATAAAATGCCTGGATTCCCAATTTCTCTCTTTCAGTCAGATTATCAACCGTTAACATGGCTTCATCCAGCCAATATTTCCCCTTCTCTTTGTCAAACCTTTCATACAGGATATTCCCAAGTGATGCCTTGGCAGCTGTAAAGGTTGAATCGAGCCTGATGGCATTCTCATAATGGGTAACCGCATTGCTGAAATCCAGGTTCAAATGGTATTCTATTCCCAGGGAATACTGCTTAAGTGCATCCAGGGATGAAGTAGTGACCTTTGCAAGCAGTTTGCTCTGACCCGATATTTTGTATCGTGATTCCCCCAAATGACGACGTATCTTTTTAGTCAACCTGTCCAACTTCATAAGAATCTCATCCTGGTTGTCGCTGTAAATAATTTCTGATACCACTACCCGACCAGTAGCCGTTTCCTGTACCTTCCCTGTCAGAATATACTGATGTCCGACCCTGCTGATCTCCGGTAGGATGTAGACCTTTGCTCCCTCCCTGATGGCGATCTCTCTGCAAAGTTTTTCATCCAGGGGAGTGGCCTTGTCCTCTCCAATCCTATTTAACACCTCTTGTACCCTCTGACGGGATATTACATTGATATGCCTGGACTGGTTAATGCTGATCTCAAAGGCCGTACTCAATGATTTATTAAAAATATCCTCCTCAGTCAGATTAACGAAATCTGCCAGTACCACCCAGTCTCTCTCCTCAAAAGGAGCCGATTTACCACTGTAAAACAGAAAGAAAATAATCACTAAACAGATCACCACAAAAGAACTGATTCCATAAATCCTGCCAGTATGTTTCGCTTGCGCTTCCGGTTCAATACATTTCCTGATCACAGTGTCTACAGGGATCAACTCGTCGGTGGAAACAGAACCAATTTCTGTAGGTTGAGTTTTATACCTTTTTATCCCTTCAGGGGCAAAGCAGAAGATCCATGAGACCAGAATGATTATAGGAAACCCTGCTATAAACAGAAAAATAAAAACCGTAAGCACCCATCCCGGGAGATGCAGGGGACCTGAAATAATATCGATCAGCTCCAGTAAACCAAAAACCACAGCCACATAAACTGTAGTTGAACGAATCACATTGCGATCCTTCAGCTCCTTCCAGAATTGAGACATCCTATCAGGAAAACCAGCCATGATGATTTGGGATTGGTTATATGCAAGTTACAACCTAATGGCATACCTGTCAAATGGGTAAGTTCTGCCATTTATAGTTTATCTTTATTAGCTGAGATCTACCTATATCAGATTAAACTCTTGTACCTATGAAAAAATTAAAAAGGACACCAGTCTTGTTATACCTGCTGGCTCTGATAATTATAAGTGCATGCAGCCCGGAAAGGGAAGTGCCAGCATATCTGGCTGACCTGGATGAAGCATTCAGGGCTGATCCCCGGGGTACCAACCTGGAATGGTTTCAAAAAGCGAAATACGGGATGTTCATCCATTATGGGTTGTACAGTCTGCTCGAAAAGGGAGAATGGGTCCAATTGAGAGATACCATCCCTGTGGCTGAATACGCAAAACTAAAGGACCGCTTTACAGCCTCTGCATTCAGTGCAGAACAGATTACAGATATTGCCCTTAAAGCCGGTATGAAGTACATCACCATCACCTCCAAACACCACGATGGCTTTTGCCTGTTTGAAACTGAAGCCACTGAGTTTAATGTGCTCAACTCCCCGGCCGGACGTGATCTGATAAAAGAGCTTTATGATGCGTGTGAACAGAAAGGGTTGGCACTTTTCCTCTACTACTCTTATGGAGCCGACTGGAAGCATCCCTACTTTTATTCCAGGGAGAGTGGCTGGGCAAATGCCCGGCCGGCATATAAAGAGCCACAGCCTGAATATAAGTATGAGAAAGAATCTGATTTTCAAATCTATGTGGAATTTGTACATGCGCAGTTAAGAGAAATTCTCACCCAATACCCCAACATTGCAGGAATCTGGTTTGATCCCATTATGGGTTATTACAGCCGTCCGGACCTCTTCCCCATTGATTCCACTTATGCACTTGTAAGGTCGCTTTCCCCTCATGCACTGATCTCATTTAAGCAGGGAGCAAATGGTGATGAGGATTTCATGGCCCCTGAAAGAGGAGGGAACGCGCGTGTTGGAGAACAATTTGAGGTAGCCAGAATGGTCTATGAACTGAATAAAGATAAACCCCGTGAAATTTGCAATACCCTGCAACCACATGCCTGGGGCTATAATAAGCGGCACGACGGTAACCACAAGAGTGCAGATGATATTTTGAAAATGCTGGACGATGCGCAGGCCATTGATGCAAATTTGCTGCTCAATGTGGGACCCAAAGGGGATGGTTCCTTCCCTGAAGAAGATGTTCAAGCCTTATTAAAGGCTGGGGAGGGCATTTGACTTGTATCACAGTAGGTTGTAACTTGCATATAACCAATACCTGTACATCATGCCTGACAAATCCAAAAGACGCAATGTCCATCGGTCACTGGCCATCTACGCAGGAACAGCATTTATTATCCTTGAAGCCACAAGCCTTATTTTCCCTAGATGGGGGCTTCCCGAATGGAGTATCGACCTGGTACTCTGGCTACTGATCCTTGGTGCATTCATCAATGTCATCATCTCCTGGATCTATGATATTACTCCCCAGGGTATGCAAAGGACCAAACCCATGGAGGAGCAGGAGGATGTTGCAATCCAGACTGACTCAAAAAAATGGAGAGCAGCCACCTATATCAGTCTGGTGGTGATAGTGGCACTGATCATCTTGAATGTGGTGCCAACAAAAAGTCTGAAGGCAGGTGACATTCAGTCATTGCTGGTGCTGCCTTTTGATAATCTCACCGGCGATGACGGGTTGGATTACGTTGCAGCCGGAATGCACACCTCCCTGATTGGTGATATGGGACGCATTAGCGGATTACGGATCATTTCAAAGACCACAGCAAATATTTATAAGAATATGGGCCTTCCCTTGCCCCAGATAGCCGAGGAATTAAATGCTGATGTAGTGGTAGAGCCCACGGTGATGTGCTATGGTGATAGCGTTTGTCTTCAGATCAGGGTGGTCACTCCTTTTCCCGAGGAAAAACAGATTTGGATAGGCGAATACAAAACGGACAAGAAAGACATTCTAAACTTATATAACCGCGTAAGCAAACAAATAGCTGAAGAAATTAAAATCAGTTTAACCCCGCGTGAAGAGGAGATCCTGGCTGAAATAAGATCCGTAAATATAGAAGCCTACGATTTATATATGAAAGGCAAGTATTACTGGGACCAACTTACTCCAGAGGCACTGCAAATGGCACTTGAATACTTCAATAAAGCCATCGAAATAGATCCCAATTGGGCCCCTCCCTATGCCGGAGTTGCAGAATTCTGGTTGGGAGTAAGACAGATGGGTCTTGCACCCTCCTCCATCACCATCCCTAATATTTACAAATACTTGAACAAAGCCATGGAGCTGGATCCACACTCAGCCCAAACACACCTGTTAAATGCAGCGGTAGCTGTATGGACCGGCTATGATTGGGAAAAGGGGGAGAGTGAGTTCTTGAAGTCTATGGAACTCAATCCCAACAATGCCGAAATCAAGGCCTATTATTCGCATATGCTATTATTTCTGAAACGACATGAGGAAGCCTATGTGCAGGCCAGGAAAGCATTGGAACTTGATCCCCTGAATCCCAAGATCCAGGGATTTGTGGCCATCACCTACCTGCACATTGGAAGGTATGAAGAGTCAATGGAACTGGCAAACAAAGCGCTTCTAATGGTACCTAATCATCCCCTTGGATTGAATGCGCTCTGGTCAGGCAATGACCATTTTGGAAACTTTGAAGAGGCAACAGCATATTGTGGAAAGCTTTTCGGTCTGGATGAAGAAATGATGGAGCAGGTTATGGATACATTCAAAAAACAGGGCTACATAGCTGCCCTGGAGGAGATTCTTTCGTTCGTAGAAAGCATTCCTGATGAGGAAATTCCGGTATCTGCTTCCATAAGAATTGCATGGTTGCATATGAAAACAGGCGGAGTGGATGAAGCTCTCACCATATTGGAAGATGAACTGGATCGACAGGCTGCGGACTTGCATTACGTATTCACAGGCAATGATCTATTTGAGGAGATTGCAGACCATCCCCGTTTTCTTGCCATTCAGGAAAAAATGGGGCTACCCCCGTTATAAACACAATGCCTTTGCATCGAAGAATTGTTCTGAACAATCAATTAATGGAATCCAATGTCAAATAAACCCGGCAGATTTGCCTATTTCTGGAAAGAGCTAAGAAGGCGTAACGTGCTCAGGTCCCTGGCAATCTACGCAGGAACCGCCTTTATTATCCTGGAAGCATGCAACATGCTGTTTCCCCGCTGGGGTTTTCCCGACTGGAGTATCGATCTGGTTTTCTGGCTCCTGGTGCTGGGGGCAGTGATTAATGTTTTTATAGCCTGGGTCTTTGATATCACCCCCCATGGGCTTCAGAAAACCAAACCCATCGAAGAGTTGCCGGAGAGTGCTTATAAATCTGATTCAAAAGCCTGGAAAACAGCCACCTATGCAAGCCTGGCAGTGATTGTGGCCCTGATCGTCTTTAATATTGTCGGAGGCCCAAAAGAACTACGTGCCGGTGATATACAATCCTTGCTGATCCTTCCTTTTGACAACTATACCGGCGATGATCAATTAGATTATGTAGCAGCTGGAATGCAATCTTCTCTGATCGGTGAGATGGGACAGATCAGTGCTTTGCGGATCATATCAAAGACCACTGCCCGTGTATATAAGAATTTGGAGATGTCCTTGCCACAAATGGCCGCAGAAGTAAATGCAGATGCCGTGGTTGAATCGATGGTCATGTGCTATGGCGATAGTGTTTGCGTTCAAATCAGCGTTATAACGCCGTTCCCAGAGGAAAAACAGCTTTGGACAGCAGAATATAAGGTAGAAAAAAGTCAGATCATGAATCTCTACAACCGGGTCACCAAGAAGATTGCAGAGGAGGTGATGGTACAGCTCACTGTAGAGGAAGAGGAGCATCTGCTGGCCGAATCAAGGACCATTAATAGTGAAGCCTATGATCTCTATCTAAAAGGCCAATACTATTGGGATCAGTTCACTCCCGAAGCTCTTCAACTGGCCCTGGAGTATTTCAATAAAGCCATTGAAGCTGACCCTGAATGGGCTCTGCCCTATGCGGGTGTTGCATATTTCTGGGTGGCTGTCCATCAATTTAGTCTGGCCCCCTCTACGGTTACAATACCCAATATGTTTGAAAATCTGAACAAAGCCTTCGAACTGGATCCCCATTCCAGTTTTGTGCATTATGTCAGTGGTCTGGTAAATGGCTGGACAACCTGGAACTGGGAAAAAGCCGAAGAGGAGTTCTTAAAAGTGATTGAATTATCTCCCAATTATGCACTTGGCCATATGTATTATGCCCATATACTCTCGTGTTTGAGAAGAAATGATGAAGCCGTATTGCACTGTCAGATCGCCCTGGATCTGGATCCCTTGAATCCCATGATCCAGGCTTTATCTTCCCTGGTATGGACTACTGTCGGAGATTATACAGAGGCCCTTAAAGCCTGTGAAAAGGCGCTATCCATTGTCCCCAATCACCCTGCAGCTCTTGGGAATCTCGTTGGAGTCTATGCGATTCTGGGAAACTATCGACAATCCCTCGAAATCTGGACTGCAGCAATGTATTTGGATGAGGAAACCAGGTCATCGATTCTAAACACATATGATCAACAAGGTCTTGAAGCTTCTGCTTTAGAATTCATATCCGAAATTAAGCAGTTATCAGGGGACTTTTCTGTGGATCTTGGTCAACTTTACTCCATGGCAGGAGATGATGTAAAAGCTATGTACTGGTATGAGAAGGCCTATGAGGCTCACCATCCCATGCTTCCCTATCTACCAACAGGATACTATAGTAACGAGCCCTTTAAAATAGAAAATTCTGCTTTATATTCCCTTCTGGTAAAAATGAACCTGCCTCTGCCAGAGGAGTAATCACGGACGCACTAAATCCTCACTCCGATTACACAGACATCATCTATTTGCTCAACACTGCCGCGCCACTCATCGAACGCATTTTCGATCAGCTGTTTTTGGCTCTCCATGGATTCTCCCTGCACTGATAATAGTAACTCCCTAAATTTAGCGGTCTTAAATTTTTTCCGGTTTTCACCTCCAAATTGATCTACATAACCATCGGTAAAAACATAGATTGTGTCATTCTTCTGAAGCGGCAGTTGCTGACTCGTAAAATCAGTTTCTTCCCAGTGAACTCCAATGGGTTGCTTATCTCCTTTCAGTTCGAACAGAAGCGAATTGTCATTTTCCAGGAGCGGATCTTTTTCAGGCTTATTTACGCTTATATGCCCCTTATTCCGAACAAGATAGAGTGGATTATTGGCTCCGGCAAACTGAATCTTCCTCTTCTCTTTGTCAAAGATGACAATAGCCATGTCCAGGCCATCTTTTTGATCATGAATATTTCCTTGCTGATCTAGCATTGCTTTTAACTTGACCCTTAACTGATCAAGAATCTCTCCTGGCTTATCAATTTTGTTTTTCCCCAGCTGCTCATTGAGCAGTGTAATCCCAAGCATGCTCATTACTGCTCCCGGAACACCATGCCCGGTACAATCGGCTGCAACAACAATCAGGGATCTCTTCACCTCTTTAATCCAATAAAAATCTCCACTTACAATATCCCGGGGTTTATAAAACACAAAGTAATCAGACATGATCTCATCCAAATACTCCTTATGGGGAAGTACTGCAGCCTGTATCCGCTGGGCATAACTGATGCTGTCGGTGATCTCCTTCTTCTGGCCAAATACCATGTCTCTCTGTGCTTCGATCTCATCCCGTTGAGATTCGATTTCTTCCTTTTGCTCATTGATCTCCCTGGTTCGCTCCTTCACCTTTCCTTCCAGTTCCCGGTTCACTTTATCCTTAAGCTTATCATTATCTTTCATCTGGTCTATGATCCGCTCCTGTGCGATCTCTTTTTCCTTTTCGATAAGTCGCATTTTCTGAGCAAGCCCAATGGAGAAGATCAACATTTGTAAAACAGCTGCAATATAAACACCCGAAACATGCAAGATCTTGCCCAGTACAGGTTCATACATCGTCAGAACAGTAAAGGAGAAATCCGAATTCATTAAGGTGATGTATGCTAGCGGGATCAGAACAATATTAGCCATAAGAAAGTACCATGCAGGTTGGAACCCATTTCTGATTCTCATTATGGCAGGCAGGATAAGTATTGATAAAGGCAGGATCGATATAGAAACAGCCCAGGTGATAAGTATGATATCCTCCAGCACCCCATCCATATTAAATTTAAAAATGGATTCCAGCAGCAGGGCGACCAATCTTATTCCAATTAAACCTATCACAATAAGCACGCTCCTGTACCACCATTTTGACGTCTGTTTCAGATCCAGATAGACAATCCCCAGCAAAAGAAAGAAGATAGAAGCTGCCGAAATAAGGAAAGGCACAGAACCTAAGATGACCTCTTCAAGAAAACCGGTTCCCTTCCATAAATACTCCTCCAGATAGCCCTCTGTAACAAAAAGGAAAACTCCCAGACTTAAGATGTAGAGTGAAAAGTAGATATTTGACCTTCTGCGGTTTGCAATAAACAGGATGAGAAAGAAACACGACATAATAAACATCATCCCAAAAAAGCCTGAGAGTACTAACCGCTCTGTCCTGTCGTGACTGACTATGGTATCATGTGCAATAACATCCATGTACAGGGCCTCAACGTGTTCTTCAGCTTTCCAATAGAAGTAAAAGGTCTGCTCTTTATCTTTGAGCAGAGGTACCTTAAAGGCACGCCAGTTTTTATAAATAAAATCACGGTTTTGAGGTGGGATAGTAATTCCGGATCTCTTTTCAATAATTTCACCTGACGGTGTGGACATATAAAGATTTAAAGAATCCTTTTTCTCTATTTCCGGAAAACTGATCAGGTAAGTCCTGTTCTCGGATAACCTGTTCTCGGTGGTAATCTTTAGCCAGACACAAGGGTATGATAAATCCCTGTCGAATTGACTTCTGATCCCCTTTAAGCTACCCTCCATGGATGGTCTCTGATTGAAGTAGAGAACTGAATCATCCCTCAAAATAGTGAAGGAAGAATCAGAAGTAATCGTACTTAATTTCTTCTGACTGATATGATATTCATAATCTCTATCCATCTCATCAGCCAGGCTGATCACCTGATCGCCTGCTAAGATCCCGTTCTTCTCAGCAGGGCTGCCTTCCTCAACCGAGTAGACCCGACACTTAGCAATCAAGGGATTGGTGAACAGACTATCCAGGGATTCAGACATGATATCATGGATGTCCCATTGTTCGAGGGAATCAACAAGGTATGAAAAATCATATGTTGAGATCTGGTATAAATAGGGATCTCTCATGAAAGAAAAAGAAAGTAATGAATCCTCACCATTTCGTTTAATTGTAAGATCAATCAATTCACCTGATCGGCCATTTAACATCTTCTTGATATCCCTTGAATTAAGTCCTTGTCCGGCAACTACAGAATCATTGATCATCACAATTTGATCGCGAAACTGTATCCCGGCTTTTTGGGCAGGACTTTTTGGCACAAGGTTTAATATCACCAGAGTGTCATCTTGAACCATTGTATTGTATATGCCGGATATGCCATCATACACAATCATCTTAGTCTGTGCAAAAGCCAGTATTGGAAATACCAGAAAAACAATTCCTAAAAGTCTTCGAAGAGCTTCAGCCATTCTTGCAAGGTATATGTTGGGAAGGAAACAACCAAAAAAATTGGGCCGGAGACTGACTGATTGACTAACATATATTTTGGTTGTACCTTGCATATAACCAACTGCTGAAAAGCATGCCTCAAAAAACCAGCAAACTCTCACAGTTATGGCAAGAGCTCAAAAGGCGACGGGTCGTTCATGTGATCACGGTTTATGCTTCTGCATCATTCGTGCTCATCGAACTGGTTAACAATCTGACTGAGCCACTAAATCTTCCACCCAATCTGGCCACTATTGTGGTGGTGGTCCTGACAGTGGGATTTCCTCTGGCCGTCATCCTGGCCTGGATCTATGACCTGACCCCCGAGGGAATTGAGAAGACTTTGCCGGTCGAAGAGGTTGGTGATAAATCCAAACTCAAGGTCCCCAATGCCTGGCGTATCGCCACCTATGTAAGTTTTGTAGTAATCGTTGGACTCTTAACCCTCAACATTGTGGGTGGTCCCAGATCGTTGCGGGCCGGTGATATCCAGTCGATAGTAATTCTTCCCTTTGAAAATTATACCGGAGATGATCAGTTGGAGAATATGGTGGCCGGTATGCATTCCTTGTTAATTGGTGATATGGGCCGGGTGAGCGGTTTGCGCGTTGTAGGAGTGACCTCTTCCAGGCTTTATAAAGAAATAAATATGTCAGCGGGAGATATTGCTAGTGAGCTGAATGTGGATGGGGTTTTGGAAACTACTGTGATGTGCCTGGGGGACAGCGTATTCATGCAATTCGGGCTTGTAAGCACTACCGGTGATGAAGAACAGCTGTGGGTGGGCGAATACAGGGAGGACAAGGGCCAGATCCTGAACCTCTAT
>Ga0190293_1000671_pt1 | contig 12115 bp, 7 predicted proteins | sample 48693001_MG_FD_161671 | JGI IMG/M metagenome (GOLD analysis project Ga0190293, IMG submission 161671) | Hydrothermal vent microbial mat bacterial communities from Southern Trench, Guaymas Basin, Mexico - 4869-30-0-1_MG | ecosystem: Environmental > Aquatic > Marine > Hydrothermal vents > Microbial... | reverse complement strand
ACTTGCACTCCCTTGAGGATTAACTTCTGGAGTTGTATTCATTGGAGGCGAAATAATAAGTTGTCTCTGCAAATTATCAATTTTAATATACTCATCAAAATAGATCTTAATTTCCTTCTCATTAAAATTAGTCGAGTAATTTTCTGGAATTGATTTTGTGATTTTTGGAGGGATTATATCTTTTATACCACCACTAGGTGTTCCACGATTTGCACAATTAGCAATAATTAAACATAAACTGAAGATAAAAATAAAATTTGATGAGGTTTTACGCATTACTAATTATAATTTGGAACAAATTAACGACATATTTTGTACTTATGAAAAAGACTTATGCTATTGCCATAGTTGCAACACTTATTTTAATGTTTTCTGCAGTATTAAGTACATTAATACAAGCTTCTAGTGTTGCTCCTGTAGTTATAATATCATCAACCAAAAGAATATGTTTATTCGTAATACTATTTTTATTTTGAAGTGTAAAAACGGCATCGTTATTCCATCGTTTTAATCGTTTTTTATTAACCTGAGATTTTGTATTGGTAATTTTTATAAGAGCATCATTAATAAAATCACTATTAAGTGATAATGCTATTTCTTGAGCAAATTTATCAACTTGATTAAAGCCTCTTTGCCTACGTTTATTTTTATGTAAAGGCACTGGTATTACTACATCAATAGAATTATAATCTAATACAGTTTTTAACTCTTCACCTAGCCAACTCCCTAAAAAAACACCAATATCTTCTTGACCTTTATATTTTAAATTATGAATAAGTTGTTGTACAATTCCACTTTTTTCAAAGCGGAATAAAGCGGTTGCATGATTTACTTTAACACGACCATAAAAAACCTTAAGCATTGTGTCATCATTATTAAAATGAAAATTGGTTATTGGAAGATTGTGCCTACAATTAGTACAAACATCACTTTCATTATCATGTAATTGATTATGACAAGCAAAACATACTTTTGGAAAAAATAAATTTAAAATAGGCTCTAGCATAGGAATTAATATTAATGAGTCTTATAAGGTATTAAATAATCATATTTATTGGTCGTACAATACGTTAAAAAGTATATTATTGCTAAATAAATAGGGTTTTAACAAATATTTTATCACTTAATCGATAAAAATTAGCTAGAACAAACAATTTTTTTAGTTTCGTTGTACAAATATTAATTAAAATGATAGTTAACCCTCAGTTTTTTAACTACAGATTAATTATTGGTTCATTGGTAATAGCCATTGTTGTTTTAGGGTCTTATAGCTTTTCTAGTTACAATACACTTAAAAATCATAAAGAATTCTTAGAGCAAGAATCAAAACTTGTTCAAAATGAATTAACAGAAATGATTTCTTTTTATGATGAATTAAGTATAGAAAACGAAGAGATTAATACACAATTGGTACAGTCTAAATCTAAAATAGAATCTATTTTAGAAGAATTAAGACAAGAAAAAGCTAATGCATCTTTAATTTCTAAGTACAAAACACAAATTTTATCTCTTAAAAGAGAAAAGCAGAATTTATATACTTTGGTGAAATCTTTTAAGAATGAGAACCAAAGTCTAAAAGAAAGCTCGGAGAGTTACGCAACTAAGTTAGAGAGTCAAAATGGGTATGTTAAATCTCTAGAAGAAGAAAACACTATTCTTTCAGAAACTTTAAAAGAGATAGAATTACTTTCAGTTGTAAATGTAAATGTTAAGGCCATAAATACTATAAGCCCTGTGAGTATTATAGAAACAGATGTTGCAAGTCGAACAGACCACCTTGAAGTTTGTTTTACACTTTCTAAAAACATATTTACTCCAAAAGGGAAAAAAGATCTTTATGTACAAATTTTAGATCCTAATAATAATGTTGTTGCCGATAGAGGTTCTGTTCAATTTGAGGATACTTCATTAATTTATAGTGGAAAAACAATTGTATATTATTTAAATGAAAACGTGAATGTTTGCATGAAAATTAATGTAAATTCTAAAGAATCATTGTCTAAAGGAAGTTATTTCGCTGCTGTTTATCATAACGACCAACAACTTGGACAAACAGAAATAATACTAAATTAATAAACTTATAATATTTTTTTAAAAACCGTTCCATTAGTTTGGAACGGTTTTTTATTTTTGCAGCATGACAAATCAAGACGATAAATTTAAAAAAGTAATTTCTCACGCTAAAGAATACGGTTATGTCTTTCAAAGTAGTGAAATTTATGATGGCTTAAGTGCTGTTTACGATTACGCTCAAAATGGCGTAGAATTAAAAAATAATATAAGAGACTACTGGTGGAAAGCTATGGTGCAAATGAATGAAAATATTGTAGGGATTGATTCTTCAATATTTATGCATCCAACGACGTGGAAAGCTTCTGGTCATGTCGATGCATTTAGTGATCCTTTAATTGATAATAAAGATTCTAAAAAACGCTATAGAGCAGATGTCTTAATTGAAGATTACTGTGCCAAAATTGAAACCAAAATTGAAAAAGAAATAAAAAAAGCTGTAAAACGTTTTGGTGATGCTTTTAATAAAGAGGAATTTATGTCTACTAATCCTCGTGTACTTGGTTATCAAGAAAAAATAAATACAATTTTATCAAGATTAGGAAAATCTTTAGAAAATGATGATTTAGCTGACGTAAAAACTTTAATTGAAGAGTTAGAAATAGCTGACCCTTTATCTGGTAGTAGAAATTGGACAGACGTTAAGCAGTTTAATTTAATGTTTGGAACCAAACTAGGTGCATCTGCTGAGCATGCAATGGATTTATATTTGCGTCCAGAAACAGCTCAAGGTATTTTTGTGAACTTTTTAAATGTTCAAAAAACAGGGCGAATGAAAATTCCTTTTGGAATTGCTCAAACAGGAAAGGCTTTTAGAAATGAAATAGTTGCACGACAGTTTATTTTTAGAATGCGTGAATTTGAGCAAATGGAAATGCAATTTTTTATTAAACCAGGAACTCAAAAAGAATGGTATGAGAAATGGAAAGAAACAAGATTAAAGTGGCATCTATCTTTAGGAATAGGTGAAGAAAATTATCGCTTTCATGATCATGAAAAACTAGCACATTATGCAGATGCAGCTTCAGATATTGAATTTAAATTCCCTTTTGGATTTAAAGAATTGGAAGGAATTCATTCACGTACTGATTTTGATTTAAGTCAACATGAAAAATTTTCTGGTAAGAAACTACAATATTTTGATCCAGAAGAAAACAAGAGTTATGTGCCTTACGTCGTAGAAACTTCAATAGGTTTAGATAGAATGTTCTTAGCGGTATTTTCTCATGCTTTAATCGAAGAGCAGTTAGATAATAATACGACGAGAACTGTTTTAAAATTACCAGCAGTATTAGCGCCTACAAAAGCGGCTATTTTTCCATTAGTTAAAAAAGATGGCTTACCTGAAATAGCTCGTAAAATTGTTGAAGATTTAAAATGGGATTTTAATGTCGTATATGATGAAAAAGATGCTGTTGGAAGACGCTATAGACGACAAGATGCAAATGGAACTCCTTTTTGTATTACTGTAGATCATGAAACTTTAGAAAATAATACTGTAACAATTCGCTATAGAGATACTATGGAACAAAAACGTGTTCCTATTGATGAATTACATTCTATAATTAAACAGGAAGTTGAAGTAAAACATTGGTTGATGAAAATATAATTGTAATAATTTAAATTGTAAAAAAGGCTGTCTAAAAGACAGCCTTTTTTACTTAAAATAATATTGAATATTTATTTAACATTTTCATCAGAGATAGTGGCTGGTTCAACAGACACATCATGAGCGTTATGAAACTCTTCAAGAAGATTCATAGTAGAATTCAATAAATCTTTAGTCTCTAATAACAAACTAAAATATAGCGCTGTGTTTTTAGGACTAGACTCTTCACTACGAGTGCGTTCAACTTGTTTCTGAATTTTTTCTTTAACTAAATCGTAAACTTCTTTCTTTTCATTTAAAATTGCACCTATTTGCTCAAATGATCTTGAATCGAATGCAGCTTTAGTATCGTTAAATAAGATTTCAATTTTATCATCTACTTCTTTTAATTCTTTTATTTGACTAAATTTCAATTTTTTATGATTGTTGTTCACATGTTTATGACTGATTCTAGTAATTAATTCTAGAGATTGAGTCATGTCTTGTAAGTAGCCTAAAATATTAATATAAAAATGACTTGCACCAACACCAGATTCGTCTAAGTTTTTAATAAAATAAAAGATATTATCACGTAATTCATCAATCTCATCAGAAAGCTTTATGATTTGCTTTTTGTTCTTCTTAAGCGATGCTAAATCTTGGAGTGCAAGACCCTTAATTGCATTAGTATAAATTCTGTTACTACGTTTAACTACGCTAGCAATATTACTTGCACTTTCATGAATAACACCTTGCACAGAACTACTTTCAGCTTTAGTTAAACTATCTTCAGCTTTTACTACTTTAGATTTTTTACTATGTGAAATATAATTTCTTATTAATAAGCCAAATGCTAAAACAAGTAATAAAGGAAACATTAAATTTAAATTTAAATTTAATAAAAATGCAATTAAAGCAGCAGCAGAAAACGCACTAAAAGCAGTAAAAAACCATCCACCAATAACATTTAGAACACCAGCAACTCGATAAACAGCACTTTCGCTACCCCAAGCGCGATCGGCAAGAGATGTTCCCATAGCAACCATAAAAGTAACATAAGTTGTAGAAAGAGGTAATTTGTAAGACGTTGCAATAGATATTAAAACAGCAGCAACCATTAAGTTCACGGCTGCTCTTACCATATCAAAAGCTGGTAAATCAGCAGTTCTGTCTTTAGATAAAGTAATTGTAAGAGGTTTAAATTGTTTTTCAATTTTAGATTGCAATGATTTAGGTAAAATATAAGATGTCATTTGTGAGGATCCCATTGCTAATCTTACAAATCCTCGAGATAACCAGTTTGGCTGAAAACGTTCTTTAGTTTCACCTTGGCTAGATAAATCTAACGATGTTTTTACAACACCTTTGGCTTTTGTAGAAAACCATAAAGTTAATACCATAATCATTCCTGCTCCAAAAAGCAGCCAGTTATTAGTCGGTACTTTTTCAGCTAAAACATTCATTGGAAATTCTGTTGCCGGCACACCAGATGTAGACCATTCCATAAATGCATTGTAAGCAGCCATTGGCACACCAATAAAGTTAACCAAATCATTACCTGCAAATGCTAATGCTAATGCAAAGGTTCCTATAATAATAATGAGTTTATAAATATTTGTTTTAGTATATGCTATTAATGTATAAGATAGAAAAGACCAAAACACAGAACTCACCAAAACAATAGATAATACTTGAGTTTCTAAAAAATCCTTCATAGTTCCACCACCCAGAATATCAAAAGATTCTTTTGCGTAAGAGGTTCCTTTTAATCCTTTCATGAAAATGAAATAGGTAATAGCAGTTAATGCAATACCACCAAATAATGCGCCAACCCAATGCGCCTTTTCCTCGAAATTATAAGACAATAATACTCTGGAGACCCATTGCACTAAAGCACCAATTGAAAATGCGACGACGACTGAGAGCAGTATCCCAAAAATGATTAGTGATGCTTTAGATGTGTTGATATAGTTTACAACATCACTAAAATCTCCATTTTCATGTCCGATTTTAATTAAAGCCATAGCAACCGCAGCTCCTAATAATTCAAAAACAATAGAAACTGTTGTAGATGTAGGCATTCCCATTGTATTAAAGAAATCTAGTAGCAGGATATCTGTTATCATGACAGCCATGAAAATAATCATGATTTCATTAAACATAAATTCTCCAGGATTAAAAATCCCTTTACGAGCCACTTCCATCATTCCACTTGAAAAAACTGCACCAACAGCAACACCAACACTTGCTACAATCATGATAGTTCTAAAAGAAATAGCTTTAGAACCAATGGCAGAATTTAAGAAGTTTACGGCATCATTACTTACGCCAACTACTAAATCAGCAACAGCTAAAATAGCTAGGGCGATAATCATTAATAAGTATATATTATCCATATTTTAATTTAAAATAGTTTACAAATATCTAAAGTGTTTCTGAGAAAAATGTTATCTAAATGTTATGTTTTAAAAATGAATATCAAATTGTAACCTGTATGCAAGTGCACTGTTAGCATTTGCAATATCTACATAAGTAATATCTGATTGAACTTTTAAACTATGACCAACAATATATTTTGAAACACCTAGAGTGTATTCATTTTTTGCATTTATACCAGTTATATTTTTATCTAAATTGGTATTAGAATATCTCCCTGCTAATTCCCAATTGTTTTTAAAAAGATAACCTGCTTGTAAATTTAAAGCATCACCAATTTTCACAACATCACCAGTTAATGTCCCATCAGAATTTTTTGCTATAGGGTCATCAGCATCTCTATTTGCATATTCACCCATAAATGAAACCCCTTTATACTTAAAAATGGCATCAACAAATAAGGTAGAAATATTGGTTTCATAAAAACCAGTATCAGTTTCCATATAAGATCCTTGGTTACTTCTGTTTTTAACAGCATTGTTATTAAAATCATAAGTTACACCTAAAGCAAGTTTAGGAGAAGCTTCACGTTTTAAATCAGATCCTTTATAATCTCCTTTACTTTTAAATGTTCCGAAAGGCAATAATTCTATTCGACTTGTGTATTGGTAGCCACCAAGATTTCCAGTAGTTACATTCCTGCCTTCTCCTTGAGATATCGCAAAAATTTCTCTTATAACAAAGGAATCCGAAATCATAAAATGATGTCTAAATTGAATTCCCATATCTCTATCAATATTGAAACCACCATTTAAAATAGAACGGTCTACAAATTGTAAATTAGCTGAAGAAGTTACACGTTCTCTATTTCCAGGTAGTTTTGTTTGACCAAACCATAACTCAAAATTTTGATAAAAATTCCATTTCATAACAGCATCAAGTATATATTTTGGGGCATTGCTAGTAAACTCTGAAGCACCTGATATATCTCTATTAGACAGACCTAACTCTATTTTATATTTGAGTTTAGGAGTAAGTGCAAAACCATCAAATTTTAAACGTGCACGCCTTACTAAAAAGTTGGTTTCTGAGCTCTCTCCCTCTTCCCAAACAGCTATTCCTAAAAATTGCATTCGTGCTCCAATTTTCATAGTCCAAGAACTATCTTGACCTACTAGATTAAAGAGTCCTTTTCCAAATTTTGGAGATGAGATTTCTTGCGCGTTTATATAAAAAAAAGTGAGAAGCGCTAAAGCGGTAAGCGTATTTTTTAATTTCATGTTCAGTATTAGTTTTTGTCGCTGCAAATAACTAAAACCAATGTTAACTAAATGTTTCTAAAAGATTATATTTTAATAAAAAAGACTGCCTTGGCCAAAGGCAGTCAATTAGAAATCATGATAATTTAGTCGACAAAAACTAATAGATTATATGAAACTAATACATCTTTAAAGATAGTTGCTAAATTATTGGCTTTGATTAACCTTATTGTAACCAAAATATTAATTAATTATTAAGATTTATTCAGCTACGAAATAATTCAAACAATTAAAAATCAATGAATTAACGTTTTAATGTTAAATTAACGTTATGTAAATATTGCTTTAATGTTAACTAATCATTATATTAGAGTATTAGTAATTTTAAAACCCAATATAATGAACAAGAGCGTTTTGTTTTTATTTGCCTTTTTAATTACTGTAATTTCTTTTGCTCAACAAAAGAGAGATTTAAAACTTAATAAAAAAACGAATTTAATTGAAGTGACTTATCATCATGACAATGGAGTAATAAGCCAAACAGGGTTTTATACTTCAGATGGAAAACTTCACGGAGAATGGTTAAGTTTTGATACAGAAGGCAATAAATTAGTTTCTGCGAATTATGATAATGGGAAAAAAGTCGGCAAGTGGTTTTATTGGAAAGATGAGACTTTAAAAGAGATAGATTATAATAATAATGCTATTGTGAGTGTAACCGAATGGGCTAATGCTACTAGATTTACAATTACCAATTAAGCGTTGAAATTTCAAATAAAAAAGCATCCTAAATATTAGGATGCTTTTTTATTTGAAGACTAATTCAAAATTATTCCACAGTCCAACTTGTTCCCCAAACTGAATAATCTGTTCCAGAACCATTACCATCGCCAGTTATGAAATTTGTTTCGGTAAAAGTTTCACCAGTATCATTCTTCATTTTTAAAGTAACATCTAAAAAAGTAATATCAGATACGCTTAAATCATTGCTTAAAACACCAGCCCCAGTTGGATTATCACCCTGATCACCATCTAAATCAAACCCTTCAGCAAACCCTTCAATTAAAACATTATTAAAGATACCTTGTGTTCCAGCTCTTAAGCGAATAGCTTCATTTCCAGTCGTGGAACCTAGACCAATTATAGTTAAATTAGTTATTATTGGTTTAGAGAAAAAACCTGCTGCATTACCAAAGTCTGTATTATAACCATCTCCTTCAACTCCTTTATCGTGTTCAACACCATGTTTTATATAAGCGTGTGTTATCGATCCAGAATAGCCTTCGGTCCAATCTAAAGAATCGTCTTGAGCATTTATAACAGAAACGTGACTAACATTTACGGTACCTCCAAAAAACTCAATACCATCATCTTTGCCTTCGAAAGCTTGTATATAATCAACAGTAGTACCATTGCCTACTCCATAGAAAGATATCCCATTATTTTCTGATTGTCCATCTGCTGCACCACCAGAATATTCTACACGAACATATCGTAATATCCCAGAATCATCGCCTTCATCAGTTCCACCATATGGCAAACTTGCTATTTCTGAAGTTGATGTCGCATTTCCAGTTACAGAATTAATAGGCGCTTTTCCTAATAGAATTAATCCACCCCAATCTCCAGCAGAAGGATTAGAAGCATCTGAAGTAAATATTATAGGGCAATCTGCTGTTCCATTAGCTATTATTTTGGCACCTTGAGAAATGGCTATATAAACATTTGCACCAGCAGCTAAAGCTTCAATAGTCATACAAGCAGGTATTTCTAAAGTAGTTCCAGAAGCCATAATTAAAGAACCATTAATTTTATAAGTATTATTGGCATCTAACACTAAATCTTGTGTGTAAGTTCCAGACAAGAAAATAGTTTCAGGATCTGTAGGACCACCTCCTCCATTATTGTTATTAATTACACTATTGTCATTAATTATAATGTCTGAAGTATCATCAGTAGAACAAGAGAAAAGCAATGTTATTATTGCTAAACTTAAGATTAAATTAGTTTTCATTGTTTTTTGAGTTTTAATAATTTGTTTTTAAAATTTGTATTTAAGTTGTAATTCAAGGATTGCTCCTCTTTTATAATCAGTGACACCTTTACCATTAACAGAGTTCACTACGATATCACCAAGAGTAGCTTCTCTTATATATTTTATATTAGGATTTAATATATTCTTAGCGCTAAAATTGATTTCAAAATTATTTTTGATTGTATTTTTCCAGATAAAGTCGAGAGTAGGAATGCCTTTTTCAATAATATTTCCAAGCTGTCCAGATCCTAAAGCATCTATTCTATCAGAAAAATAGGAGAATACTAAATTGGCAATAGGTTGGTAGTTTTCAAATTTTGGTGAATAGCTTATATCTGCATTCAAGATTAATGGGGAAGCACCTTGTAATTCATCTTCACTTTTATTTGCAAAACTTAAATCGAAAGTTCCATCAATACGTTCATACAAGTCTTGTTTTGTATGCATATATGTTGCATTAAACCCTACAGATAGTTTTGAATTTTCGTTTTCATCTTTAATTAAGTTTTTTCTTAATTCGATTTCGATACCATAAACATTTGCTTTATTTCCAGTTCTAACGAAACGTTGAGTTCCAGTGGCATCACCAACAACGACTAAATTTACAGGGTCACTAATTTCTTTTGTGAAAGCAGCAACAGAAATAATTTCACTTTTACTAAAAAACCATTCATATTTTAAGTCAAAATTTAAAATTTTAGAATAACCTAATACATCAGGATTACCACCAATTCTTGTCGAAATATCTTCATAGACAAAAGGAGCAACTTCTTTAAATTCTGGAATAGAAACAGTTTGACTAGCAGATAAACGTATGTTTTGTTCATCAGTTAAAGCATACTTTATGTTTAAGTTTGGTAAGAAAAAAGTCTTTTTAAATGTTCTTTTATCTTGCCCATTATTTCCTAAATTAATGACATCATATTCAATTTCTTGAGAGACAGATTCTACCCTAACACCTGGAACAAATAACCATTTTTCTCCAGCTTTAATTTCAGCATCTAAGTATCCAGCATAAATGTTTAGACTACCATCATAAGTGTTTTCTGGTAAGCCTGGGCGATTGGTATTAGAAAGCGTAGGAATTGGATTTATAACTTGTATTTCATAAATACCATTAGAATTAGTGTTGAGATTAATGTTGCTTAGATTGAAAACACTATTGAAATTATGAACATCGGTTACAGCATAATCAGTATCAACAATATCATAGCCATAGCGAATGTTTTCAAAATGTCTTGTTTTATTTCTTCCATTATATCCAAAATTAAGTTTTAGATGTTCAGAAGCATTGTAAGCTATGTTAACTCTGCCATTAAATTCTTCATCATTAATATCTTGAAAGTAACGTTGATTATCGAAAGCCACATTACTATAAAATGAAGGATTAGTATTTGGATTATTATCTAAACTAAGTTGATAATTTTCTAAACTAATACGTTTTCTGTCTGGTTGATTTGAAAAAACCACATTATATCCAAATCCCCAGTCTATATCTATTTTTTCAGAACTATGCTTACCAGATAATTGATTAACAAATATTTGAGTTTGATCAAATTGAACATTCATTTGATAAAAACCTTGATCAGTATCTAGTATAGCATCTCTATTTCTTCCTTTACCGTCTATCCCAAAATAGCCTACTTCATCAGTAGAATTATTTATAAAAAGAGCATTGTATTTTAAACTGTTATTATTATCTATTTTATAAATAGCACTCCCCATGACAGTTGTTGTTGTTGAATATTCATATTCTTCTGCATTATTAATAAATGCCTTCTTTTCTGTAAGTGTATAATCGACAGCAGATCCTTTTCTATATTCATAATTATTTTCAAAAGATGCAGTGGCAAATAAGCTTAATCGAGAATCATTTTTAAAAGCGAAAGATTTTCCAGCAGAAGCACCATATCCTAAATTAATAGGAGAATTTACATTAACAGGATCTATACCATGAGATAAAACAATTGCAAATGGATTATGATCATATCTACCATAATATCCAAAATAGCCTGTGCCTTCACTTCTTACAAAATCTTTATCTATAGCATTTGTATTAAACCCTGTTTTTATAAAGGCATCGAAAAATCCATTTCCTTTATAGTCCTTAGATGTAATATCTATATTGCCAGCAGAAAAATCTCCATAAAATTTTGATGAGTAAGTTTTACTAATTGATACATTTTGAATAATGTCTGAAGAAAATATATTTAGATTTATATTTTTTTTATTTACATCGTTAGAAGGTAATGAAAGACCATTCATAGTTGTATTTAAATACCTATCACCCAAACCTCGTACGTACACATTAGCAGAACCCTCTTGTTTTGAAACTCCAGATATTTTTGCAACGGCACCGGCAGCATTGCTAACCCCTTTTCTAGATAACTCTTCCGCGCCAATACTTTGTTTTATTTGAACAGCTTTTTTTTGATCTAATAACAGAGCCGTTTCACTTTCTCTTTTTGATGAAGATGTAATTACAACTTCATCAAGTGAGGCTGCACTAGCAAACATAAAGACATTTATTTCAGTTGTTTTTCCAGCATCAACATCAACGGGAATATTTTGAGTTACGTAGCCAATGAAACTAAACTCTAAAATATAAGATCCAGGCTCTAAATTTTCAATAGTGAATAATCCATCAAAATCTGATGTTGTCCCTTTTGAAGTTTCCTTAACTATAATGTTAACCATAGGAAGAGGATCATTATTAAAGTCTTTATCTAATGTTTTACCAACTACATCACCTGTGCTTTGACAATAGGTTATTAATGAAAATAAAAG
>Ga0190293_1000670_pt1 | contig 12122 bp, 15 predicted proteins | sample 48693001_MG_FD_161671 | JGI IMG/M metagenome (GOLD analysis project Ga0190293, IMG submission 161671) | Hydrothermal vent microbial mat bacterial communities from Southern Trench, Guaymas Basin, Mexico - 4869-30-0-1_MG | ecosystem: Environmental > Aquatic > Marine > Hydrothermal vents >... | reverse complement strand
AGTTTGCCAGATCCGTTCTTTCTTGGATTGATAATTGTGGTCGTTACTGACTTTTGTGCGTTCTTCAATCTGATTTTATTCTTATCGAGAATCCTCTTAATTGTGCTCCAACTTATCATGTCCCCCCTCTCTTTCAAATATCGCTGAAGTTTGGATATTGAGTCCAAAATATTACTTTTTACTTATGATGGGTTGTACTTAACTTCCTCTTTGAACTGATTCTCCACCATACTATGACAAAAGCAGGATATGCTTATATAAAACATATTTCATTTGGAGCAAGCCTCCCGCGAGTTTTGGTAAATAAGCTATTTATCTGTGGAAACTACTTTGGATTTTAGAATCTTTTCATCTATAAAGAATGGAAGTTTGTATTGTAAGGGAAACGGGAGGAGATATGCTGAGGGCAAAGAAGATTTTTCAGGGTAGATTTGAGGAGCCAGAGGATTACTGTGTGAAGATGTACCAACTCATAGCTTCTGAGGAAGGACCGAAGAAACTGTTTGTCGGTGGTCTGCATGGAAAAGAAGGTCTGTACACAGCACCTATTCTTGAAAGGTTGGCAAACGAAGCGGTGTACATTGGGGAAGCAATAATCATCCCCAGTCTTGTTGAGAAGAGCAAATACGTAGATGTTTTATCTGAAGAATACTACCGGAGCAAGGAAGGCATTAAATTGCTTCGCCTAATCCAAAAATACAAACCTTATTTCTATTTCGAGCTGCACGCTTATGGTAAACAGTCATATTCCAAGCTAACCGATCCTGATCGAGAACTCAGAGTAGGAGTTCCTCCTTTCGTTGACCTCAGAAACGGAATTCTCTTAGGTTCTATCGCACCTATACTGAGGAGTAAGTTCACCAAGGCCGATTTTTGCGTGACCATAGAGGTTCCAAATTGGAAAAGCGAGAATGAAAAAGTTAGAGCGGAAATTTTAAAGATTTTGAAGGTTGCATTAAGGAAAGCAAAGCGCGAAGAAGTGATGCTCGAGCTTAGAATGAGGTATCCCGCACAAATAAAAAAAGCGGAGGAGTTGTTTCGACAATACTACCGTTACGAGTTGAAACCGTTTTGAGATTAAAGCCTAGATAATCTTATAATTTTCTAAAAATATCTATCACTAAACACATTAATAAGATAATCTCTTGCGGAAAAATGAACCAAAAGGCTAATATCATTGCAGTAGCGGGGAAAGGTGGCACGGGAAAAACCGTAATAGCCTCGCTACTACTGAAATTCCTAACAGAAAATGGGATGGGAAGAGTGCTTGCGATAGATGCCGACCCTGCAACATGTCTTCCAAGCACATTAGGTGTGAAAATAGAGAAGACAATAGGAGACATAAGAGAAGAGATAGCATCGCCTTCACAGGTCTTTTTCTCTGAACACATGCCCACTGATATGCTAATTGAGTATAAGATAGAGGAGATAATGGTAAACACTCCCCGGTTCTCGATATTAGCAATGGGGCGTTCCGAAGGTCCTGGCTGCTATTGCCTGATAAACGATATGCTGAGGCATTTTATTGATAAGTTGTCCGCTCGGTTTCCTATAATTTTAATAGATTGCGAAGCCGGATTGGAACATCTAAGCCGCAGAACGACACGCGATGTGGATACAATGCTTTTAGTGAGCGACCCCACGAAAAGGGGCATAGACACGGCAGCGAACATAAAGAACCTTGCAGAGAAGTTACAGATTGACTTTCGGCACATATATCTGGTGTTGAATAAGGTTACAGAGGATGAAGCGGTGAAGAACGCCCTGGATGAGATGGTAAAGAATAGCGGGATTACGCTTGTCGGAACAGTTCCAGAGGATGAGAACATAAGTGCGTTTGATTTAGTAGGGAAGCCAATAACGGAACTGCCTGATGATTCTAAAGCGGTTGTTGCCGTGAAGGAGATATTTGAAAGGTGTTTCCTACACCTACTATAAAATTACAGGCAAATTACCAACTCACTTTTTAGAAAGCTTCTCGATCAAAATACTTTTCCCGCAGTTGCTGCATCTTACTCTGTAAGGTCTCCTTTTGAATACCACGCTTGATTCCTGCTCGTCGCCACAATACGGACACTTAAGCTTGTAGTTAAACTCTTCTTCACCTTTTCTACGCCACATAAAAACTTCACCACTCTTCTCACCCTGCTCGTTCGGCAGTTTCCGACTCGTGATGTATGCGAAATCCTTTATCCCTTTTATCTCAAAAGGAGGTTTCATATCCCATCCCTCTCCTGTTTATTTACGAACACGCCATCTTAACAAAACACCTTCGTCCATCCTCTTTGCACTTAAAAACTCCAGTTTTACCATTTTTTCTTCCAGGGTAAATCCTTTACCGTCCACAAGTGTAGGCGCATTTTCACCACCTATTATCATATTCCCAACATATATATATATCTCATCAACGAGCCTCTGCGAAATCAAAGACCAGTTAAGTGTTGCACCACCCTCTACCATTAATCTGTTCACGCCTCGTTGCCATAATAAATATAGAAGATTCCTCAAGTTCACTTCTTCCTTACCGCAGATCAGAATCTCCGCTTTCTCCGCTAATCTTTCCATATCCTCCACAATTGCCCGCTTAGACACCGCAATTATTCGTTTACCTTCTCCTCTGTTCAATATTTCTGCATCAACTGGTGTTCTCGCCTGGTTGTCCACCACTATTCGCAACGGATTTTCATCTTTCCGTGCCTTCCGTCTTTCTTCCCTCCTCTTTTCTGATTTTACCGTTAACGAAGGATTATCAGCTAAAATAGTGCCTACACCAACCATTATTGCATCACTTTCCGCCTTCAGTGAATCAACCCTATCAGAATCTCTCTCTCCGCTTATTCTCGTTTGTCTCCTTTCTACCGTTGCTATTTTCCCATCCGCACTCATTGCGGCATTTATTAAGACAAATGGTCTGGGTTTTTCCATTTTTATCTTTTCTCCGCCTCTTCTACACTCTTTACAAATTCCTCTCTAAACATTTTCTCATTAAAAATTATGAGGAAGCAACCATTAAAAACAGGTTTTATCCAAATTTACTTTCGCATGGATAACTAAAGAAGATTTTAAGTCCTTTTTATTAATAAAGAACAACAAGCATTGTGAAAGAAAAATGATAAGAGCAATATTTGATGACATCGGCAGTTATCCATTGCCCGAAGGAATAACAAAAGAATGGATAAAAGAAGCCTTTGCCAAAATTGAAATTGAACCTACTTCCTACAAAACTAAACTTTACGAAACAATAAAAGACGCAATGCGCCAGAAAATAAATGCGGGTGTTGACGTTCCTAACTATCCTCAATTTCAGAATATGATCTCTCAATTTATCGAACCAATCATGGACAATGAAAGAACGGAAGCGCCACTGCTTATACGAGAAGAAGAGGCTGAGATGATTGAAATGGATGCCTTAGAGGAAATGGCAAAGGAGTATAAGGAAACGAAAGGAGAAAAATTAAAACTCCGGATATGCGTTACTGGTCCAATAGAGCTATATTATAACCAATTTCCACCTCCTGTGTATATTGATGTGCTATCGAACCTCGCGAAATCGGTAGGAAGGTTTATAAAACATGCGGTGGAAGAAGCGAAGTGGAACCGAAATTACGACGTAAAATGCGTCTCAATAGACGAGCCAAGCATGGGATTAGACCCCCGTATAGAAGAGGAGGGTATAATTACCGCACTTGAACTCGCTTCTGAATATGCGTTCAGAAAGGGCATTGATACACAAATACACCTCCACTCTCCTATCTTTTATGAGACCGTGTGCCAGGTGGAAGGGATAAGTGTGATAGGACTGGAATCAGCAGCAAATCCTTCACTTTTAACGCTGATAGATAAAACTCAACTCGATAAATACGATAAATTCCTCCGTATTGGCGTATCAAGGACTGATATACTTAGCATGGCTGCGGAATACGATGAAATACACCACACAAACGCATTTAAGGATAAGGGCGTCTTGGATGCTGTGGTTAATGAGTATAACAATCCAGATAAAATAAAGGCGCGGATGGAGAAGGCTTATTCCTTCTTTGGAGAACGAATAAAATATGTGGGGCCTGACTGCGGATTAGGTCCTTTTCCCAATCAGGAACTGGCGTATCTGGTTTTGAAAAATACGTCTGTGGGGATAAAGGATTTTTATAAAAGCAGAGTATCAGAACCGTAGGATAAAAAGTTTCTTTTTTATTGAAACATTTTTGCTAACTATTAAATTAAATATACAATGGATAAGCTAAGGAGCGTAGCGAAGATAAACGAAAAGATAAAAAAAGGAGAAGCAGTTGTTCTCACCGCTGAAGAATTCAAGCAGATGTTGAGAAATGAAGAGCTGGCTACCGCAGAGAGCGTGGATGTAGTAACCTGTGCCACATGTGCTATAATGTCCGGTACGGCAGCAATTTTATCCATACCCATAGCAGAAAGAAACGAATTTGAGAGAGCAGATAAAGTCTGGTTGAACGGCATCCCGGCTTTTCCCGGTCCATGCCCAAATGAACGATTGGGTATCGTGGATGTATTCGTTTACGGAACAGCCCGTGCAAACCATGAGTATGGAGGCGGGCACCTATTTCGCGAGATAGTGGAAGGTAAACAAATAGAAGTAATAGTAAAAACCGGTGACCGAATAATCGAAAGAAAAATAAGTAATAAGGATTTACAATTCGCCAGGATGATTACCACTCGCAGCTCATTTAAAAATTATATGGCTTTCGTGAATCCAGAAGAAGGCGAAGTTGGCAGCATCTTCTCACTTAGGGGATTGAAAGGACCTTACAAAGAAATTTCCGTAACCGGTAGTGGAGAAATTAACCCCTTGGAAAACGACCCTATGCTAAAAACTATTGGTATTGGAACAAGGATAATGGTGAATGGTGCAACGGGATATGTAATTGGTGAAGGAACGAGAAGTAGCGAAGAAAAACCAAACCTTTCGGTGACTGCTAATATGCGGGAGATGGATGCGGAATTTATGGGCGGATTCGTCACGTCAACCGGTCCGGAGTGCATAACTTCCATCGCTGTTCCCATTCCTGTAATTAATGACGATGTATTTTCTAACCTCAAGATTATGGATGAAGAGATAAAGCTGCCAATAGCGGATATTCATGATAGAATACCGTTTGTAGAGAGCAATTATGCTGCGGTGTGGCAAAATACCGATTTAGAAATACGTTTTGATGCCCATAAATGTGTGCAATGTGATGTATGCGATGTGGAGGAATACTGCCCAACGAATGCTTTTTCCAGGTCAAAAGGCTTTGACGCGTGTAGATGTTTTAACTGCGGTGCTTGCATATTTTTATGTCCTGAAGGTGCATTCAAAGGAAATCTGGGGCGTATTAAAATATATGATAAGGACATTCCTATAACCCTGAGACAGTCAAACAGGTCAAAAGCGAACGAGCTTGCAAGGAAATTGAAAAATCAGATTGTAGAAAGAGAATTCATGCTCACGGCACCTGTTGATTATTTGAGGTGAGCGAAAGGATGAAGTCAAAGGTATTAGCATTTGAAACAATAGGCATTGCAAATAGAACAGAAAAGCCGAGAGATGTAGGGCTTACAATGGTGCTCGATAAAGGTTTGGGCTATCATGCTGCGCAAGATTTGGTGGAATACACATCCGAATATATAGATATAATTAAGCTGGGGTGGGGAACGCATAGACTATGTTCGGAAGAAGTGGTCAAGAGGAAGATACAGCTCTATACGGACAACAGTATCATGGTATGTAATGGAGGGACACTGTTTGAGATTGCCTACCAGCAAAGAAGAACAGATGATTTTTTTGAGTACGCCCATCAGATCGGTCTCAGGGCTATAGAAATATCAGATGGTTCTATACGAATTAGCAGAGCAGAGAGAAGCGAAATAATAAGGAAATGTAAAAATATGGGATTTGAGGTATTTACAGAGGTAGGGAAGAAGAATCCTCTTGAAGATGCTAAACTTTCGTTGGATTACCGAATAAAGGAAGCAAAAAGTGATATGGATGCGGGAGCAACAAAAGTGATAATTGAGGCAAGGGAATCAGGAAAAGGTATAGGTGTGTATGATAAGGAAGGGAAGATAAAGGAAGACATGGTAAAGAAGCTTATAGAGGGGATAGGATTGAACGAGATTATGTTCGAAGCTCCGAAAAAGAGCCAGCAGGTTTATTTTATACTTAATCTTGGGCCCGAAGTTAATCTTGGTAATATAAAGCCAGAAGATGTGATTCCTCTGGAAACCTTGAGAAGAGGACTGAGGGGTGATACATTTGGCAAAATATAGAATTACCATCGGCGGTGATAATATTCTGTGCGAAGGGGTTACAGAGATAGAGGAAATCATGGTGCTCATTGATGTGCTAAGAGCATCGAGCACGATTGTTACCGCTCTGGCAAACGGCGTAAAAGAGGTGATACCGGTAAATAGCGAAGGAAATGCTTTCGGATTAAGGAATAAAGGTTACATCCTGGCAGGGGAACATAACGGAGTAAAATTGCCCCATTTTGACCTTGGGAATTCTCCTGTTGAATTGCTCCGGTATATCGAACAGTCGAACATCGAGAAGATCGCCTTGAAAACAACTAATAGCACTGAATTGTTGACCAAAATAGAAAGCGCACTCATCTGCTCAAGCTTGAATTTAACTGCCATTAAGCACGAATTAGAAGATAAGGGCACGAGTGCGAATTTACTGGTGGTGGGTGGCGGACGTGGGATAACAGAGGACCTTGCGGTGGCAATGGCACTTTACAGTAGTCTAAATGATGGGTTAGAGATAAACAAAGCGTATCTGAATGAGTGCATAAGCCGCTGTAACACCGCAAAATATCTATGTAAAATCGATTATAAGAAGGATGTTGAATTTGTTTCCAGGATAGATAAATATGATGTAGTGCCGGTATTGCGAGGAGGAGTTATCGGTATAGCGTAGTTGAGTGAAAAAGAAGCATTTCATCCCGGCAAAGTTTTTAAAAGGAGCAAGGCTAAATGAAATTAATTAAATTAAAGCGAATAAATAAGGGGAAAGGAAATATGCCTGAAAAGGATAGAACAATAGAAGTATTCGATACAACGCTGAGAGATGGAGAGCAAACGCCAGGCATTTCGTTTACTAAAGAGCAAAAAAGAACGATTGCAAGGCAGTTGGATAAGCTTGGCGTGGACATAATAGAAGCAGGGACTCCGATTACGTCAAAGGAGGAGAAGGAGGTAGTGAGGCTTATCTGTAATGAGGGTCTATCAGCAAAGATATGTGGACTGGCAAGGGTTCTAACCCAGGATATTGATGCTTGCATTGATTGTGGGGTCGATATGATCCATATATTCGTGCCTTCTTCTAAAATTCAGCGCGAACACACAACAAAGATGAGCGAAGCCCAGGTGAAGGAGCAAGCCTATAAGATGACGAGTTATGTCAAGGAACATGGTTTTGCGTGCATGTTCTCTGCAATGGATGCGACACGGACGAAACTGGATTATCTGATTGATTTGTATAAAAATGCGGAAGAAGCAGGTGCAGACATCTTAAATGTACCGGATACGGTGGGCATAAGCGAACCATTTGCGATGTACGAACTTGTAGGTGAGATATATCGTGCCGTAGAGGTCCCAATCAGCATACACTGCCATAATGACTTCGGTCTGGCGGTAGCGAACAGTCTGGCGGGAGTGAAAGCAGGTGCTTCCCAGGTCCAGGTATCTGTGAACGGAATAGGGGAAAGAGCGGGAAATGCAGACCTCATTGAGACGGTGATGAGTTTGAACTCGATTTACAGACTCAGAACAAATATAAAAACGGAATATTTATTCGAGACGGCAAAGCTTATTGAGCGCTTAACCGGCATACAAATCCCGGTAACAAAACCCGTGGTTGGCGAGAATGCCTTTTCTCATGAGTCTGGAATACATGCGCATGGTGTGATAGTAAAAAGTGATACATTTGAGCCCGGGATAATGACTCCGGAGATGGTAGGGCATAGAAGGCGAATTGTGCTTGGAAAGCACACCGGAAGACACTCGATAGAGAAGAAATTGTCGGAAATTGGATTGTTTCCGCCGAAGGAACAGGTGGATGAGATACTCGAAAGGGTAAAGGAACTTGGTGCAAGTGGTAAAAGAGTTACTGATGATGACCTGTTTAGCATCGCGGAGGTGGTAATGGGTGAAGTCGCACGACACAAGCGGGTGGTAACACTGAAGGAGCTCTCGGTTATGACCGGGAACAATTTGATACCCACGGCATCACTGAAAGCGGTAGTGCGAGGAAAGGAATGCACATCTGCACAGATGGGTGTTGGTCCTGTGGATGCCGCGATAAAAGCGATTCAGGAAATAATAGGCGGTGAGATAGGCGGTGGCATTGAGCTTAAAGACTTCAGGATCGAGGCGATAACCGGAGGTTCTAATGCTCTTGCAGAGGTAATCGTGGGTGTGGAGAAAGGAGGGAGAATGGTAACCGCGAGAGGCGTGAGGGAAGACATTGTGATGGCTTCGGTGGAGGCATTTATCAATGCGGTGAACAGGTTGATGCAAGAATGAAATCTGGATGAAGAGTTGGTGTAAAAACTTGGATGTACTATAACAGGTGCAAAAGTGCCTTACACCAAAACACCTGAGGAACAGAGATTGAACACTATCCAGAGCTTGGTGTATGGAACCCGTCTTTACTACTCTCGAATAACACAAGAATTCAGAAGAAAGTAGGGAAGGGGTCACAATTTTTTATTTATTATCCTGTCCCTTACTTGATGAAGAGGCGATTTTAAAGTTTTGTGATAATAGTTTGAATTAATTACAATAGATCATAAATTATTGATAATTGTATCCGAAAAATAAGACAAAGAGGGGCATCTAAACAACGAATGGAAAATTATTTAAGCTCCAAATTTCATAAAAGTTCTTTATGCAAGCCGAAAAAAAGGGAACGAAAAAAACTTTTGAAGACCCTGAAATGATGATTGATGTGGGGAATGAGTATATGAATATGAAGAAGTATCAGAGAGCGGTAGAAATTTTCGAGCGCATAATAAAGGAAGAGAAGGGACTTACTCATCTGGCTAAAGCATACAACGGTTGTGGAATTGCATACGCCGTACAGGGCAAATACGAGAAAGCGATCGAGAACTTTGAACAGGCGTTAAATCTAAGCAGGTATTTAATAGATTTCGGTGCAAGGACTTACCATAATCTCGGGCATGTCTATGAACTTATGGGAGATAAAGAAAAAGCGAAGGAGAATTTTGATAAGGAGAAAGAGATAGAGTTGGACCTTTACCACTATTGGGTGACGATGAGTGACCAATTAGAATAAACTTTCTTTCTAAAGAATGGAATAGATAAGCCGTTCATAACTGTTTCTGGCGTAAGTAAGAAATTTGAAGGCGAAGAAGTCTTGAGAGAAGTAAGCGTGGAAATACGAGAAGGAGAGCAGGGAAATCAGTTTTTCTTCATATGTTACGTGGCAATGAGGAATATGCACCTACCGCGGGAGAGATATTCTTCAGGGTAGCGATGTGCCCATCATGCTCATGGGCAGAGGCGCCCAGCAAAGTTGGCAGTGAGTGCATTAAGTGCGGTGCCGACTTAGAATTACGGGAACTGAACTACTGGAGAGACAAAGAAGCGAGAAAAAATAAAAAAGCGAGTTGCTATTATCTTGCAGCGCACTTTTGGGCTATATGGTGATTTCAGAGGGATGGTTTAGAGCGTTGGTGAAAGGCATCGTGTCGCTTTAGCCCAGATATTGATGAAGGAGCCGACAGGAACGATGGACCCGATAACCAGGAACTGCGTTGCCGATGCTATAAAGTCCGCAAGAGCGAATTTAGGTATGACCTTCTTAATTGTCTCTCATGGTAATCGCGATAAAACCTTTGGCGGCAGGTAGCTTAAAACCTACTGAATCATTGTTCAAGTTCATTTATAGATATGCAGTCTCGATAACAGTTGGCATAGCATCAGATGCGGAGATGGAAGAGACTTATTCAGTTGCGAAAAATTGCTTAACTTGGGAATAAGTTTTTGTCCATAAGGTCAGCGATTTCCTCAAGTTTGCTTATTTCTCGTTTCCTGAAGCCGATGAAAATACCACCAAATTTACCACCAACTAACGTTCTCGTCTTGGCGCCGCGCGGAAGCACTTTGTTGAGCAAGGGATGAAGGATTTGCACTTTGTCTTCCTTTGTAGTTATAATCAGTATTCCGTTTTCAATTCCTATAATCCAATTGGATGTCTTTGCTTTGGGAGGAATTATGCTGTTCAGCCTGGGATGCTCGATGTCGAGATGCGTCACGGTGGCTCTTGAATAACCTTTGAGATGGATATAAACACTTGCGTGGGGCAGTTCTTCTGCGTTAAGACGAACTTTTGCATCCAGTGGCAGTTTGCCTTCCCCTGGTCCGGTCATGGTTAAAGCGAACAAAAGCTACACTACTTAGAAGTGAAGAGAAAATGATATACATTTTCATAGCAAGTTATAGATTGTTTTGCAGGATACTATAATTGTTCAGCGAATTCTGGGTGAGGATAAGGAAGTATATGAAATAGAAGCGGAGGCGGTTTACCCTTTCTTACAGCCAAGACACATCAGTGCGTGAAAGATTAAAGGATACACTTATGCGATTATTCCACAACGCGCCATTATAGACCGGATGCTTGGTGATAAGTTGCCTATTCCCGATGGAACGATTTATTTTATCCTACTGGACAGGAAAGAGGAAGCACATTTTGTATGTGCGGTGCTTAACTCTGAACGCGTTCACAAATTTTTAAGTGCACGAAGCGGGACGAGCAAACGGGGCTGCGGTTTATAACATTTTTTATGCCGTTACTAATTGAAGGACTGCCGCTGGCTTTAAATATCACAGATCTTAAACTTAAATAATATCATGAAAACATTGCACAAGATAATCATTAGCGATTCAAGACGGATGAAGGAACTCCCAAATGAGTCAGTTCACCTTGTTGTCACTTCACCGCCTTACTGGCAACTGAAAGATTACGGAGATGAAAAACAAATCGGTTTTCACGATAGTTACGAGGAATATATTAATAATCTTAATTTAGTCTGTAATGACTGTCAAAGGGTTTTACATAAAGGCTGCCGTTTGTGTATTAATATTGGCGATCAGTTCGTTCGTTCTGTTTATTATGGGCGGTATAAGGTCATCCCGATAAGAACAGAAATAATCAAGTTTTGTGAAAGTGCGGGTTTTGAATTTATTTTAATCTTCAAGAAATACGGAAATAAGGTAGGTGTAGTTTCAGATGAAATAAGAAAAGAGATTGAAAGGTTAGAAAAAGAGAATGAACTTGAATGAAGAGAAGGAAAAAACGGAGAGAATACCCTGGGACGTATACTGGATGAACATTGTACGTGACGTAGCAGAACGTTCAACATGCCTGAGAAGGCAAATAGGTGCCTTGGTGGTTAAAAATAAGGTGATAATATCCACGGGATATAATGGTGCACCGAGAGGATTTCCACACTGTCTCGATGTCGGGTGCAGGCGCGATAAATTGAATATCGCATCAGGAGAAAGACATGAGGAGTGTGTCGGGGTGCATGCAGAGCAAAATGCACTGTTACAGGCGGGTAGAGATGCAGAAGGTGCTACGCTGTACGTAAACGCATTTCCGTGCAAGATATGTGCTAAGCTGATAATAAATGCAGGGATAAGAAGGGTGGTGATGTCAGGGGATTACAGCGATAAGGAAGGGTTAGAATATTTGAGGATGGCAGGTATAGAGCTTAAATTTATTTAAAATTCTATTATAAATACACAAAGAACTATAAAATTTTGTTTACTATGTCCGGCAATACCTTTGGAAAGATATTCAAGGTGACAACCTGGGGTGAGTCGCACGGAGAAGCGATAGGTGTAGTTATAGATGGCTGCCCCGCAGGACTTGAGCTGTCAGAAGCGGACATACAGTACGAATTGGACAGAAGAAAACCCGGCGTAAGTGAAATAACAACAGAAAGGAAAGAAGCAGACGAAGTGAAGATATTGTCAGGGGTATTTGGAGGAAAAACTATTGGCACTCCTATTTCTATGCTCGTGTGGAATAAGGATGTAGATTCAAGTCCTTATGAATCCATAAAAAACATCGCGAGACCCGG
>Ga0190293_1000669_pt1 | contig 12128 bp, 12 predicted proteins | sample 48693001_MG_FD_161671 | JGI IMG/M metagenome (GOLD analysis project Ga0190293, IMG submission 161671) | Hydrothermal vent microbial mat bacterial communities from Southern Trench, Guaymas Basin, Mexico - 4869-30-0-1_MG | ecosystem: Environmental > Aquatic > Marine > Hydrothermal vents >... | reverse complement strand
CTTACCTTGTAAAATATAATAGCATAACACCTTACATTTTACTGATGATATGCTGTATTATGAGTTAAGGTACCGCCACAAGCACCACAAGCACTAGCAGATCCAGATCCACCTGCACATCCTTTTCCACAGGTATAATGCCATACTCCAGCTGCATTTTGACTAGGTTCAGCAGTAGGAGGAGTGGCAGGTGGATTGGCATAAGGAGCATTAGTTGGTGTACTATTAGAATTGGCATGATAAGCCGAGTTATGTACTAAAAGATCTCCACAAGTATTACAATTAATAGCCGATCCAGCACCTCCAGCGCAACCTTTACTACAGGTGTAGTGCCAGACTCCTCCTGCATTTTGAGGAGCTTCAAGAGTAGCCGGGTTTGGAGTCGTTGCATTTTTTAGAGTAAGTGAATCTAAAACTTCCGATGGTTCTTTTGTTTCTTGTTTTTGTGAATTAGTATTGTCATTGCATGAATAGAATGAAATGAATGAACTGAATAATAATATTGTTAGGATCTTAAAGTATTTCATAATGGTATTTTTTTTAAATTTTGTAATGTATAAACTAAGATAATTAGATTTTTACGCCCTTTGATTAAGAGCCTATTCAAAAACTATATGTTATGATGTAAATTTACATTAAATTTTTTAACACTTGACTCTATATTTCAAAAAGCGGATTAAAATGAGCATAGCAATAATTATTGAAAATCCTTTTATAGCTTAGGCTATAATTAATTTTTAAGTAGCTTAAAAATTCTCGTTTTTAGTGGTTCACTTTGACCGCACTATCCACAGTAGTTTTATTCTTGAGTTGTTCCCCTATCCATTTATATGTAATTACCAGCCCTTCTGACAAAGGGGTAGTAGGTGCCCAATTCATTTTTTCTTTATAAAGAGTATTGTCAGAGTTTCTTCCCCTTACTCCAATTGGACATTTAAACTCATATTTATCAATAAATTCTTGACCATCTATATTACAAATTTTAATATCCTTGCTAGATATATCTATTACCATTTGAGCTAATTGATTGATTGTAACCATTTCTTCAGAACCAATATTCACTGGACCAAAAAAATTGTCTTGCCTCATGAATTTTAATATGGCCTCAATACAATCATCAATAAATAGAAAAGAACGTGTTTGTTTGCCATCTCCCCAAACTTCAATTTCATGCACTCCTTCTGCAACTTTTCTACACATAGCTGCTGGGGCTTTCTCTTTGCCTCCAATCCAAGTTCCCATATGCCCATATATGTTATGAAATCTTGCTACTCGAACACTTAAGCCATAATTTCTGTGGAAGGCGAAGAAGACACGTTCGCTAAACAGCTTCTCCCAACCATATTCTGAATCCGGATTAGCAGGATATGCAGATGACTCCTCACAATTAGGGTTATTTGGGTCTAATTGATTGTATTCAGGGTACATACAAGCTGATGAGCTGTAAAATATTCGTTTAATATTTTTTTTAGATGCTTCATGTACAACATTTAAGTTAATAAGTGCGGAATTATGCATTACATTTGCATCGTTATCCCCAGTGAATATATAACCTGCTCCTCCCATATCAGCGGCTAATTGATATACTTCATCAAATGAATTATCTTTATCCAATTCTGAGTTTTGATTAGGAGCAAACATTATTCGAGAAACTAACATAGGATCCCTTAAATCACCAGAAATATATTCATCACAAATTTCATTATGATTCCAAAACTCATGCTTTTTTTTAATATCAACTATACGAACCCAAAAATTCTCTTCTTTAAGTCTTTTAGCCAAGTGACCTCCAATAAATCCGCCACCTCCTAATACTAATGCTGTTTTCATATATTCTAAAATTTATAGTCTTTAAAATTACTGTAATTGTTTGTTTGAATAAATAGTGCTGGATTGAGAATGGCTGATTTCCTAAGGAAAATACAGTTATTCGAAAGGAAGCACTGTTCTTTATTTTAGCACAAAGTTAAGCATTATTTATATACGTTGTTGTGCATAGTGTTTTAATTACAACATGGAGTTAAATTGTATAATTGAGTAATTTCAGAAGGGTTCAATACACTGTTATAAATAATTATGCCATCCTATAACTTAATTCATTTTACTCCGAATCAAGCCTTTTCATACCCTCTATAAGTGGATGCCATCCAAATACTAGGGATATTTTAAAATTGTCCATTCTCAAGTCTGTAGGGTCATTATCATTGATTGATGCGATGTACCCAGCAGTTAATTGTATATTTTCATTGAGCTCGTATCCCAATGTAAAGCCTGCACCTAGCATATCAAGTTTTTCGCCTGTAACACCCTCTATACTTGCTTTTCCGCCAGTTACCCATGTCATATCTATAGAACCCATAAATCTTTATGAAAATCTCGTGTTATATGTGATTTGGCAAAACGGGGCGTTGTAGCACATTTCCAAAGGGGCGGGAACAGCGTAGCTGTGTAGCAAGTTAGAACCCCCATTTTTTAATATCGAAGTTATACTCAGAACTAAATTCTCGCATATCACTAACTAACATTTTTCGAATTTGAAATATTTCTTTTTGAGATAGCTTCCTTTTTTTTGGTTTACTGATAGTTGTAATTAAACGATGAGATTTTTTATTGAATGAACTAGGGAGAACTCGAATTATTCTGCTAAACCTTGATTTTAAAAATTGTATTGTATTATTAGATGTTTTTGTTTCGTTATATATTCGATTAGCATCAATTTTATATTGTGCTATATCTAAAAAAGCAAATACTTTATTGGCTGATATTTGGGGGTTATTTACTAATTCATCGAAGTCCAATATCAAAAAATTTTCTTTGGAAAAAAATAATCTAAAGTTTTGAAGTTGTAGAAAGTATTTACTTAATAAAATAGTTTGGTCGGAAATAACCGGAAGGTCACCCCATTTGCCTTTATTCTTTAAGAATAGATGTTGTGATAGTATTCGATCTAAAGGATTTCTGACTATATAAATGAATTTAGGGTTTATACCATAATCGAAAATTTTTCGGGGAACATTTTGTTCAAAAGGATATTTGGTATAGCCTGTTGAAGCTTCTAAAACGACTTTGTGTTTTAAAGAATCAAAGTCCCATAAATCATAATAATTATCAACTTTAAGACCATGACCTTGATTTTCGGTAAAGAATTCAGGCTCTTTTATACGCGAAGGACATATTTCTGGATGTTGAATTAAGTAATTATACAATGAAGATGTACCACTTTTCATTGAGCCTATAATAATACCTATTGAATCTATATTGTTTCTCATTTTATCTAATTTGCTACAACGGTTAGGTGATGATTTCCTTTAGGTTTGTAATGTTTAACTTTTTATCAAAAGAACAGGTAACTTAATATGATTTCAAGATACATTCTAAACAACGATTCAGCACCTGCTCTTCATTAATAGAACTCGAAATAGATATTTGGGCTTATAACCCATTATAAAGGAATTGAGTCTATTAAATTTAACATTAAATCAAATTTATGAAAAATTATGTGTTAAACATTGGAGTTGATGTAAGTAAATATACTTTAGATATTTGCGTTATTGATATTTCACAAAAAAAATCATTTGAGATTAAGAATACTCGTAGAAGCATTCAATCATTTTTTGAATCTTATAAGGGATTAAACATTAGAGTTTGTTGTGAAAATACTGGAAAATACAATTGGGTATTACTCCATGTATTAGGTAATTTTGGAATTCCATGCTATCAAGTAAACATATTACATCTTAAAAGGAGTATTGGCTGGTTCGCGGGAAGGATGATGTAATTGACTCTTATAGGATAGGGTTATTTATATCAAAGAATCATGATAGTTTAGCTCCATATCTTCCTATGGATGATGATTTACAAAAGATAAAGGTTCTATTGTCTAAGCGTAATTTATTAGTTAAACAAAGGACTCAGCACAAATCAAATTGTAAAGAAGATATACTACTTAAAGAAATAGATTTGGAGTTAATTGATGATTATCAAAAGTCAATAATAGAATTTTTAGATCAGAAAATAGAACACTTAGAAAAGATGATTGGAGAATTAATAAAATGCAATTCATTATTAAAAAAACAAAATGACTTCATGATGAGTATTCCAGGAGTTGGTCAAATTGTTTCGTGGAATGTATTGGTAAAAACTAATGCATTTAAAAACATAACAAAAGCTATGAAATTTGCTTGCTATTCTGGAGTTACCCCATTCCAATTTCAATCGGGAACATCTATATATAGTAAACCAAAAGTATCTCATTATGCAGATAAGTCAATGAAAAAGTTGCTTCATATGTCGGCAATGAGTGCAATACAGCGAAATAATGATTTGAGTGATTATTATTTAAGAAAAGTAGCAGAAGAAAAGAATAAAATGCTTGTAATAAATGCTGTTAGAAATAAAATTATCCAACGGATTTTTGCAATGATTAAAAGTGAAAAAAGAATTCCGCTTTGCGAAAAGGATTTGATTCTAGTGATGCCATGTATCTCGTTGTGGAATAAGTCGGAGACTTTTCCGCTTAAAGAAATCAGCCGATTTAAAACTACGATTTTTATTTTAACTAGAAGAAAACAATGAATTATAGCCATCTTAAGTTTACAATCTCATAATTTAGAGATATAATCAGAAAGAACAAAAGGCATCGTATTTTTTCAGAATAAAAATCCAGTGTACACTGGACGGGTCTGTCGTTTCTAAGTTGTCAAAATCCAAAGAGTTCAACCAATAAATCATTTATCTAATTGAAGCTTAAATCAGAAGTGTTAGCCATTAATTATTATTATTATTAAAATTAATAATCGTTTCAATTTGTAAATAATTTATAAATTGTAAATGAATAATAAAGTTGACACAAAATCGTCATCTAAAAATACAAAACCCTGTATTACAAATGAATACAGGGTTTAAAGTGGAGTCGGAGAGAATCGAACTCTCGTCCAAACAAGTAACCAAAAAGCTTTCTACACGCTTAGTTTTTTCATAATTTTCGATTGTAAGCCGATTAAAAACATTCTACTTACAACTTATCTTTTTTAGTTTCAAAAGTGCATCAAAGCGCTACACCATCTATGTTAACGTTTACGATGCCTCAAAATGGAACGCCGCTAACAAAGGCTTTCCGGAGACATAAAGCTTTCCTACCTAGTAGGACAAGGCTAATCTTACTATAATTCAGATTATGCAGCTAAAGCGTAGTTATTCTCGCCGTTTAAAGTTTGATCTAGCGTTTTACGAGGGTCAATGTCATTACTCGACGTGCTTACCATTCAATTAATCTCGCTGTCAAAACCAGTCGACCCCGTTTTTATTAAATAGTATTTTTTATGGCGTTCCCTTTCAGGTCAGGCTTTCCGCTTTATCTTTTGTTTACAAAAGGATATCGCTTCAATCCTTAACGCAGTTTGCAAAGTTACCAAAAAGTTTGTATAACCTCACATTTACTCTTACTTTCGTGCAAAATTTATACCAATTTATGTCTTTAAAATTCGCCATTATAAAAGAGCGTAAAACACCACCAGACAGACGTGTCGTTTTTTCTCCAGAAAAATTGGCTGAAGCTAGGACAAAATTTCCAGAAGCTATTTTTAAAGTTGAGTCTAGTGACATTCGTATATTTTCAGATGATGCGTATAGAGCTAAAGGGTTTGAAGTTTCAGATAATATAAACGACTGTGATGTTATGATTGGCGTAAAGGAAGTGCCTATCGATAATTTAATTTCGAATAAGAAATATTTTTTCTTTTCTCATACTATAAAAAAACAGTCCTACAATAGAAATCTTCTAAAAGCAATGCTCGATAAAAACATCGAAATGTATGACCACGAAACCATTGTACGAGAAAATGGAGCACGCTTAATTGGTTTTGGCCGTTATGCAGGTATTGTAGGTGCATATAATGGATTTAGAGCTTTAGGATTAAAAGAAGGATTATTTAATCTGCCAAAAGTTGAAAATCTTGCAGACTTAGATGCAGTAAAACGAGAATTAGATAAAATAAAACTACCAAATATTAAAATTTTACTTACTGGAACTGGAAAAGTAGCTAAAGGCGCAAAAGAAATTTTAGATTATCTAAAAATTAAAGAAGTTAGTGATGCATTGTATTTAACTTCTAAATTCACAGAACCAGTGTACTGTTTGGCAGATGTTATGGAATACAATAAACGGAAGGATGGTAATGTTGGAAATAAGTATGAGTTTTATAAGGATCCTAGTGGTTACGAAAGTAATTTTATGCCTTATGCTAAAGAAACAGACTTTTTTATTGCTGGACATTTTTACGGAAATGGAGCGCCTTATTTATTTACAAGAGAAGAAGCTAAATCTCCGGAGTTTAGTATAAAATTAGTAGCCGATATAAGTTGTGATATCGATGGACCAGTAGCGTCTACATTAAGAGCGTCTACAATCGCTGAACCATTTTACGGTTACGATCCTCAAAACGAAACAGAAGTACCTTTTGATGCTAAAAATGCTATTACTGTAATGGCTGTCGATAATTTACCTTGCGAATTGCCTAAAGATGCTAGTTTAGGGTTTGGAAATCTATTTTTAGAGCATGTTATTCCAGCATTTTTTAATAATGATGCAGATGATATTTTACAACGTGCAAAAATGACAGAAAACGGTAAACTCACAGAAAATTTTAAGTATTTGCAAGACTATTTAGAAGGGAAAGAGTAGTATCTTTGTTACTCTCTTCATAAACTTAAATTAATGAATAAAACCGCTTTAATTACAGGAGCAGCATCAGGATTAGGTTATGAGTTATCTCTTTTATTAGCAAAAGATGGTTATCATTTAATATTAGTTGATATCAATGCTGAAAACCTAAAAAAGGTTGGCGATTTTATTTCTAAAGAGTTTAAGACAAAAGTAGATATTTTAGTAAAAGATTTAAGCTTGCCAAATATTGCTAGTGATATTGTTAATGAGCTTCATAATACTCCAATAGATGTTTTAATTAATAATGCAGGCTTCGGACTTTTTGGGTCATTTGCAGATACAGATTGGAAGAGAGAATCAGACATGTTGCATGTTCATATCATGACCACAACACATTTAACCAAATTAATTTTAGAAGGTATGGTTAAACGAGGTTCGGGGAAGATCCTAAATATGTCATCTTTAGCTGCGTTTCAACCAGGACCATTAATGGCTATTTATTACGCATCAAAAGGGTATATGTTATCTTTTTCTGAAGCTATAGCAAACGAACTTAAAGGTACAGGAGTGACTGTAACAGCTTTGTGTCCTGGTCCAACAAAAACATCGTTTCAAGAAGTAGTTTCCGATTCGTGTTCAGAAAATAAAATAAAATTTAATATGGCTTGCCCAGCTACTGTTGCTAAGTATGGTTATAAAGCCATGTTAAAAGGGAAAACTTATGCTATTCCTGGTGGATTTAATAAGTTTTTAGCGACTTTACCACGTTTTTTGTCTAGAAATGCAGCCACAAAAATTGTAAGAAATATTCAAGAAAAGAATAGAGAAGATTAGTTGTATTATTATTAATTACAAATTGTGATTGTGTAATAATAAGTTCAACATTAATTTAAAAAAAGTTGAAGACTGTAGACGAATATTTTATAAATCAGAGAGAACCACATCAATCAATCATGTTATATGTGAGAGGATTGATACTAAGCACATTGCATAAAGTAGAAGAAAAATGTAGTTATAGAATTCCTTTTTATAACTGCTATAATAAACCTATGATGTATTTAAACGTGCTTAAAGGAAAAGATTATGTAGATGTAGCATTTGTTCAAGGAATTTTATTGGAAAATAAATTTCCAATATTAAAAAATGACAACAAAAGAAAGCAAGTAAGATCTATCAACTTAAAAGCCTAGAAGATTTAGATCATGAAAACTTTATTGAATTATTAAATGAAGCATCAAAGCTATTAAGTAAGAGTAAAAAAGCTTGGTTCATTTAAATTCTAAAAATACCACCAATAGAAATTACTCGCTGTAAATAGAAAAAATATTGTGAAGCTTTATCGTTAGTATCAATAGTTGTTCTAATGTCGTTCATATTAATATAGCCTCCTCTTAAATCACCTTGAATATAGAAGTACTTGAAAAATGTAAGATTAAGTCCTGCATTAAGTGATACACCGTATCCAGCTAAATGGAATTCATCATAACGAAGCTGGCTTAAAAGCATTGTATTTGTTTTAGGATATAATATCCCAGCACCTATGCCTTCAGTTATATTAAGTTGAAAAGTATCAGTATTATTTATACTGAAAATAGAAGAAATATCATCAACTCTAGAAAATTCAAAATACACATAATTTAAACCATTTGTGTGTTCAAATGTTAAAAAATCACTAGTGAGTTCAATAGGTTCATTAGAATAAACGCCATTAAAAATAGCACCATCTGTATTGGTGCCTAAACTAATTATGCCTTCAATATTTGCAATTTGGTTTTGGGTCATTACATATTTCATATGATCTACATTAAATGAAATATTATAATGATCGGAAATATAATAACCAATTCTAAAGTTAGTTTGAGGAATCGTTATTCTTGTTGGGTTAATATAATCTACATGCCATCCTTTTGGTTTGTCGTGAGCTTCAACATCATATAATGTAAAGTTATAATCATTGCCTTTAAAAGTAATATCAGATTTAGAGAAGGATTCTCTATTTCCTCCCCAACTTATAAAGAATTTACCCTTATTAGATGATGTATATTTAATGGAATCAGGTTTTTGCCCAAATACTATTGAGCTTGTAAAAAAAATAAGAGTAATAAGTAAAAGTTGCGTTGAAAGTAGTTTCATTAATTTTTTATAATAGGTTAGAACTTATGATTTGACGCTTTAAAAGTTAATTCCTTAATAGAATAGATACATTTATTTTGATAGGATAATAATGATTTTATAGAGACATAATGGTTTTTCTTATGGCTACCAAATTAGTTAAAAGTGACTCTAAATTATCTAAATGTAGCATATTAGCTCCGTCACTTTTAGCATTTGCAGGATCGAAGTGTGTTTCTATAAATAAACCATCAACATTATTTACAATGCCAGCTCTGGCAATAGTTTCAATCATATCAGGTCGTCCACCAGTAACACCAATATTTTGATTTGGTTGTTGTAAAGAATGAGTAACATCTAAAACAACTGGAGCAAAATTTCTCATCGTTGGAATGCCTCTAAAATCAACTATCATATCTTGATATCCAAACATGGTGCCTCTATCTGTAATCCAAGCTTTATCATTTCCAGCATCTTTCACTTTTTGTACGGCATGTTTCATGGCTTCAGGGCTCATAAACTGTCCTTTTTTAAGGTTGACTACTTTGCCTGTTTTGGCAGCAGCAACTACTAAATCGGTTTGACGAACTAAAAATGCAGGAATTTGTAATACATCTACATATTGAGCAGCTAAAGCAGCATCAGAAATCTCATGAATATCTGTTACGGTTGGTACTTTAAAAGTTTCTGATACCTTTCGTAATATTTCCAAAGCTTTTTCATCTCCTATTCCTGTAAAACTATCAACACGGCTTCTGTTAGCTTTTTTAAAACTCCCTTTAAAAATATAAGGAATTTCAAGCTTGTCAGTTATATTGATGACTTTTTCAGCGATACGCATTGCCATATCTTCACCTTCAATAGCACATGGTCCACATAAAAGAAAGAAGTTGTTAGAATTTGTATGTTTAATATTTGGAATTTCTTGAAGATTCATAGACTTAATAATTTCAAATTAAGCCACAAATATAATCATTTTAAAAGGCTCTTTTAAAACTATTTCTAATAATCCAAACGGCCATAATAAAATTTGAAAAAACAATAAACCCACTGAAAAGTAAAAACCGTTTTGTTGATTCTTTTAGCGTTACAATATCTAAAGCATCAGATAAATAAGCCAGAATCAGATAAGAAGAAAGACATACGAATGTAATACCTAAACTAAAGTTCAACTTTTTATTGGGCTTAATAAGTTGCCATATAAATGGGATTCCAAATAATAAAATTGGGTAAGCATTTATACCTTCACTTTTGTTTACGCTTGTAAACCAATATGTAATTACTGCAAGAAAGTATAAATAAGGTGTAAATTTTGAGTAATTACTAAATGTCTTCATCTGTTTTCTATGTTTAAAATTGGTCAGATGTCACATCCATAAAAGTGCTTCTTTAAAAAGAGACTTTATATAATGGATGGTCCATCTGGTTTTCTTCTAATTTTTTTCAGATGTAAATTGCCTTTTGGTTAATTGGCTGGTAGAAATGGCTTTTTACTACTTGTCATTTATTTAACGAAAGATAGATGTCAAAATTATATTAAATTTAAATAATAACATATAATTAACTAAATCTCAAAATATCATGTACCTTTGCACGCTTAAAATAATGCAGCATTCATTATGGCTAATATTAAAAATATTGCAATTATTGCACACGTAGATCATGGTAAAACAACCTTGGTTGATAAGATTATGTATCACTGTCAGTTATTTCGTGAAAACGAAAATACAGGAGATTTAATTTTAGATAATAATGATTTAGAACGTGAGCGCGGAATTACAATCACGTCTAAAAATGTTTCTGTAATCTATAAAGACACAAAAATTAATATTATAGATACTCCTGGTCACGCCGATTTTGGTGGTGAAGTTGAGCGTGTTCTTAATATGGCTGATGGTGTTTTATTATTGGTAGATGCTTTTGAAGGACCTATGCCTCAAACACGTTTTGTGTTACAAAAGGCTATTGATTTAGGATTAAAACCTTGTGTGGTTATTAATAAAGTTGATAAAGAAAATTGTACACCAGAAGAAGTTCATGAGAAAGTTTTTGATTTAATGTTTGAGCTTGGTGCAGAAGAATGGCAATTAGATTTTCCAACAGTTTATGGATCAGCAAAACATAACTGGATGAGTGACGATTGGCAAAATATAACAGATAATATTGAGCCATTATTAGATATGGTTCTCGAGCATGTTCCATCTCCAACAATTGAAGAGGGAAACACGCAAATGTTAATTACGTCTTTAGATTTCTCTTCATTTACTGGTCGAATTGCGATAGGTCGTTTAACTCGTGGGGAATTAAAAGTGAATCAACAAATTTCTCTAGTTAAGAGAGATAAGAGTATTGTGAAATCTAAAATTAAAGAGCTTCATGTTTTTGAAGGTCTAGGTCGTATTAAAGTAGAAAGTGTTCAAGCAGGTGATATTTGTGCATTAGTTGGTTTAGAAGGTTTTGAAATTGGTGATACAGTTGCAGATTTTGAAAACCCAGAAGGATTAAAAACAATAGCTATTGATGAGCCTACAATGAGTATGTTATTTACTATTAACGATTCACCTTTCTTTGGTAAAGATGGAAAATTTGTAACATCAAGACATATTAAAGAACGCTTAGCTAAAGAATTAGAAAAAAATTTAGCGCTTAGAGTAGAAGAAACTGATAGTGCTGATAAATTTTTAGTCTATGGTCGTGGTGTATTACACTTATCTGTTTTAATTGAAACCATGCGTCGTGAAGGTTATGAAATGCAAATTGGGCAACCACAAGTAATTATTAAAGAGATTGATGGTGTGAAGTGCGAACCAGTTGAAGAAATGACTATTGATTTACCTGAGCATGTTTCTGGAAAAGCAATAGAAATGGTAACGATGCGTAAGGGTGAAATGCTAAGCATGGAAGCCAAAGGTGAGCGTATGGTTTGTGAATTTTTAGTGCCATCAAGAGGTATTATAGGATTACGTAATCAATTATTAACAGCAACAGCTGGAGAGGCTATTATGGCACATAGGTTTAAAGAATATCAACCTTTAAAAGGTGGTATTCCAGAGCGTCAAAATGGATCTTTGGTTTCAATGGAAAGAGGTCAGGCAATTCCTTATTCTATTGATAAATTGCAAGATCGTGGTAAGTTTTTTGTCGATCCAGGTGAAGATATTTACGAAGGTCAGGTTATTGGCGAAAATTCTCGTGGAGATGACATGACTATTAATGTTACTAAAACTAAAAAATTAAGTAATGTTCGTTCTTCTGGAGCAGATGATAAAGCTAAGATTGTACCAGCAATTAAATTTTCGTTAGAAGAAGCTTTAGAGTATATTCAAAAAGATGAGTACGTTGAAGTAACTCC
>Ga0190293_1000668_pt1 | contig 12128 bp, 11 predicted proteins | sample 48693001_MG_FD_161671 | JGI IMG/M metagenome (GOLD analysis project Ga0190293, IMG submission 161671) | Hydrothermal vent microbial mat bacterial communities from Southern Trench, Guaymas Basin, Mexico - 4869-30-0-1_MG | ecosystem: Environmental > Aquatic > Marine > Hydrothermal vents >... | reverse complement strand
GAGTATTTCCTACAAATTCTGGCGCACATCCAGCCTGTCCCTCATCCAGTCGCCCAGCAGGTTTGCAGAGAGCACCACCAGCATGATGGCGATGCCGGGAAAGATGGCAAGATGCGGAGCAACCAGCAAAAACCCCGCGCCTTCACGGATCATGCTGCCCCATGATGCCTGCGGCGGCTGCACTCCGAGGCCGAGGAATGAGAGCCCCGCTTCAGCGACAATGACTGCAGCGAGACCAAAGCTGGCTTCGACCAGCAGCGGCGCCATCATCAATGGCAGCAGGTGGCGGAAGACGATTCTGCCCTGACCGCTGCCGAGCGCTATAGCCGCTGTGATGTGTTCACGTGTGCGCAGAGTCATCGCCTGTGAGCGGGCCAGCCTGGCATAACCGACCCAGCCGACACTGGATATTGCAATGATGAGATTTTCAATGCCGGGACCGAGAATTGCAGCCAGTGCAATCGCCAGCAGGATCCCGGGGAACGCCAGCATGATATCGATCACCCTGGAGACCAGGTGATCAAGCGCACCACCGGCATAGCCACTGACGGCCCCGATCACCGTTCCCGCCAGTGCCGAGACAAACACGGTCGAAAAAGCCACCACAAAAGCGATGCGTGCACCGGCAATCAGCCGCTCGGCGACAGATCGTCCCAATGCATCATTTCCCAGCCAGAAGTCAGCTGATGGCGCAGCGAGAATAGCAGGCAGATGAATTTCGTTTGGAGAGATCGGCAGCAACGGCTCAAGCAGGGCTGCTGCTACCCATACCAGCAGGATGACAAAAGCAATCCGCTGTTTCACTGTCTCCTGATCCTCGGATCCAGCAGTTGATAGAGGAGATCCGTAGTTGTATTGATCAACAGGTAACTCACCGCAACCAGCAATACACATCCCTGCACGAGCGGGTAGTCACGTTTCTGAATCGATTCGATCAGCAGTGAGCCGATACCAGGCCACGAGAATACCGTCTCGGTGATAACTGCGCCTGCCAGCAAGGCGCCCAGCTGCAGTCCCAGCAGGGTCACGACAGGCAGCATCGTATTCATCAATGCATGTCTCCAGATGACGCTGCTCTCTTTGAGACCTTTCGCCCTGGCGGTGCGGATATAATCTTCATTGAGCACCTCCAGCAGCGTACTGCGCACCATTCGCGCCAGCACGGCTGACAACGAGGCACCGAGCGTGATTGCCGGCAGGATCAGCGATCCCGGCTGCTCCCTGCCGCTCACCGGCGTCCATCCAAGCCACAGTGAAAACAGCAGGATCAGCATTGGTCCAAGCCAGAAGTTGGGTATCGATACACCCAGCAGCGACAAGGTCATGGCACTGCTGTCCCAGGCCGTCCCCCGTCTCCTGGCGGCCATGACACCAAGCGGAACTGCAATCAGCACTGCAATGATAAAGGCGGCCAGCGCCAGTTCCAGCGTCGCCGGAAAGCGCTCCGCCAGCAGTGCAGTGACTGACTGGTTGCTGTGCAGGGAATTGCCGAGATTCAGTGACAGCAGATTGGCCAGGTAGCTGCGGTATTGCTGCAGCAGCGGCTGATCGAGTCCCAACTGCTGACGCAATGCATTGCGATCGGCGGGTCTTGCCGAGTCACCCAGGATATATTCAACCGGATCACCCGGAATGAGGTGAATCAGGAAGAAGACCAGGGTGACAACGCCAAGCAGGGTGATCAGCGCGGAGAGCAGGCGTGAGGTCATTATTCAACCACGAAAGGCGCGAAAAAAGAGAATTAACCACAGATAAACACAGATGCACACAGATATTCTTACAATTTTTAATCTGTGTTTATCTGTGTGAATCTGTGGTGAAAAAGTTTTTTCTCAACACATCCTATGTGCTGTCAACTGCCAACTTTTTTACAAAGAGAGACGCTCTGCGACAAAATCCGCATCCTTGTCACCACGGCCGGAGAGGTTGATGAGGATGGTTTGGTCCGCTGACATATCCTTTGCGATATCCATCGCATAGGCGACAGCATGGGCGCTCTCGAGAGCCGGAATAATCCCCTCAGTGCGTGACAGGATCATGAAGGCGTCCAGACACGCCTTGTCATCGACGGATTCATAGCGGACGCGGCCGAGATCTTTCAGATAACAGTGCTGCGGGCCGACTCCCGGATAATCGAGACCGGACGCAATCGAGTAGACAGGCAGCGGCTCACCATTATCATCCTGCAGATTGTAGCACTTGAAGCCATGCAGGGCGCCTTTGCTGCCAAGCGTCAGTGTCGCTGCATTATCCGGAGTATCCAGGCCTTTGCCGGCTGGCTCTACACCAATCATCTCAACCGACTCATCCTGCAAAAATTCAGTGAAGAGCCCGATCGCATTGGAACCGCCGCCGACGCAGGCCATGACAATATCCGGCAGCTTCCCCTGCTCTTCAAGAAACTGGGCGCGCGCCTCTTTACCGACGATGCTCTGGAAATCACGCACCATCCTGGGAAAAGGGTGCGGCCCGACAACAGAGCCGATCGCATAGAAGTAGTTGACAGGATCCTTCAGGTACTCTTCAAAAGCGCTGTCAACGGCGTCTTTCAGGGTTTTGGTGCCGCGCGTCACAGGAACCAGTTTGCAGTCGAGAATTTTCATCTTGGTGACATTGGGATGCTCCTTCTCGATATCGATTTCACCCATGTGAATTTCACACTCGATATCCATCAGCGCGCAGGCTGTAGCCAGCGCCACACCATGCTGTCCGGCACCGGTCTCCGCCAGCACCTTGGTTTTCCCCATGTGCTTCGCCAGCAGCGCCTCGCCAAGGCAGTGGTTGATCTTGTGTGCACCGGTATGGTTGAGATCTTCACGTTTGAAGAAGATGCGGGCGCCGCCAATCTGTTCACTCAATTTTTTAGCATAATAGATCGGACTGGGCCGCCCCACATAGTGCTTATTCAAATCAGCCAACTCATCCTGAAATGCACTTGTCTGGCGGATTTCATCATAGGCGTCATTGATGTCATTCATGATCTGTATCAGTTCAGGAGGGATTATTTGCCCTCCATATTCGCCAAAATAGCCGTTTTCATCAGGCATAAGGGATGTGTCGAACATAGGATTCCTCCGGTTGTTTAGTTCAGATTATTTTTGTGAGACGAGTGCATAGTACAGCCAAGCGCAATCATTGCACAGTAAATCCGTGCAGAGATTCAGCAACACCTGAGAGAGGGGGGAAGGAAGTTTGCAGTCGTCAGTTTGCAGTAGGCAGCAAAACAAAAAGAAGTTTGCAATGGGCAATTTTATCCCATGTTTTACTGCAAACTGAAGACGGCCAACTGCAAACTTTTTTTCAAGCTACCAGAAGATGATTCTCGCCGGTGATTTCGCGTAACAGTGGAAACAGGTTTTCTGATTCATCCTGGATGCGATCCAGGACCAGTTCAAACATCTCATCCGTCTCTTTCGCAAACCGCTCATAATCATTGATTTTCAGCTCATGCCCGCGTTTTTTGCACCATTTCCTCAGATAGGATGCAAACACGCGTTTGATTTCCACCTGGCCGGACATGAATTTGGTCGCAGTATTCCTGACTCCCTGGTCCCTGTGCGTCAGCATTTGACGGTAGATATGCCTGTCCTCAAGCTTCAGGTGATCCTGTACATTTTCAACATATTGGAAAAACAGATCGCAGGTAACTTCTGCATTACATAAACCCCGATCAGAGAGCAATTTGTTCAGTACATGGGACAGCTCTGTAATTCTGTCATTCTGTGAATTGAGATCATCATAAGTAACCATTTCTTCCACCATTCTCCTTAAATAAATTATTGATATGGCATAATGCAGATGCATTCATAACCAGGAAATTGACGCCATTGTATGATGGCGATAGATATAGTCATTCTATTGAGATTAATCAATATTGCAATAAAATTTTTTTTATAGTCATGCCGCATGTCATAAATATTAGATTCGAGGAATATTCGTGGTTAATGATATAGCAATAGCACCATAGTGAATCGGTCGGATGAAGCTACGCAATCCCTATGGTTTCAGATAGAATCAGCGCCTTATTCAGCAATTGCCAATTCAACTATGAGCAACACATTCGATATCTACTGCGAACACAACCCCTCCCCTGCCAAACTTGAAGTCCTGGGTGTCTATGACTGGCCCGTCTGGAGCAAGGAGGTTTCCGAATTCCCCTGGACCTATAAGGACCAGGAGAACTGCTACATCATCCGGGGTCGCATCATTGTCACCCCGGAGGGAGGAGAGCCACAGGAGTTCAAACGCGGCGATTTAATCACCTTTCCCAAAGGCATGTCCTGTCGCTGGGAAGTGCTGGACGCTGTCGAAAAATACTACCGCTTCGGTTGATGGCTCCAACAGGGACAAAACACACCCCCATGATGCAGCAGTACCTGCGCATCAAAGCCGAACACCCGCAGATGCTGCTGTTCTACCGCATGGGGGATTTTTACGAACTCTTCTATAGCGATGCAGAGCGCGCCTCGCAGCTGCTTGACATCACCCTGACCAAACGCGGCAAGAGCAACGGCAAACCCATCCCCATGGCAGGCATCCCCTATCATGCCGCCGAGGGATACCTGGCGCGCCTCGTCAGGCGTGGTGAGTCAGTCGCAATTTGTGAACAGATCGGCGACCCTGCAACCTCGAAGGGACCGGTCGAGCGCAAGGTGATGCGCATCGTCACTCCCGGCACGGTAACCGACGAGGCGCTGCTCGAAGATCGCCGCGATAACCTGCTTGCCGCCGTCTATGACGACAACGGCTTTGGCCTTGCCGTACTCGATCTCGGCAGCGGCCGCTTTACCCTGCAGCAAGTCGATACTCCCGAAGCGCTTGCCAGTGAACTGGAACGACTCCGGCCTGCCGAGCTGCTGCTTGCAGAGAGCGATGAAGCCTCGACACCAGTGTCGCAACTGCTGACAGATTTCAAGGGAGCCACGCATCGCGCGCAATGGCACTTTGACCTCGACTCGGCCACTCTGCTGCTCACCCGCCACTTCGGCACCAGGGATCTGGGCGGCTTTGGTTGCAACCACCTCTCTTTGGCGATCAGCGCCGCCGGCGCGTTGCTGCAGTATGTGGAGGAGACCCAGCAGGCCGCCCTGCCGCATATCACGGCACTCACCGTGGAGAGTCGCGATGAAGCCATTATCATCGATGCAGCCACCAGACGGAATCTGGAGCTGGAACACTCTGTTTCCGGAGACAACAGCAATACTCTCGCAACGATCCTCGACCGTACTGCAACCGCCATGGGCAGCCGCCTGCTGCGCCGCTGGATCAGCCGCCCGCTGCGGGATCATCTTATAGTCGGGGCGCGTCATGATGCCGTCGAGGAGCTGCTGCAGAGTGGCTCCTTCGATGCTATCGCGGATCTGCTGCAGGGCATTGGCGATATCGAACGTATCGTTGCACGCATTGCCCTCAAGAGTGCGCGCCCACGGGATCTGGCTGTACTGCGTGACTCACTGACGATCATACCCCGACTCCACCGCACGCTGGAAACAATCTCAGGTGAACTGCTGGGCGCATTGTCACAACAACTCGATACCCATGCGCAACTACTGGCACTGCTGCAAGAGGCGATCATCGAAAATCCACCGGTACTGATCCGTGACGGCGGGGTTATCGCGGAACATTTTGACGAAGAGCTGGATGAACTGCGCAGCCTGTCACAGAATGCTGATCAGTTCCTGCTTGATCTGGAGCAGCGCGAACGTGAAAGCAGCGGCATCCACTCCCTGAAGGTGAGCTATAACCGGGTGCATGGCTTCTACATCGAAGTGAGTAAACTCCATGCTGATAAGGTTCCCGAAAGCTATGTTCGCCGCCAGACGCTGAAAAATGCAGAACGCTATATCACGCCAGAGCTGAAAAAGTTCGAGAACCGGGTATTGAGCGCACGCGAACGATCGCTGGCGCGCGAGAAGATGCTCTATGAGGAGTTGCTGGAGCAGCTTGGCGAACATATCGTGCCGTTGCAGCAATCTGCAGCGGCAATCGCCGCACTCGATGTGTTATCCAATCTTGCAGAACGGGCGCAGTCGCTAAACCTGAACCGGCCGCAGCTGACAGACTCTGCCGGCATCTATATCGAAGGCGGACGCCACCCGGTGGTTGAACAGGTTTCAGACACTCCCTTCGTTGCCAACGATGCCATTTTGAACCAGCAGCGCCGCATCATGATTATCACCGGTCCCAATATGGGCGGTAAATCGACATTTATGCGGCAGACGGCTCTGATCGTACTGCTGGCGTATACGGGGAGTTTCGTCCCGGCGGCAGCTGCAACCGTGGGGCCCATCGACCGTATCTTCTCACGTATCGGTGCCTCGGATGATCTTGCCGGTGGCCGCTCGACTTTTATGGTGGAGATGGAGGAGACCGCCAATATCCTGCACAACGCCACCTCCAGGTCACTGGTATTGATGGATGAGATAGGCCGCGGCACCAGCACCTTCGACGGCTTGTCACTGGCATGGGCAAGTGCGATCGAGCTGGCGACAAGCATCAAGGCCTATACCTTGTTTGCCACCCACTATTTTGAGCTCACCACACTGCCGGATGAATATGCAGGTATCACCAATGTGCATCTCGACGCCATCGAGCATGGCGACTCCATCGTCTTCCTGCACAGCGTCAAGGATGGCCCGGCCAACCAGAGTTACGGTCTGCAGGTAGCGCAGCTTGCCGGAGTCCCCAGGTCCGTCATCAAACGCGCACGCCAGCGGCTTCAGGATCTGGAGCAGCAAGCCAGCGAGCAGGTGCCGACTAGCCAGCTGTCACTGTTTGCCGGGATGCCGCAGGCGGATGATCCCCTCCACAATATGATGGATGTCATCGAACCGGATGATTTAACCCCCCGTGCAGCGCTGGAGCTGCTTTACAAGCTCAAGGAGACGGCTGAGAAGCTCTGACGAGAGCAGGCTCAGACTGACGAAGCATGAAAAAAACATTTTCTCTCGCCAAGACGCAAAGAGCGCAAAGGTTTTTCTTGGCGAGCTTTGCGTCTTCGCCTACATGGATGTAGGTGAGGGGCGTAAGCAGGACGCGGAAGCTTTGCGAGAGTCATTATTGAAGTTTGACTCATATGTAAAGATGTTGATCACTCGAGGCGCCTGATTTATGACCATGCAAACACATCAATCTATATTCGACTTCCTGCAGCAGCACTCCTCCAGGACACAAAATATCTCTGCTCCTGCCGGTGCACGGATTTGCGTACAGGGTGATCAATGCAGCAGCCTGATTATCCTCACACAAGGCGTGGTGCGTGTCTTCAAGCCTGCTGCTGACGGCAGACGCATCACCCTCTATCAGATCAGGGAAACGGAGAGCTGCATTCTGACAGCCGGCTGTATTCTCAACTCAACCCCCTTCCCCGCTATCGCCGAGGCGGAAACCGATGTCAGCGGCATCGCTGTTGCCGCCGCTGATGTCACTCGCTGGCTCAATGAGAGTCAACAGTGGCGTGAATATCTCTTTTCACTGCTGGCGGGACGGCTTGAGCATGTGATTGAACTGGTCAACGCACTCGCATTCCAGCGACTCGATGCGCGTCTGGCAACCTGGCTGCTGCAACATCAGAGTGAAGTTGATATAAGCACCACGCATCAACAGGTGGCCGAAGAGTTGGGAAGCAGCCGTGAGGTGATCAGCCGGCTATTGAAAGATCTGGAAAGGAGCGGATTGATCAGCTTGTCACGCGGTAGGATAGCAATCACAGATCAGCAGGGAGTGGCATCCCTGATAGAGACTTTGTAAAAAAATAAACCACAGATAAACACGGATGCACACAGATTATGTTTACATCTTTTAATCTGTGTTTATCTGTGTGAATCTGTGGTGAAAATTTTTGATTGCTCTACCCGATGGATATCACTTTTTGATAGAGCAGGTATTCCAGCCAAAAAGCGCATAGGGGGGACACCAGCCCATCAGTCCCGTCAGCAGAGGCACAGCGCCAATCACGCCCCACCAGCTTTGATAATAGACACCGGCGCCAATGATAGCTACTCCGGCAACAATACGGATCACACGGTCAATCGAACCTACATTTTTCATTGTCAATCTCCTGTTAAGTACAGAGTAGAGATTAATTGAAAAATGAGGCTGTTTCTGTGACCGGGGTTACACAAAGCGAAAAAATGTGAGATTACTGCTCCAGATACTTCGACAAGCGCTTGGCCGGAATATAGCCGGGAAGCAGTTGACCATCCTCAGAGATAATTGCCGGAGTTCCGGTCACTCCCACCTTTTGGCCCAGGTCAAAGTGCTCCTGAACCGGGTTGTCACAGCTCTTCTTACCCACATCACCACCGGATTTTGCAGTAGTCATCGCCTTTTGCTGATCATCGGCACACCATACAGCAACAGCCTTCTCACCCGAGGGACTCTTCACACCGGCCCTGGGGAAGAAGAGATATTGAACACGAATTCCCTCGGCATTGTATTGATCCATCTCATTGTGCAGCTTTGCACAGTAGGGACAATCGATATCGGTAAAGACCGTGACAGTGTGCTTGGCATCTTTATCTCCAAACGAGATCATCTCCTTCTCATCCACGGCATCCATCAACTCCTTGCGGGTGGCGTTACGGCGTGTCTCGGTAAGATTGACCATCCCTTTTTCAATGTTGTAGATATCGCCCTGAAAAAGATGCTTTCCATCCTCGGAGATATAGAGAATTTCACCACTAACATCCACTTCCCTGATCCCGGAAACACCAATATCATTCACCGCGGTGATATTCGCCTGGGGAAGCATTTTTGCCAGCTTCGCTTTAAGCTTGTCATTACTGAGTGTATCTGCCGCAAACAGGATTCCTGATGATGCGGCCATCAAAGCGGCGCACACCACGACTGAAAATCGTTTCATAGTGAGTTTTCCAATTGGTAGTTTAGGGAAGTAAAAAATAGAGATCCCCTTAACGGGAATTTTCTTTCAGCGGATTATGTCATAACCTGACTTGATTAGCACGAATAGTCAGAATGAAACGTGTTTTTCTGTGCCTGAATTCAAGTAATCAGTGCATAACCCCTTGCTCCTTGGTTATGATGCTGCTATCAACACAACAACATGATCCGCAACATGACTATCCGGCATCTTCTCGAAGCGCTTATAGCGACACCCTCGATCAGCAGCGACAATGCGGCATGGGACCAGAGCAATGAGTCAATCATCGAGTTGCTGGAGCAGTGGTTCACTGCCGCCGGTTTCGCCACCACCATTCAACCGATTCCAGGCTGCGATGATAAATACAATCTGATTGCCAGCGCCGGCAGCGGCCCTGAAGGATTGATCCTTGCCGGTCATACCGATACGGTCCCTTATGACGAGGGAGGCTGGAATCATGACCCCTTCAAACTGACAGAATCCAATGGCCGTTATTATGGTCTCGGCGTGTGTGACATGAAGAGTTTTTTTGCGCTGATCATGGCGGCGATCGACGGCCTGGATCTGGCAAACCTGAAGCAGCCGCTGACGATCATCGCCACAGCGGATGAAGAGACCAGCATGTGCGGCGCCAGGGCGCTGCAGGAACTCAGCCAGCATCTTGGCCGTCATGTGGTGATTGGTGAGCCGACCAGTCTCAAGCCGGTGCGCATGCACAAGGGAATAGCAACCAAATCCCTGCGCATTCTCGGACACTCCGGCCACTCCAGCGATCCGGCACTGGGAAACAGCGCCCTGGAGGGGATGCATCGCGCCATGGGAGTGATTCTCAAGTGGCGCACCGAGTTGCAGCAACGCTACCAGAACCCGCTGTTTGCCGTGGATGTTCCAACCCTCAATCTCGGGCATATCCACGGCGGCGACAACCCCAATCGCATCTGTGCAGCCTGTGAACTGCATTTCGATCTGCGCCCTCTTCCCGGGATGTCGCTGCCGGATCTACATGCCGAACTGCAACTGCGGCTTGAGCAGCTGTTCAACCGCAGCGGCCTCAAGTTCGCCCTGGAGCCGCTGTTCGAAGGCATCCCGGCGATGGAGACCGCCGACACTGCAGCCATCGTACAGGCGACTGAAACACTCACCGGCTACCAGTCTGAAACAGTCGCCTATGGCACCGAAGGCCCCTACTTCAACGCCATGGGCATGGAGACTATCATTCTCGGTCCCGGCGATATCGCCCAGGCGCACCAGCCGAATGAATACCTGGATATCAATCGCATTCAGCCCGCTATCGACCTGCTGAAGCAGCTGATCAAGCGTTTTTGTCTATAACTTGCACCTTTTGTCTGTTTCCGTTCCAATGGTATAACTCATGAATAGAATTAACCATCATGGCTGACAACTTCATTGACTGGTTCCGCAACGCTTCCCCCTATATCCATGCGCATCGGGGGAAAACCTTTGTCGTGGCATTGAGCGGCGCCGCCGTTGCAGACCAGCACTTCCCCTCGCTGATCCATGACATCGCGCTGCTGCATGGACTCGGCATACACCTGATTCTGGTGCACGGCTCGCGCCCGCAAATTGAAGAGCGCCTGCAACTGCGCAGTGCTGATATGGAATACATCAACGGCCTGCGGGTCACCGACAGCGCCGCCCTCGCCTGTGTCAAGGAGGCTGCGGGAAGTGTGCGAGTTGAGATCGAGGCGCTGCTGTCGACTGCGTCAAGCAATTCACCAATGTCCGGAGCACATATCCACGTCGCCTCCGGTAACTTCGTCACCGCCATGCCCATCGGTGTGCGTGACGGTGTCGATTATCTCTATACCGGCGAAGTCCGGCGCATCGATGTGGCAGCAATCGAGCAGCAGTTAAACAATGACAACATGGTATTGATACCGCCACTGGGGTATTCACCGACCGGCGAAGTCTTCAACCTCAGTGCCGTCGATGTGGCCGGGGCAGTTGCTGCAGCAGTCGGCGCTGACAAGTTGATCCTGCTGAGTGACGAGAAAGACCTCAAAAATGGCAAGGGAAGGATGTTGACTCACCTGACGCCTGCCCAGGCGGATGCGCTGATTGCCCGCCGCAAAAAACTTCCGCAGGAGACAAAGCTGTTGTTGTCTACTGCCGCCTGTGTATGCCGCAAGGGAGTCAAGCGTGCTCACCTGGTGTCACGCAACAGTGACGGCGTCCTGCTCAAGGAGTTGTTCACCAGAGACGGTGTCGGCACCCTGCTAAGTTCCGAACCCTATGATCAGATCCGCCAGGCAAAAATCGATGATGTCGCCGGCATTCTGGCATTGATCGAACCTCTCGAGAAAGAGGGGGTACTGATGCGGCGCTCACGTGAAATCCTCGAGACCGAAATCAATCACTTTTTTGTGGTTGAACGCGATGGCTTGATCATCGCCTGCGCCGCTCTCTATCCCTACATCAAGGAGAAGATGGCAGAGGTGGCCTGTGTCGCGGTTCACCCTGGATACCGCAACTCGGGCTTCGGTGACACCCTGCTGTCGCACATGGAACAACAGGCGCAACAAAGTTCCATCAATCGCATTTTTGTGTTGACAACCAGCAGCAGCCACTGGTTTCAGGAGCGTGGATTCAAACAGGGTGAAGTCAAATCACTGCCGATGGCAAAACGCGGTCTCTACAACTACCAGCGCAACTCACGGGTATTGCTGAAAGAGCTGGAGTGATTCAGTTTTCATGTTGGGCACGTCGTACCTCCTTTGCCCAACCTACAATTTAGGATCGAGCCGTAGGGTGTCAATAAGCGGAGCGCATTGCACCGAAAAATGATGGGATGCGCTGTCGCCTGTTTTCTTTTCTCTGTATTCCGTATGTTCCGTGGCAATAGAAGGGCGCAACAAGATTGCCGCGGTCGCTTTGGCTCCCTCGCAATGACAGCATTTACACGGGCTTTTTGAAAAGTCACGAAGAAGCAAAGCTATCGTAGAAACAATTACAGGTAATTATCAGATGTCACACGGCTCCAGAAAAGCAGTCCTTACGGCCATTGTCTCCAACTCGATTGTCACGGTGATTAAATTCATTGCCGCTACATTCTCGGGTTCGGCAGCCATGATGAACGAGGCGGTACACTCCCTGATGGACACCCTCAACCAGGGGTTCCTGTTTCTGGGCTTGCGCGAGTCGGACCGCCCCGCCGATAAGACTTACGCCTTCGGTCACGGGCAAAAAAAATATCTGTGGAATCTGTGGAGCGCCATCGGCCTGTTCT
>Ga0190293_1000667_pt1 | contig 12129 bp, 8 predicted proteins | sample 48693001_MG_FD_161671 | JGI IMG/M metagenome (GOLD analysis project Ga0190293, IMG submission 161671) | Hydrothermal vent microbial mat bacterial communities from Southern Trench, Guaymas Basin, Mexico - 4869-30-0-1_MG | ecosystem: Environmental > Aquatic > Marine > Hydrothermal vents > Microbial... | reverse complement strand
GGCTGTGCTGCCGCCGTGCAGTGCGCCAGACTCGGCCTCGCTGTTAAGCTGTTGGACAAGACCGGCAGAGCAGGCGGACTGATAAAGGAAGCCAGGCTGATCGAGAATTGCCCTGCTCTGGCAGACCCTGTCACAGGCGAGGAATTTGCGGACAGGCTATGTACCAGTCTGGAGCGTCTCTCCATCAGTGTGATGCGGGAGTCTGTCGAGAGTGTTGAGCGCTCCGAGTCAGGATTCAGTCTGCACACATCGCATGGTCGGCATGACTGCCGGACAGTCATCCTGGCCACCGGAACGGAACCGGTGGATTTTACACTGAGCGGTGATACAGGAATCGTCCTCCGTTCCTTCCTGGATCTCCCCGGGCATCTCTCCGGCATGAGCATAGCGGTCATAGGCGGCGGTGAGGCAGCGCTCGATTATGCCCTCCACGCCGCCGATCTGGGCGCAAACGTCAGTCTTCTGATCAGAGGTAATTCCCCGAGAGCTACAGGCACGCTTCTGGAGGCCGTCCTTGTCCGTGATGAGATACGACTGATGTACGATACGGACCCGATGTCACTCGTCCGTGAGGGGAGCCGGACTTTCCTGCAGATCCGATCAAATGGAATCTCGACCAGATTAAGTGTTGATGCCGTACTCGCCGCAGTGGGGAGGAGAGCAGTGCTGCCTGAGCTTCCGGAATTATGCGAAGACCTTTCAAGTGCTATAATCACTGCTTCCCCGGCACCAGGTATTTTCATATGCGGAGACGCACTGCTTGGAAGCCTGGGTCAGGCCGGTACGGCAATTGGTCAGGGACTTCAGGCGGCGATGGGCTGTATGAGATACCTTTGTGATGGAGCAGGAGGAGACCCATGAGGGTCGTGGCAAGCACCGGCGAGTCGGATCTGGCCACCGTATATGTCGGCGAGCTTGACGATGGAGAGCGGATCGAATTCGTCGAGTCTGTCCAGCCGCCCGTGCCCAGGGAGCAGAAGTGGGTGCTGATAGTCTCCACGCTGAGGGGCTGCCCTGTAAACTGCCCCATCTGCGATGCCGGCGTCCGCTTCGGGGGCAGGCTTACTGCTGATGAGATCCTCTGGCAGATCGACTACATGGTGCGCCTGAGATTTCCCACAGCAAATGTCTCTGTACCAAAGTTCAAGATCCAATTCGCCAGAATGGGTGATCCGGCATTCAATCAGGCCGTACTGGATGTGCTGGAGAGCCTGCCACTCATTTATCCCGAGGCGCCTGGTCTGCTGCCGAGTATCTCTACAATTGCTCCCACCGGGACAGATGAATTCTTCGAAAGGCTTCCAGATATTAAAGAAAGACTGTTCCCTGACGGTCGCTTCCAGATGCAGTTCTCCCTGCATACATCTGACGAATCCAGAAGATTCGAGCTCATCCCGGCAAAGACATGGTCCTTCAGCCGGATGGCCGAATGGGGAACCTCCTTCCATCACCGGAATGACAGGAAAGTCTCACTGAACTTCGCCCCGGTAGAGGGATTTCCTCTGGATGCAGGTTCCATCGCGAGTATCTTCAGTCCGGAGCACTTCATGGTAAAGCTGACCCCGGTCAATCCGACATTTGAATCTTCGAGACGCGGTATGCATGGTGTAATAGATCCGGATAGGCCGGAAACTGCTTCTATGCTGGTCTCGGCCTTCAGAAAATTCGGTTTCGACACTCTCCTGAGCATAGGCGAGACAAGGGAGAATCTGATCGGCTCGAACTGCGGTATGTACGTTGGCAGGATGAAGGAGAAAGAAGAAGAAGAAGAAGAAGAGTAGCTTCTCAGTTCCCTGTTACGGCCGCTCCAGAACCCAGCAGGACCTCCTCCGGGGGTGAGAGAACGGCGAATGCCCTCTCCTGGGTAAATATGCTGCTCAAAATCCACCAGTACGGGTTCTGCGGAACGAAACTGAACAGATGCTGCTCAGGTCCTGACCAGCCGTCGATGCACCACACATAGCACCCGCTGTTCTGGAAAGGTCCCCAGGCCTCGGTGTCTATGCCGGCATCCCACAGCATAAGGAGTTCATACCTCTGCGGCATCCTCCAATCACCCTCAAGTGCATCTATCCACTGGTTCGCGGAGAGCCAGTCCGTATCTATGTCAGGTCCAACGCGCCATTTCAGATCTGATTCTGTATCGGTTATCACGGAATCCTCTGAAACGGAGAATCGCTCGTCTATTAGGACAGGATCACCCCATCCGAGAAAGAACGAAACGAGAAGAAGAACTGTGAACAACGGGACTACCCTCACTGAGCTCGAGCTGACCATCACTCCCCGGCTTCCTCTTCAGCACCGGCGTACTGAAGCAGATAGAGATTGTAGTAGATGCCCCGCCTGGCTAGGAGTTCCTGGTGACTTCCTCTCTCGAGTATTCTGCCATCATCAATGACAAGTATCTGGTCGGCCTTCTGGATGGTACTCAGTCTGTGGGCGACAATGATACTGGTCCTGTTCTGCATCAGCACCTCGATGGCATTCTGAATGAGCTGCTCAGTTGCGGGATCGACACTGCTGGTTGCCTCATCCAGTATCAGTATTCTGGGATCATGGGCAAGTGCACGAGCAAAGCATATGAGCTGCTTCTGACCGGTGGACAATGTCGCGCCTCTTTCTGCCATCACAGTGTCAAAGCCCTCCGGCAGCTTCTCAATGAATGGCGTGGCCTGGACCATGTCCGCAGCTCTGACGACGTCCTCTCTTGAGAGATCGAGACCGAGCCTGATGTTATCCTCGATACTCCTGCTGAAGATGAATGCATCCTGCAGAACGATGGAGATACTCTTGCGGAGTGAGGAGATCGGGGTTTCCCGGAGATCTCTGCCGTCAATGAAAATGCGTCCGCTGTCGACATCATAGAACCGGCAGAGAAGGCTGATAATGGAGGACTTCCCTGCTCCGGTCGGCCCTACAAGGGCGACACTGCGTCCGGGTTCGACTTCGAACCCAACATGTCTGAGCACCTTCTTCTCTTCTACATACGAGAATGAGACATTCTCGAACTCAACCCGACCCTCGATGCGGGGTTCATCCGACCCGTCACCTGGGTCGACTATCATGGGCTCAGTATCCATTATCCCGAATATTCTCTCACCGGCAGCCATTGCGCTCTGCATGATGTTGAACTTCTGACTGATGTCGGCCAGGGGCTGGAACATCTGTCTGACATAGCTGATGAAAGCAACCAGAGCGCCGATGGTCAGGCCCCCGGAGAGGACGCTGCCGCCTCCGTAGATAAGCACGAGCGCCACGCCGGCAGATGCGGTGATCTCAATGAGTGGCCGGAATACACCGAAGATGACCAGCTGCCGCATGTTGGCCCCGAAGTAGCTGGTATTCGTCGCTTTGTACTCGGCGCGTCTCTTCCGCTCCTGCCTGAAGGCCTGGACGACCTTGATGCCGCTCAGATCCTCGGCGAGATTGGAGTTCAGTTTCGCAAGGTATTTCCTGACCTGTCTGTACGCTCCTCTGGCCTTGACCCTGAAAATGATGGTGACGACCAGGAATACCGGGGATACTGCGAGGGCAATCAGTGCAAGTCTCCAGTTCAGTACGAAGAGTATTATGGCTGTACCGATTATCAGAAGAAAATCCTTGACCAGATTGACCAGCACCGCGGTGAACATCTCGTTAAGGGCTTCAACATCATTCGTGACCCTGGTCACCAGTCGACCTATGGGGTTCTTTGAATAGAAATCCAGTGAGAGCTCCTGAATATGCCTGAAGAGTTCTGTCCGAACATCGAACATCGATCTCTGACCGGCGACAACCAGCGTCATGACATGACCGTATCCGGCGGTAAGGCTTATCGCTATCAGAACTCCAAGCAGGAGGGCCAGCCTGGTTATGCCCTTGAGATCTTCTCCTCTTACATCGAGAATAACCCCCAGCGGAACACTGGACAGGTCCTTCTCGGGCACGAGCCAGTGATCGCTCAGAACAAGGCCTGTGCCTCCGGTGAAACGGTCTCCGGGAAAGAGGTAGAATGTCCCGGGATAAAGTGTCCCCTCGCTTTCAACAGACCGACGCTCGGCAGGATCCATTTTATCCAGTGCAGCCTTCCTGACGAGGACTGAATCTGGAGCCAGCTGCATAAGATCCGTCGAATCCGGAAATGCTGATGCAAACTCGTCGCAGACCTCAGGAGGAGCTTCATAGACCTGGTAGAGCTTGGCCAGATACAGATCAATGCCCTGCTTCGTGATGTAAGGGATGATGAGTTCAACGCAGGCGGTGAGTAGCATGAAGAACATCGCCAGAAATATGAGTCGACGATGGGGCTTCACATACCTGAGAAGACGGCGGATGAGTTTCCTGTCGTAGACCTTGCCTCCTGCTGCGTCCTCTACCATGGGATTACCGTGCATCTATTCCTCACCCCCTTCCTCAGTCGAATCGTCTGACAACCTCGCCTCTTCTTCGAGCTGCTGCATCCGATAGAGCTCCGTGTAGAAGCCTTCATGGGCCAGCAGCTCAGCATGTGTACCCTTCTCAACCATCCTGCCGTCATCCATGACGATGATGACATCAGCATTCTGGATAGTGCTTATCCTGTGGGCGATGATCACGCTTGTGAGATTGCCTATGTCGGAGCCAAGTCTTGAGAGGATCGCGGCTTCAGTCCCTGTATCGACGCTGGAAAGGGCATCATCAAGCACCAGTATCCTGGGATTCACAGCCAATGCTCTCGCGATGGCAACCCTCTGCTTCTGTCCGCCTGAGAGCGTGACCCCTCTCTCTCCAACAGTTGTGTCGTAGGAATCAGGAAAACTCTCTATCTCGGATGCGATATCAACCGTCTCTGCAAGTTCCCTTACCCGCTCAGGTGAAAGTCCATCTGTACCGAAGGCGATATTGTCAGATATCGACATCGCGAACAGAAAGGTTTCCTGAGGTACATATCCGAACTGTCCCCTGATGGCCGAAAGACTCAGATCCCTTACATCCGTCCCCCCCAGGAACACCTTTCCTCTGGGCGGATCGTACAAACGCATGAGGAGTTCAACGAGGGAGGTCTTGCCAGAACCGGTTCGACCCACTATCCCCAGTGTACCTCCTGCAGGCAGGCTGAAGGTGACATCTCTCAGAACCTCTGTCTCCGTGCCGGGATAACTGAAGGTAAGGTCTTCAATTCTGATTGCAGGCTCGGAGACTTCCTGCACATGTCCTCCTACGATGTCCGGCTCAGTACCGAATATCTTCTGGAGCCTGCCCATACTGGCAGCGCCGCGCTGCAGCAGGTTGACCACCCAGCCAATGGCGATCATGGGCCAGATAAGCATCATCAGATAACTGGAGAAGGCCACGAATCCTCCAAGGGAAAGACTCCCCTTGATGACCATGGTCCCGCCGGCGCCGAGGAGTATGGCCATACTGGTCATCGCCAGGGCCCCTATCATCGGCTGGAACATGCCCCAGACCCTTGCAAGTTTGACGTTCTGCTCAACACATTCGCCGGCTTTCTCCGAGAAGTAGCTCTCCTCAGAATGCTCATCACCATATGCTTTTATCACACGGACGCCGGAGAGGGATTCCTGCGCCTTCTCAGTGAGCGTGGAGAATGCCTTCTGGACCGATTCGAACCTTACATGAATGAGGTCTCCGAATTTCAGCATCATCAGCGCTATCACAGGAAGGGGTATCATGGTGAGCAGTGTTAACTTCCAGTTCATCAGGAGCATGATGGTGATACTCGACAGGGAGAGAAAAATCGCATCGAATGAGGCGATAGTCGCTATGCCCGTCCCCATCCTGACCGCGCTGATGTCGTTGGTTGCATGGGCCATGATATCCCCGACCTTGGTCTGGTCATAGTACTGCGGGGAGAGGCTCTGAAGGTGATCGTACAGCTCCTGGCGGATATTTCTGTCTATCCTGTGACTGGTTCCAATCACCAGGTAGCGCCAGAAGAAGCGGAAGATGCCCATGACGCAGTAGATACCGAGTACAGCGAGTCCAAGCCTGAAGATGTAATCCGATGTGGCCGTTCCGCTGGCCAGTCCATCTATCACACGCTGGAATATCTGGGGAACAAGGAGCTGCAGAGCATCGACGATGATAAGCGTCAGCAGACCGATACCGACCCGTTTCCTGTGCTTCCATATCCGAAGAAGGAGCAGCTTCAGGCTGGTCCTGTCCATCTTCTTCCGCTTGTCTCCCTGGCCGGACTCAGATTTCCGCTTCACATCGTCCCTTCGGTCATCCAGTCGGTCTGGCAGGCTGGTCAGTACTCCTGTGACCTTGTGTACTCCAGCTCGGCCTCTATGACGTACTCCAGCACTTTTAGCTTCACGAGTTCCGGTCGGACGGACCACCCTTCATCGGTCATAACGACCGTCACGGTGACCGTGCTGCCGGCACGCCTTACGAGTTCACGGGCGGTCTCGCCAACGAGCGCATAGAACTCCCCTGTCTCGAGGTCCTCGAGTATCACCGTCTCGGATCTCGTTCCCTGAGCCAACACCTGAACCGTTCCCGTGTAGATCAGATTATCGGCATCCGGGATGGTCTCTGTGGTTCCGCACGAGACAAGAAGAAGAAGTAATGCCGAAAGTATTAGCATTCTCATCACACCGCTCCTTATCGAAGGGGCCAGGGACCCAGATCGGAGACCGGGGTCACAGTTGTATCAGCGATAATGCCCCAGCCACCATTGACTACCCACCGATCGAGCACGGATGCCACCTGCTCAGGCGTCATCTCACTTATCTCGTCGAAGATCGTGAAAGCGTTCCGCCAGTTACCGGTTGATATCTGATAGCTTCCCATCAGCCAGCACTGTGTGGCCTTGTTGGCAGCGGATATCGCATCGTATGTCCTGAGTCTCTCGATGGCTGCCGTCACTGCATCCTGATCCATTGCCCCATCTATGGCAGCTGTCATCACACCGGCCATAAGTGAACATGCCTCCACAGGGGTCGGGGAGCTCACATACATGTAGCCCCAGTTCTGCTCGTAATTGGTGGAGCCGCTGAAGGTGGAGTAGGTGAGGGCATTATCTGTTCTGAGCACCTGCCAGAGCATGTCGTCTATGACTGTCATCGCAGCGGAGAAAACCTGCTGATCAGGATGTCCTCTGGGCGGTGCATTGAACTTGACGACTGCATAGGCGGTCGGTACTTCCCTGTGCTGTACGGCAACGGTGTCCGAATGAACCGTGAAAAGACCCACTTCGGGATATTCCTCACCTCCCTCCGGTATCTCTCCGAAGGCGACCTCCAGCATCGGGAGGAGTTCCTCTGGAGTGGTCTGCCCCGCATGGGTGATGACAATATTGCCGGATCGTATCCTCTCTGTCAGCATGTTCCTGACATCCTGCTCAGTGAATCCCTCCACTATCTCAGGAGTACCGTTGGGAAGGTTCCTGTACGTATGCCCCGGCATGAATGCATCGTTCGCTATGAACCAGATCCAGCTGTCAGGGTCGCTCCTGCTCTCGATGAGATCCTGAAGCATCGAGGCACGGACCTGTTCGATAGCATCAGGATCCAGATCAGGATCAAGAAGACATGTGCCGAAGGCGTCAAGCAGCTCCGGCATATCCTCGGTAATGCACCTGAGATGATATCGGGTGAAGTCGTAGTTGAAGTTGCCCGTCCATTCTGCCTGTGTAAGGTCCATCAGTTCCCGCCACACTGGACCGGGATACTCCCCCGAACCCATGACCGCGCACTCGAGCGCAAACCTCTCGAGACCCTGCGTCTCCAGCGTGAGAGCTCTGGAGCCTCCGACGATAAAAATGGAGACACCCTCAATGGCGTTGCTCGTCAGGGTTCGAGTGATCACTGGTATGCCGTTGGAGAGCGTCAGCTCCTCAACTCCGTCAGGGACTCCTGCTGTCACACTGAGGAGGACTGCGACAAGCAGACTTATTATGGCTACTCTCATGACTGCTCCTCCTCTCCGGTCGGTGCCATGATGAAGACTGCACTTGGACTATCTAACAGCCATTTATCGAGGAAGAGCATGATGTCTTCCTTCTCGACGATATCGATGCTGTCCTGATATGTGGTGTAGTAATCAAGGTCACCCGCAACCACCCACCAGAATGGCAGAGACTCGATTGCCACATCTCTCGAAGTCTCCTCCGCCAGGATCCTATGTCTCCTGAGCTCGTCCATCGCCAGGTGAAGCCCCTCATCGTCGTAATAGTCGGGGTTCATGAGCTGCTCTATCTCATCTCGAAGCATCTCCAGAGCTTCATCGGTGCGACCATCAACGATCATGCCGCCGAAGGTGATAGAGGGTGAAAATCGCTGGGTGTAATAGGAACCATGAACATCGAGGAAAGGACCATTCGTAACCAGATCGGTGTAGAACTCCCTGCTCATGAGCGAGAGGTAGGAACCCCATACATCCGCGGGATAGCTGTCCCCGGGTTCGCTTGAGATGGATGGCCCCTCATACACTATACTTACATAGCTTATTCCTGCCGGGCTCTCTACGAATACAGTGGTATCCTTCTCGATACTTATGAGCAGTGGAAGCTCGTCGTAGTTGCTCAATCCACCGAATTCCCAGGGGGAGAACATCTCCTCCACCAGGCGGAATGTCTCCTCTGGATCAATATCACCCGCAATGATGAGAGCGCAGTTGTCAGGTGTGTAGTAGGTCTCTCTGAAATGGTACATAGCGGGAGGAGCGGCGCTCTGGATGACCTCGGGCTCTCCGATGCCGTTGATCCTCCAGGGAGCATCCGCGTAAATTACGGCCTCCCTTGCATCAGAGAGGGCGTTGAACGGGTGTGTCAGACCCCTCTCATACTCATTCATGATAACGAGGCGTTCGCGCTCCATCTCCTCCATATCGAACAGCGGAGTGGAGATCGCATCGAACATGAACTGAAGCCCCTCTACCAGTCTCGTGCTGGAGAGAGTGAAGAAATACTGCACACGTTCGGGGTAGGTGGTGCCGTTGCGAACAATGCCGAGTGCACCCATACGCTGATTGTATGCGGTCTGGTCGGGGAGAGCTGCGTTGCCCTTGAAGAACATGTGCTCGTAGAAATGGGCAAGACCGTTTGTCTCCGGAGTCTGGCATGTGGCACCTGTTTTAACGGCAATACAGATAGTGACGACCGGTGACGTATCGTCGGGGCTCATTATTACCGTGAGACCGTTGTCCAGAGTCGCGGTCTCGATATCGGCCGCGGTCAGTGTCATAACGGTAAGGAAGAGCATGAGTGCTGCTATCCTCATATCGACCTCCATGACTTAAGGTTCGGATTGACTGTTGTTCAGGGAATCTAATGAATGGTCTCCCAACTGTCCCAAAATTCTCCGTACCGGGCTTCCCATTTGCCGAGGATAACACATAATATCGACATGACTTCGAATTTCAGAGTGAGAGCGATCTGCAATCCTGACGGTTTCTTCAGGGGGGGCTTCTGCATCCCTGTGGAAGCGGGTCGATTCGGTCATATCGCTCCCACTTCGCCGGATGGTGAATGGAGCAGATGCATTGCTATACCCGGATTGATCCAATCACACCTTCACCTCGGGCAGACTCTTTTCAGAGGAATGGCTGAGGGAAGGACACTCCTGCCCTGGCTGGAGGAGAGGATATGGCCTCTGGAAGCCTCACATGACGAAGACACACTGGCGGTCTCCGTAATTCTCTCCCTGCGGGAACTCTTCGCAGGTGGATGCACCGGTCTTCTGGATATGGGCACACTGACGCTCTCCAGCGTAACAGTGGACATACTCAGACGCTCCGGCGTCAGGGCACTTGCAGGGAATGCGCTGATGGATATCGGTCCTGAATGGATCAGACGGGACCTCGGATGGCTGAGGGAGGAATCCGACAGGATCAGACAGGCCTGCGGAGGACTGGTTGAATACGTATACGCACCGAGATTCGCCCTCTCCTGCTCTGAGGAGCTGTGGCAATGGATGGCTGCGCTCCCAACCGGAACGATGAGAACAACACATGCAGCGGAGGCTCCAGGAGAGATGTCGTATCCAGCTATCGGGGCAGCTGGTGGAAATATCTGCTTCCTCCGGGACCGGGGATTCACCGGACCGAATACACTTCTTGCTCATTGCGTCCACCTGGAGATGGGCGAACTGGAAATACTGGCTGGATCCGGAACATCTGTTGTACACTGCCCCTGGGCCAACCTGAAGCTGGGAAGCGGTATTGCAAATGTCCCTGCGATGGTATCGGCCGGTATTCGTGTACTCATCGGAAGTGATGGGGCCGCATGCAACAACAGACTGGATGCAGCAGGTGACGTCAGGCTTGGAATGGCGCTTTCAGCAGTCGAAGAGAAGCCTTCTGCGCTGCCGGGTGAATTCTGGATGAGTTCAGTGACCTCTGCAGCTGCAAGGGCAGCAGGATGGGATGACGTTGGATCGATAGAATCACGGATGTCAGCAGATATGACCCTTCTCGAACTTTCTGAGTACGAATGGGACGAAATCAACAGAGCCGAGGACCCTCTTCGCTATCTACTCGAGATCGACTGGATCTCCAGAGTAAGACTCACCATGGTTGCCGGAGTAACGGTCTACAGGGATGGAGATTTTCCTACCCTGCCTCCTCTCCCTGTCACTGTGACTGAAGCTAGAGACCGCGTTTTCGATAGGGCTGTCGATCTCACAGGCCCCATCAGCAGGATGTCATCTGAATCGACTGATGGGTAGCTCCCCCGGCCGCCTGGTCCAGGTGGCTCTGAACCGTCCCATATGGTGCACATACACCTACAGGCTTCCTGAGAGGCTGGACCATGGGGATTTGGATGGCTGCCGCGTCGCGGTCCCCCTCGGTAAAGACCGCCTCATTGGATACATTCTAGAGAATGAGGATCCTCCAGAGACACCTTCATATGAAGTCAGGGAGATCCTCGGCAGACTCGACCGTTCTCCCATGCTTCCAGGCGAGATAATGAGATTGATCCGCTGGTGCTGGTCCTACTACCAGGCCCCTCCGGGTATGATGATGGCGGCTGCGCACCCCCCCGGTACCTCGGGCAAGGTGATCAGGAGGATCACTCTTCTTACGGAACCCGCAGCAGGTCACCCGCTGGAGGGACTCCTGCGGAAGGATGAGACGGTGGAAGTATCCTCTCTGACCGAAGGTCTCGAGAGCGATCTGGACTCTCTGAAGCTTCTTGATGGTCTTGTAGCTGCGGGTAAGGCCAGATTCTCATGGACACCAAAATCCAGTCCTTCCAGACTAACTGAGATAGCAGTGGAGCCAGTCGATAGAAGGAACCTTACCTCCCTGGCGCATTCCATCCGTAAAAAGGCCCCGAGGCAGGCGGAGATCCTGTTTCATCTGGCGATGACGGATGAACCGCTTGCAAGAAAGGCCGTCCTCAGAGCTGCGGGAGCATCTCTTTCGTCAATGGCTTCACTGGTTAAGGCTGGCAGAGTCAGGGAGATAAGGAGGGAGAAGCTGCGGGATCCCATGGCAGATATCAGCATAACCGGGCAGGACATACCTCCCAAACTCTCAGAGGCACAGTATCGGGCAATGAGGACCATCCTCGACAATCCCTGTGGCACTCATCTGCTCCACGGGGTTACAGGGAGTGGCAAAACCGAAGTCTACCTCAGGGTGATCTCGAATGTGATTGAGAAGGGTGGGTCTGCACTCGTACTGGTCCCGGAGATTTCCCTCACACCCCTCACCGTCTCGAGATTCGGAAGAAGATTTCCCGGACTGGTGACTGTGCTCCATAGCGGTATGTCCCCGGGTGAGAGAATGGACAGCTGGACGATGGCGCGATCAGGGGAGCGGAGGATAGTGATTGGACCGCGAAGTGCGGTGTTCGCTCCGCTTCCGGACCTGGGCGTAATAGTTGTCGATGAGGAGCACGATGGGAGCTACAAGCAAAATGAGCTGCCTCGCTACAACGGCAGGGATGTAGCCGTGGTGCGCGGCTCTCAGGCGGGTATCCCCGTGATACTCGGCTCTGCAAGCCCCTCTATGGAGACTTACGGGAACGCCCTCTCGGGCAGATATTCTCTGATTCAGCTCCCTGAACGGATCGATGGAGTACCCATGCCTGTCACCAGCCTCGTGAAGGCTGGAGATATGAAGCATCCGCTGCTCTCAGACCAGCTCCTTGCAGGTATAGGAAAGCGCACAGCAAAGGGAGAGCAGTGCATAGTTCTAATA
>Ga0190293_1000666_pt1 | contig 12143 bp, 11 predicted proteins | sample 48693001_MG_FD_161671 | JGI IMG/M metagenome (GOLD analysis project Ga0190293, IMG submission 161671) | Hydrothermal vent microbial mat bacterial communities from Southern Trench, Guaymas Basin, Mexico - 4869-30-0-1_MG | ecosystem: Environmental > Aquatic > Marine > Hydrothermal vents >... | reverse complement strand
TTGTCAAGCACGATGCCAAAAAAGTGAAAGTGATTAACACCGGGGAAGTCGGCCGTGCTGTAACGATTAAAGGCCTGGCTGTCACCAAGGGTGCACAAGCCGCTATTGAAGCAGCGGGCGGAAAGGTCGAGTAATGGCGAAGACGCCTTCACAAGTGGCGGATACGCTGGGTGGCATTGGTCGATTGACCGAACTGCGTCAGCGTTTGTTGTTCGTGTTTGCGGCACTGATCGTGTATCGCATAGGTACCTTTATTCCGGTTCCTGGCGTTAATCCGCAGGCATTACTGCAGTTCATGAATTCGCAGCAGGGGACCATCATCGATGTGTTCAACCTGTTTACCGGTGGTGCACTGGAGCGGTTTTCTTTGTTTGCGCTGGGTGTGATGCCATATATTTCGGCTTCAATCATCATGCAGTTGATGAGCAGTGCGGTGCCGCAGCTGCAGCAACTAAAGAAAGAAGGTTCCAGCGGTCGACAGAAGATTACCCAGTACACGCGTATATTTACGGTGTTGCTGGCAGGTTTCCAGGCAGGCAGTGTGGCCTTTGCCCTGCAAAGTCAGACATCGATCGTCTTTTCTCCGGGTTACGGATTCCTGTTCACGGCGATAGTTACCCTGACAGCAGGTACCTTGTTCCTGATGTGGCTGGGTGAGCAGATTACCGAGAGAGGTGTTGGTAATGGTATCTCGTTGATCATCTTTGCAGGTATTGTTGCCGGCTTGCCACGTGCGATTGCTGGAACACTTGAACTGGTCAACACCGGCCAATTGAGCATACCGGCTACGCTGTTCATTCTATTGCTGGTGATTGGTGTGGTTTACTTCATCGTTAAGGTGGAGCGTGGCCAACGTCGTATTACCGTTAACTATGCCCAGAGACAGGGCAGGGTTGCCTACCAGAACCAGGCAACGCATTTACCATTGAAGCTGAATATGTCCGGTGTGATTCCGGCAATTTTTGCATCAAGCCTGGTGATTTTCCCGTCTACACTGGCAACATGGTTTTCCAGTTCAGAGAATCTTAGCTGGCTAACGGATGTATCCGCGGCGCTTACACCGGGCAACCTGCCATATACCTTGCTGTATTCGGCACTGATTATATTTTTCTGTTTCTTCTATACGGCGTTGGTTTTCAACTCCAAGGAAACAGCGGACAACCTGAAGAAATCGGGTGCATTTATCCCCGGTATACGTCCAGGTCGTCATACAGCAGATTATATTGATAATGTACTAACCCGTTTAACGATGGTTGGTTCCATGTACCTGGTTGCAGTGTGTCTGTTGCCGGATATTCTCAGGGTCATCTGGGCGGTACCGTTTTACTTTGGTGGTACCTCGGTGTTGATTGTTGTGGTTGTAATCATGGACTTCATTGCCCAGGTTCAGGCACATCTGATTTCGCATAAGTATGACAACCTGATGAAAAAGGCGAACCTGAAGTCCTACGGACGTTCAGGTATGGTTCGCCGCTAGACCAATATGAGCGCATGGCCTAAGGCCGTGTTTTGTTGGCGGGATGCGCCAGACCGGTAAACCGGAACAGCGTCACCGCCTTTGTTATCTAAGGAGAGCTGCAATGAAGGTGCAAGCTTCAGTTAAAAAGATTTGCCGGAATTGCAAGATTGTTCGTCGCAGGGGCGTGGTTTACGTCATTTGCACGGACAAGAAACACAAGCAAAGACAAGGCTGAACCAATTCATCTAAAAAATGAATTGCGGCTTTTACCGGATAGGCTGATTCGATATAATGTACTGTTTACGTTAAGCAGTACCAACAGTAGCAGGAGTACGTAGTATGGCTCGCATAGCGGGAGTCAACATACCAGATCAAAAGCACACTTGGGTTGCTTTGACCCATATTTATGGGGTTGGACGCACGCGAGCCTTGGCAATTTGCAAGGCGGCCGACGTGGCGATTGATACGAAAATCAGAGATCTCACAGAACATGAGGTCGAGGGTATTCGAGCAGAAGTGAGTAAACTCGCCGTAGAAGGTGATTTGCGCCGCGAGGTAGCAATGAATATCAAACGTCTGATGGATCTCGGTTGCTATCGTGGTCTTCGCCATCGCCGTGGTTTACCGGTGCGTGGTCAGCGTACAAAAACGAATGCCCGTACCCGTAAGGGTCCCCGGCGTCCGATCAAGCGTTAATTTTTGCCGCGAGGCGGTTTCAGGTGAATTAATATGGCAAAGCCAAATACAAAAACTAAAAAGAAGGTCAAAAAGGTCGTGGTCGATGGTATCGCCCATGTACATGCTTCTTTTAACAATACAATCATTACGCTCAGTGACAGGCAGGGCAATGTTCTTTCATGGGCCACTTCCGGCGGTGCCGGCTTCCGTGGTTCACGTAAAAGCACGCCGTTTGCTGCCCAGGTAGCTGCTGAGGCTGCGGGTAAAACTGCGCTGGATTTTGGCCTGAAGAACCTCGAAGTACGAATCAAGGGCCCAGGTCCTGGTCGTGAGTCTTCCGTTCGAGCGCTTAATGCGCTGGGTTACAAAATTACCAACATCATTGACGTTACGCCGATCCCGCATAACGGCTGTCGTCCGCCCAAGAAACGTCGCGTTTAGGAGTTTTAGAAATGGCTAGATATACTGGACCAACCTGCAAACTCGCGCGTCGCGAAGGTGTGGACCTGGGTCTGAAAAGTCCTGCACGTGGACTTGAGTCCAAGTGCAAACTGAATCAGGTTCCTGGACAGCATGGTGCTTCAAGGCGCCAGCGTTTGTCAGATTACGCTATGCAGTTGCGTGAAAAACAGAAAGTTCGGCGCACCTATGGTGTGCTGGAAAAGCAATTCCGTAATTACTACAAGAAGGCTGCAGGCCAGAAAGGCGCAACGGGTCAAAACCTGCTGCAACTGCTGGAAAGCCGTCTTGATAACGTGGTTTATCGCATGGGGTTTGCGGTCACTCGCGCCCAGGCGCGCCAGATGGTTTCTCACAAGTCAATCATGGTTAATGGTAGCCAGGTTAACATCCCGTCATACCAGGTTAAGCCCGGTGACATCGTGAGCATCTCGGCGAAAGCCAAAACGCAGTTGCGTGTTAAGGAATCGATCACGCTGAGCCAGGAAATGGATCTGGTCGCAGTTTGGATGGAAGTCAATAATGAGAAGCTGGAAGGTACCTATAAGGCCTTTCCGGATCGAAATGATTTACCGGCTGACATCAACGAGAACCTGATCGTCGAGCTTTATTCCAAATAGCGACTTGGTTTTTCTGCCTGATTGCGGGCAGGAAAGTTTCATCAGACAAAAATTAAGCGAGGTACATCCCATGATGGATGTGATTGAAAGCATGTTAAGGCCCAGAGCGGTCGGCGTTGATGAGATCAACCCTAACCGTGCGCGTATTGCACTTGAACCACTGGAACGTGGTTTTGGGCATACATTGGGTAACGCTCTGCGTCGTGTATTGTTGTCTTCAATTCCCGGTTACGCAATCGTGGAAGTGGAAATTGACGGTGTGTTGCATGAGTACACCGCAGTTGAGGGTTTACAGGAGGACATCATCGAAGTCCTGTTGAACCTCAAGGGCGTAGCTTTACGAATGTTTGAACGTGAAGAGGCTGTCCTTACCCTGAGCAAGAAGGGTGAAGGTAAGGTCACTGCCGGCGATATCCAGGTTGACCACAATGTTGAAATTGTTAACCCGGATCATTTGATTTGCACGTTGTCCAAAAAAGCCAACATTAATATGCAATTGAAGATTCGCCGTGGCGTTGGTTACCAGGCAGCGAACCAGTTGCTGGTTAACGACGAGGAAAGCCGTCCGATTGGCCGTTTGTTGCTGGACGCTTCATTTTGTCCCGTGCGTCGCGTTTCATACAGTGTTGAAACCGCGCGTGTTGAGCAACGTACTGATCTGGATAAGCTGATTCTGGACGTTGAAACCGACGGCACCATGGATTGTGAGGCTGCAGTTAAAATGGCGGCAAACATCCTGGCTGACCAGTTAGCTGTATTCGTCGACTTCAAGGCCCGTACTGAAATCGTGGAAGAGGAAAAATCACAGGAGATTGATCCTGTGCTGCTGCGTCCTATCGATGATCTTGAGCTGACAGTCCGTTCAGCCAACTGCCTGAAAGCAGAAAGTATTTTATACATCGGTGACCTGGTTCAGAGAACTGAAGTTGAATTACTCAAAACCCCCAACCTTGGTAAGAAGTCTTTGACTGAAATCAAGGATGTGCTGGCTCAACATGAGCTGTCACTGGGAACAAAACTTGAAAATTGGCCTCCGGCCGCGTTGGTAGACGCTTAAACCCTACCACCGCAAACAGAAATAGGAACGAGATATGCGTCATCAAAAATCAGGACGTAAACTGAATCGCAACAGCAGTCATAGAAAAGCCATGTTTCGCAATATGGCAAATTCACTGTTTGAGCATGAGATTATTAAGACAACTGTACCCAAGGCAAAAGAATTACGCCGTGTTGCAGAGCCACTTATTACGCTTGCCAAGAGTGATAGTGTTGCACACCGTCGTCTGGCGTTTGATCGTCTGCGTGACAAGAGCTCAGTCGGTAAATTGTTTGATGAGCTTGGACCACGTTATGTAGAGCGTCCGGGTGGTTATCTGCGTATTATGAAATGCGGATACCGTACCGGTGATAAAGCCCCCATGGCTTATGTCGAACTGGTAGGCCGTCCGCGTGCAGATGACGAGCAGGCTGAAGCAGGGTAGGCGTTTTCACAAGCTGGCACTTTCATAAGTTATAGAAAAAAGCCCGGCAATGCCGGGCTTTTTAATGGGCGGTATTGATTGCTGGAAAATATTCCCTAAAATAAACTGCCTGCCTGGTAGATGATTAAAGCCCCGAGGTACCCGATTCCCGTCATATACGTCCAGGCAAATATGGGCCAGCGCCAGCTATTCGTTTCCCTGCGAATGGTTGCAAGGGTTGCAGCACACTGTAAACACCAGGCATAGAAGACCAACAGGCCCAGTACCATAGGCAAGGTGAAAATAATGCTGCCGTCCGGCCATCTTGCGGCCCTGAGTTTTTCCGAGAGGCTCTGATCGTCAGCGTCGGAACCAACGGCGTACATGGTACCCATGACCGCAACCACCACCTCACGTGCAGGGAAACCGGCAACAACGGCAGATGATACCCGCCAGTCCCAACCCAGGGGTTTGAATACCGGCGCGATTGTCCTGCCTATACGTCCCAGCCAGCTTTGTTCCATTTGTGCTGCGGCCATCGCGTTGTTGATATCGGTCTGCCCAACAGGTGCTGTCAAAGCTGTAGTCGAAGGGATCTGGCTTGTATCCATTCGGGGAAAGTAGGCCAGGGTCCAGACCAGGATTGCTACTACAAAGATGACTGACCCCGCCCGTTTCAGGAAGATCCGTCCGCGGTCGTAAAGCTTGATGGCAACGGTCTGGATATGGGGTGTGCGAAATTCAGGAAGCGCCAGCATGAAGTGGGGTTTCGGCCCTTTCAGTGCTGTGGACTTGAGTAGTAAGGCCGTACCCAGGCCACCCAAAATACCCAGAAGGTAGAGCCCGAAAAGCACCAGGCCTTGCAGGTTCATCCAGCCTATGGATTGATTGGGCACGAATGCTGCAATCAACAAAGCATAAATGGGCAGCCTGGCGGAGCAGGTCATGAACGGCGCGGCCAGGATCGTGGCGATACGGTCTCTGCGGTCCGGGATGACGCGGGTTGCCATGATTGCCGGCACAGCGCAGGCAAAACTGGATAGCATCGGGATGACAGATTGCCCGGATAAACCGACAGACCGCATAACCCGGTCCATCAGAAAAGACGTACGTGCCAGGTAGCCTGTGTCCTCAAGAAGAATGATAAACAGAAACAGGATCAGTATCTGGGGTAGAAATATAATAACGCTACCTACACCGGCAATAACTCCGTCTGCAAGGAAGCTACTAAGCGCATTGCTTCCCAATTGCCCCACTATCCAGCCTCCCAGTTCTGAACCGGCGCTGTCTATAATATCCATCATCGGTGTGGCCCAGGTGAACACGGCCTGAAACACCAACAACAAGACTGCAAAAAAGAGCAGGGTGGCCGGCCAGGGTTTGTTTGTCCAGCGCAACAGGCGGGCACTTAGTTTGGTGTACAAGGGCGCCTGCTCCTGGACATCGGCAATGACACCTTTTACCCATTGGTAACGTTGACGCGCTTCGGCTGCAGGTGGTGGCGAACCACCAAATAGTCTCAAACGCAGTCCGGCAACGGTGTCATGCCCCAGGCGTTCACTCAGCTTACCGGTGAAATCCGGGTGTGTTTGCAGCAACGCCTGGATCACATCAATTCGTTGCCACTCCGCACCCAGTTGTTGTGATAATTGTTGGGCTGTTTCGCTCAGTTCCGGCCAGGAGGCGGGAATGGAGGGTACGGTGATGTCCGTGATGTGCTCGAGTGCGTCCTTTAATTCATCCAGACCGTGGCCGCTTATGTTGCTGACAGGGTAAACCGGGATACCACCGAGCGCCTTTTGCAGCGCATCATAGTCAATACTGATACCGGCAGCCGATGCTGCGTCGATCATTGTCAGCACTACCATGGTGGGCAATTGCAATTCGAGTAATTGCTCCAGCAGGTAAAGGCCCTGGTAGATGTGGGTGGCATCAATGACGACCAGGAGGCCTGCAGGCCGGTCGGTGCCGGGCACACGCCCGAGCGTTACATCAACGGCAATACGCTCATCAACAGAATTGCCATCAAGGCTGTAAATTCCAGGCAGGTCGACCAGGTTGAGGGCGCTATTGGCTAGTTGTACCGTGCCCTGGTGCTTCTCAACCGTTACCCCGGGGAAATTGGCGGTTGTCTGGCGCAGACCCGTCAAACGGTTGAATAAGGTGCTTTTACCGGCATTAGGGTTGCCGATGAGTGCTATCGAAGCCCTGGCTTTATGCCTGATGCCAATACCGCTTACGGGTATTTTGACTTCCTTGTTTTTAGTCACCAGCCGTGACCAGAGATACCTTGAAGTGGCGTGCCTGTTCCTTGCGCAAAGAAACGGAACTACCGAAGAACCCGACTTCCAGAGGATCCCCACCTATTGCAATATTTTCCATACTGACAGTAATGTCTTCAACCATACCCAGTATCATCAAGCGGATGACACCCGGGTCACGGGTATCTATCTCGTCCAGTTTGGCGCTTTCGCCGGGGTTCAGGTCTGCAAGTGTCATATATATCCTTAAGCCGTTAATGAGAGCCATTCTCATTAACGGTCTATTGTAATACATGTATACATGCTTTTTACATAACCTAGGTCAATTAAATGCGAATCATTTCGATTAAAAGCAATAAAACAGCAAGGCTCTGACTCCTCCTGGTTCTGCTAATCCACTTGTCAGCAGGGGTGAGCCGGGATTGGTAGTTACTGCCAGGACACGCCATGAACCCATCCCTGGGGGCTCGGGCGCGACATCCATGTCGCTCACGGTCCTGGCAGCAACTACCAACCCCGGCTCCTGCCAGACGGACAGAGTTGAATCATGCGCACATGGTAGCCAAGGGGGTGTAGTGTCTTACTTCAGGACCGTGAGCGACAGGAAGTCGCGCCCGAGCCCCCAGGGATGGGTTTACGGCGTGTCCTGAAGTAAGACACTACACCCCCTTGGCGGGTAAATGGCACAAGATATCCAGACCAAGTGGGTCAGAGCCCTTTCGTGCTTAACTGAATTGCCTCTGCCACTGTCCGGATTTGACCACCCCGCAGCAGGCATTAGCACGGAAGTGGTAAAGCCAGTGGTTAACAGATGGTGCATCAATAATAGCGATATCCGCAGCGTATCCCGGCAACAGCGAGCCAATCCGCTGTTCTGCCGCTATTGCCCGTGCCGCAACCGTTGTTGCACCCATCAGAACTTCCTGTGGCGTCATTTGCTGATTAACACAGGCGAGGGTCATGGCCAGTGGCAGATGGTAGCTGGGGGCGGAACCAGGATTGAAATCTGTCGCTACAGCGACTCTGACACCGGCTTTTAGCATCTGCCGGGCAGGTAGATATCGTTCACGTAAATACAGTGATGCCAGCGGCAAACTGACGGCCACCGTACCGGCCCTGGCCAGTGCCTTGATACCTTCTTCATCAGCATATTCAAGGTGCTCCGCTGATACCGCGCCGAGCTCTGCCGCCAATTGTGCGCCACCGCCCGGGCTTAACTGGTCTGCATGAACTTTCAGTCCCAACCCCGCCTGTTCGGCAGTACCCAGTATTTCCCTGGCTTCATCTATACTGAATGCACCTTCTTCCACAAATATGTCGCAGAACTGTGCCAGCTTTTGCTCACCAACAGCGGGGATCAGAACGTCGCACAGTAAGCGGACGTAATCCTCACGGCGATGTTGGTATTCGTCCGGTACCATGTGGGCACCGAGGAAGGTGGGAATCAGGTCAATAGACTGCTGTTGATCCAATTGGCGGTACACCTGTAACTGCTTCAGTTCGGTATCCACTTCCAGTCCGTAGCCTGATTTACATTCAACCGTTGTAATGCCCAGGTCCAGCATGCCTTCAAGCGAGTGAAGCGATTTTTCCATTAACTGTTCGGCGGTATCCGAGCGGGTGGCAGCGACAGTGCTGCGGATACCGCCGCCGGCGGCTGCGATTTCCTGATAGCTGCGGCCTTGCAGACGCATTTCAAACTCATCACCGCGCCAACCGCCGAAGCACAGGTGGGTATGGCAATCTATCAGACCGGGGATGACAAGGCGTTGACTGCAATCTATGGAATCATGCTGAAGAAAAGTCTCAGGTAGTTGCTTTTTTTCGCCAGCCCAGATAATTTTATCAGCTTCAAATACCAGTGCCGCATCGTTTATAAGCCCGGCATCCTGTTGTTTTGCATCAGCGGGACAGGTGGCGAGTTGGCCAATATTGTGCAGTAGGGTCATGTTAATTCAGCTCAGCGGGCCCAGTTCGTTCTCTACAGCCTTCAATAAAGTCCCATTGCGCAATATTTCAGTGCACTGATCCAGGTCGTTCCTCACCTCATAATCCTTAACCGCGTGTTTGATTTCTTTCCGCATTGCCTTATGAGAGATCGAAACGCCGTGACCGGGTGCGAGTGAGCTGCGGAAGTCCAGCGCCTGTGCGGATGTCAGTAATTCAACTGCCAGTACCCATTCGACATTTCTTAGAACTGCCAGTAGCTTGAACGCACTGATCGAACCCATGCTGACGTGATCCTCCTGTCCCAGGCTGGTCGGGATGGAATCCACACTGGCGGGGTGACAAAGGACTTTGTTCTCGGAAACCAGTGCGGCTGCGGTATATTGCGGAATCATGAATCCGGAGTTGACGCCGGTGTCTTGCATCAACAGCTTGGGCAGCCCGTCATGGCCTTCCAGCAGCAGGTAGGTCCGCCGTTCGGATATGCTGGCCAGTTCAGCCAGCGCAATGGCGGCAAAATCCATCGCCAGCGCCAGTGGCTGGCCGTGAAAATTACCGCCTGAGAGAATAGCACCCTGCCCGAACACCAGCGGGTTGTCGGTGACCGAATTCAGTTCGATCTCTATGCAGCCTCGGGCGTAGTCGAGCGCATCCCTGCTGGCGCCATGCACCTGGGGTACACAGCGCAGGCTGTAGGGATCCTGGACTTTACCGCAATCGCGGTGTGAGGCGAGAATTTCACTGCCTTCCAGCAGTTTCCTGATGTTGGATGCAACCACTTGCTGGCCATGGTGGGGCCTGATTAAGTGAATTCTTTCATCAAATGGCGAGGCACTACCCTGCAGTGCTTCAAGACTCATGGCGGCCAGTAAATCGGCCTCACGTTGCAGACCAAGCGTGCGTTCAAGCACGTAGGCACCATAAGCGGCCATCATCTGGGTGCCATTGATCAACGCCAGGCCGTCTTTGGCCTGCAGGTTGATTGGTTCGATCCCCTTCGCCTTTAATACCTCGGCTGCAGGTACCCGCCTGGACAAGGTCTCATCCCATACCTCACCCCGTCCGATTAAGGGCAGGCACATATGAGCCAGGGGCGCGAGGTCACCGGATGCACCCACGCTGCCGCGGCTGGGTATCCATGGCAACACGTCCTGTTCCTCCAGCCTGAGGAGTTGCAGGAAGGTTTCCTCGGAGACACCTGAGTAGCCCAGGCTGAGCGAGTGGATTTTAAGTTGCAGCATCAGGCGGGTAATCTCCGGTGGCACCGGGTCACCCACACCACAGGCATGACTTAAAAGGATGTTTTTTTGCAGGGTGGCCAGTTCGTCATTGGAGATGCGTTTGTTGGCCAGTACGCCAAAGCCGGTATTGATACCGTAGTGCGCCTCCCCATCGAGCAATGCTTCGTTGACTATCTTGCGCGATTGCCTGATGGGTTCATGTTGTTGTCGCAGTTGCGACATGCTGTTATCCAGATCAGAATAGAGATGATTCAGTCGAATTTGCGCCATTTTTTGTGCATTTTTTGCGTTCATTACTGTACAGTCACCATGCTGAATTGATTTGTACAAATTATAGCAGTGAATTCGGTTTTAGCCGTCGCAATTGCACCAATTACATGGAATAAAAATGCTCGATAAAATCACACCGAGATTATGGTATTTGTTTGTTGTTTTGTGTTGTGCCTCATTACTGGGTTTCGCCATGTACAACCAATATGTTGACTACCTGGACCCTTGTCCCTTGTGTATATTTCAACGTGTGGTTTTTATCTGGATGGGTATTTTTGCCTTACTTGCAACCATCCATAATCCAGGTCAGACCGGGCAACGAATATACGCGTGGCTGATTGCGCTGGCTGCAACCCTGGGTGCGTTGATTGCCGGCCGCCATATCTGGTTACAAAATTTACCCGCAGGTGAGGTGCCGGAATGCGGTCCCGGTTTAAGCTACATGCTGGATAACTTCCCCTTGATGGAAGTTCTCGATTCGGTACTCAGGGGTTCGGGAAGTTGTGCCGAAGTTGTGTGGTCTTTTATGGGTATGAGTATGCCCATGTGGACTCTGGTTTGGTATATCGGATTGGGCCTGGCCACAGTATGGGTGGTTTACCGCCCTGTCAGGCATTGAGCCCCAAAGAATGAGAAACAACATAATGAGAATGGAACAATGAGCCAGGAAGCAAAGCAATTGGACAAAACAAGCAATGACAGGGATTGGCGACCGGATTCGTGGCAAGCACTGCAGGCAAAACAGCAGGCGACTTACCCGGACCAGGCCGCGTTGCAGGCCTCGCTTGATGAATTGTCAAATTTACCACCACTGGTTACATCGTGGGAAATCCTGTCCCTGAGAGAGCAGATTGCCCAGGCACAGGCAGGTAAACGGTTCTTTTTGCAGGGTGGCGACTGTGCTGAAAGCTTCGCGGAATGTAATTCTGAAGTCATTACCAACCGTTTAAAAGTACTCCTGCAAATGAGCCTGACCCTGACGCATGGTCTGCAAAAACCGGTGGTCAGGGTTGGCCGCTTTGCCGGACAGTACACCAAGCCACGTTCATCAGATGTAGAGACGCGCGATGGTGTCACCTTGCCAAGTTATCGTGGCGACCTGGTGAACTCGGTCAAATTTACGCCCGAGGCAAGGCAACCGGATCCGCGGCGTCTGCTACAGGGTCACGCCAGTTCGGCAATGACGATGAATTTTGTCCGTGCGCTGGTTGATGGTGGGTTTGCAGATTTTCATCACCCCGAGTACTGGAATCTGAGTTGGGTTCAGCATTCACCGCTTGCCGAGGAGTTTCAGCGCCTGGCGGACAGCCTTGGTCGTGCGGTCAATTTCATGGAGACCATATCAGGCAGTCGCGCCGGTGCGCTCAAGCGGGTGGATTTCTATACTTCACATGAGGCACTGCACCTGCATTATGAACAGGCATTGACCCGTGAAGTACCCCGCCAGCAGGGCTGGTTTAACCTGACTACGCACTTTCCCTGGATTGGCATGCGTACAGCCGATATTGATGGTGCGCACGTTGAGTACTTCAGAGGTATTCGCAACCCCATTGGTATTAAGGTGGGCCCCACTGCTGATGCCGGGGAACTTCAGCGATTGCTGAAAATTCTTAACCCCGGGTCTGAAGCAGGGCGGATGGTGCTGATTCACAGAATGGGTGCAGCCGATATCGAAGCCACGTTACCACCATTGATCAGGGCAGTGCAGGATCTTGATTCACCGGTTTTGTGGGCCTGTGATCCCATGC
>Ga0190293_1000665_pt1 | contig 12175 bp, 8 predicted proteins | sample 48693001_MG_FD_161671 | JGI IMG/M metagenome (GOLD analysis project Ga0190293, IMG submission 161671) | Hydrothermal vent microbial mat bacterial communities from Southern Trench, Guaymas Basin, Mexico - 4869-30-0-1_MG | ecosystem: Environmental > Aquatic > Marine > Hydrothermal vents > Microbial... | reverse complement strand
CTAGAATTAAAGAAAGAAGACGTTAATAACCGTTTAATAACTCTCAAAAGCCTTGATAAATCAAGGCTTTTTTTATTAACAAAAGTTAATAAGTATAGTTCACAACTAGTTGATATCTAATATCTTGAAAAGTTTGTGTTTTTAAGATAATCATTTACTTTAGCATTAGAATTTAACAGCAACTTTGGTTGTTTCATTTTACGATGAATTAGTGTTAAGTTCTATAAAGCAACGTTCTTTATTATAATTGTTTTTTGAGGTTTGGAAGTGTCACGTGTAGGCGTGTATAACTAAAAGAATCATGAGGTTTTGAAAAGTACTGTATGTTTAGGCAGACAGACGCTAGTGAAACTGAAAGTCAACGAAAGGAGCAGAATCGAAAGTGATAGCTAATAGTAGGAGGCAATGTTTTAATCATATGTAACGCGCAAGCGAAGGATAGAAAATAAGCATCAAGAAAAACAATTAACACGAGCATTTTAGTAACAGGTCAATGCATATTGAAGTTACATCATAAAATGTTTATTGTAATAGCTATTTTAATCTAAAATGAGTACGAAGCAATTCCGAAAATGAGAGTTTGGTAGAAATATCGACGAAAGTTTAAAAAAAGCTACTGCAAAGAAAGCCATGTCAGAGTAGATTCAATTCTATAGTGATATGGCTTTTGTGTTTTATGGACTTTTCCATTTATTTCTATTTAAATAATTTCAAAAAAATATCCAAACTAACACCAGTTCATTATTTTAATACATAGGGTGTGTTAAGCGAAGTAATATGACTTTTTGAAACATCACCATCAATTACGGTAAGCTGCAATCTATATGAATCATAATTTTCAGGAATTTCTAAATATAGCATAGGTTTATTCCCAAGTTCTTTTATACTAATAAAATTATCATTCAAATCATACTTTATCAAAGACCACTCAAATTTTAAGTTATTGTTTTCTTCTGCATATAACCAATCCTTATTTTTATTTAAAATTAGTGCATGGAAATTTCCAGGGAAACCTTCAGTTATTACTCTCAAAGGTCCTATTATTTTTACATTCAGTGATTTATATTCAGCATTCTTACTATTTATTAGACTTTTAAGTTTAAAATAATTTGATTTGAGTCGTCCCTTCCTATCAACTAAACCATTAAAAGAAACATAATTAATTCTGTGTTGGTCTTGCCAAGACGTTAAATAGAACGAAATATTATTCTGTATAAGGTTTAAATCCTCCATAGATTTTAAATCAATAACACTATATATATAATCTTGATTTATTTGATTAAAATAATTTACAGCTTCATTATTATATTCAGAGTGTTTTACAATTAATCCAATTGTAATAAATTCTTGAATTGACGACAAAATCATTTTTGAATGTTCAACGGTATTTTTATTAATTTCAAGGTCAATAATTAAAGGTCTACTTGAATCAATTTTCCTTATCTCTTTAATGAGATCATTAAGCCAATATAAATAGGCTTGTTGATTATATATCAATTCTGGTTTATTGAAATATTTTTGTAGATTGTTTAGAACATCATTTTGAATATGCCATGAAATTATTTGAGATTCATTTTTATATTTTTCAATGACTTTCAAAATGTCTGTTTTTAAATTTGCAGATACGATTAAATCATTGACAAAATCAGTTTTTAAAGGAATCTCAAATGCATAGCTTATATCTAGATCAAATTTCTTGCTAAGATTAATAACATTATACCTATAAACTGGATTATCTTTAAACTTTATAGTGTTAATCCCAGCGTTCTCAATTTCCCTGAAATCAGAGATCAGGTGAGCTCTACTTAAAACATGATAATCTTCATCCCATTTCTCTCCTTTAATAAAATTAACACCTTTTATATCTTTTACTCCATTACTATTGCTAAGCTTTAGAGGTGTTTCAGAATTGAAATTTGTTAAATTAGTAAAAATATAGTTTGGTATTTCAACTGATTTGAACGTATTCTTAAATGAGTTTTGTGCAGCGATAGTCCAATTAAAATAATCATTCGTTTCTATTCCATCTGGATTATTGTTATCAACATTACTATCGAAATAGATTAGTGCATCAATTTCAGTAAACTTCTCCTTTATAACCTCAAAGCCCTTATTTATCCACTGGTTTTGATATAAACCATCATTTAAGGTTCCAAATTCAGTAATCATGACAGGCTTTTCAGGTAATCTTTTAAATTCTTTATGAAAAGAAGTATACAACTCATGAAACTGGTTATAATTCTTGTTGCCAAAAGTTGCATAGTTTAGAATATTGACTCCCATCCAATCTACATAATGTTCACCAGGAAAGTAGTCAAACACGTTTTCTGATTTCCATGGATTCCAAACCCATATTACATTACTTACACCATTTTTTTTAAATATGGTTCTTACATGAATCCATGCTTTTTTAAATAAGATTGATGCATTCTCGCGATCATCGTACCATGGGTAAAATGGATTGTCAAATTCATGAGCAAACCTTAAAAAAACAGGTTTATTTAAATGTTTTAATTTAAGTGAAAACGCCTTTATATAATTATCAAAATAACCTGATAAAATTAAATCGTTAACGTGATAAGTAGTATCTAATTCATTTTCAAAAGTATTTAACCAAGGTTCCCAAGTAATTAAAGGTAATGATTCCTGATTATAAACTGAATCTAAAGTTTTCCATTGAAAACTTGAATCTATGTTTTTATTCCATGTGATATAAAAAGAAACAATGTCAAATTTTTGGTCCAATGCTATTGATTGGTCAGCCACGTTTTTAATACTGCTAATACCATTATCTTTTTGAGGTGAGAATATGCCCAAATATTTTAAATTATTATGAACCTCACTTTTTGTTTTAAAACCTGAATTTTTAAATTCTTCGTTTTTTATTTGAAATATTATAGATAAAAAAATTGCTAAAACTACAAATGGCAATGAGAATTTATTACCAATAGTGAAAGCTTTTTGACGTATTTCTTTAAAAAAAGTCTTGCCATTTTTTGATTTTTCTAGATTGGCCAATTTCTTTTTCCTTTCAAAAGCAAAACTTAAAGTAATAAACAAGATTGCCGCATTCCATAAAGCAAATCCTGACATCATCATAGAAAAAGGTGTGAAATCTGCCATCAATCCGTAAATAATTGATGTAATACAAATAACGCCAACGATCAAATTTGGTAATACAATAGACAAATGAGTCGTCTTATCATCATTTTTTAAAGTAGGTAAATACGGCACATTCTTTCGTAATAACGTAAATAAAACGCCATTAATATAAATCCACCATGTGCATTGTAGAAGTAATCCTCCAAGAAAATGGAAGCCTCTTTCTTTCTTTTTAATTAGCCAACGTTGAGAATAAAATCTTATCGCAAGTAAGGATATTAAAATCGGGGCAATTATCAAACCAAAATTTACAATATTACCTTTCAATGGGCTGGTTGAAAAAAACAATGAAATTATAGGAATTAAAAAACTTATCATAAAAAAGAAACCAGCCAAATAATGAAATGGCAATATCCCATAGTGTATTTTTTGTCTTAAACTGAACGATTTAAATAATTTTGGATAAGAAGATATTAAAAGTTCAAACGTACCTCTTGACCATTTTAGTTGCTGCTTATAATAAGATGATAATGTGTGAGGAACTAATCCTGCCGAAAGTGCTTTCGGAACATATATTGATTTCCATCCCTTTGAATGCAGTTTCATGGCTGTATGCATATCTTCAGACAAACCAACGGCGTGACCTTTAATCGAGTCTAATGCTTCTCTTCTAAATACACAATTTGCGCCAATAGCGTTAACTGTACCATATGTGTTCATACTCATCATTACAGGTCCATAAAATTGAAAAGTTTGTTCAGCTGCCGCTTGTGCTACTTTAGATTCCTCAATATTATAATAAGACTGTACAGTTTGGACAAAACCAATTTTATTATCAGCAAAATATGGCAAGACTTCGTCTAAAAAATTTGGTGCGGGAATATGATCTGGATCGAGTATGAGGCATATTTCTCCTTTAGCAATTTTTAAAGCATTATTAATGTTTCCAGCTTTGGCATCAATTCTATTATTTCTAGTGACATGAACAATGTCATTCTTGATACAAAATGCCTTTAAAATAGTGTTATCTTCTTCATCACATAAATAGGTTGTATGTGGATATTTAATTTTCTTAATTGCAAGAAGTGTTTCAGTAACCATATCTATGGGTTCGCCAGAACAAAAGGTGGTTAAAACATCTACAGTGAGGTTTTTAAAGTCTTCAGGTTTTTCTGGGATTGATATATTCCAGTAGTGATACCATATATATAATAGTCTAAATACATCAAAAAAGATAAGTGAGAATAGCAACCAATAGAGCCAAGAGTTATCAATTAGTTCTGGTTTTAAAAACCAATAAAAAAAATTAAGTATACTTATTATCCCAAAAATAATAAGGGTTCTTAAAACTAGTTTTTCTTTTCGCTTTATTGTTTTAATAATCTTATTTTTTATAGATTTAGGACATAAAATGGCATGTTTGATGTAGCAAAATTACCATATTCATCGTATATATTTACTGAAATCCTATATGCTCCGTCTTTAAAAGGCGAGGCAAATCTAACCCCATTTTTCTTTGAAATTTTATTATAAGCTTGAAATACGTCTAAATTCTTATTAAATTTCCAACGTTTTTTACCCCAACCATCTTCATATATTTCCCATTTAAAATCTAACTTATCATTTGTTTCGTTACCAATTTGAATTTCTGCTTCAATCATTTGATTAGGCCTAAACACCAAATTATAATCAATTTTACCATCTAATTTCATCTCTTTAATTTTGGGAGGAAGAGTGTCATTATGCGAGTAATTATTGCTCCAAACTTTTTTAAGGCTATAATAAGTTTCAGATTTCCTGCCCTCGCTATCAAACACATTAAACCATGTTGGTGTACCTTCATATTTAAACCCCCAATAAAAAGCAAGACTACCTATACTTTGGTCATCTTGTTTAACATATGTGCTATAAATATTTTTATAAATTTCTCCTTTTTGCGTACTAGAATATTCTAAAATAGTCATCCATTTATTTTTATTCTCTTCCCATGGCCCATTAATTCCCCATTCAGAAAAATAATAGGGCATTATTGAAGTAAAATAGGAGATTATTTTCACTCTTTGCTTTACATTCTTTATACTGCTAAAACAATTTATTCCTATCAAATCTAATTGTGGTGAGTTTCTATTAATACTAAAGAATTTTCTAGAAACACCTGCTAAACTAGTGCCTACTGGATGATTTGGGTCTTCTAAATGAATCAAATCAATCATTTTATTATAAACCTTTATAAAGCGCCTACTTTTTCTAGTTAATGGTAAAGGGTAATTTATTTCATTACCTAAATTCCAAATTAAAAGTGCAGGGTGATCTTTATATTTGTTAACTACCGTTTTAATTTTTAAATAGACTTCCTCATTATTCTTCTCTTCAATATAAATATTACTATTTTCTTTAAATAATGGAAGTATAATATCTACAATTACTGCAATATTATATTTTTGAGCTTCATCTAAATTATTTTGTAAGTTTATAGTATCGTAAAGTCTCAATGTATTTCCCCCAGCTTCCGCAAGCTCTTTAATATAAGATTTTCCACTTGCGCCCTTTATATAAAAGGACTTCCCATTTCGTATTAATTGATATTTATCACCCGTTTTATTTATATAAACTGTTTTAGCCGAATCGACCGGATATTGCTTTTCTTGATGTATATAAATATATAAAGCAACTAAACAAATGAGACCAATACCAAACAAATAGATGATTTTCTTCTTAGACATCAACAGTTTATGAATAATCAAGGTTATTGGATATTTTTATAATAAGACCTAAATAATAGGTAAATAATTTTATTAAAGTAGACAAAATAATTTAAAATTATATCCATAATTTCAATCTTTTATAAAATAATCAAATTTACTAAACATTTGGCATAATTGAGATTAAAGAAACTTTAAAACATTCTCATTGATTTTGTATATTTAGGTTTTAAAAACTATGAATCTTCCCTTTATTAGTGATGAAACGTATAATAATATTGATTATACTCTTAACTATTTACCTAAAGCTGAATACGATAATTGTACATTTATAAATTGTAATTTCTCAGATTCTTTTTTATCTAACATTGCATTTTTAGAGTGTGACTTTATTGATTGCAACTTAAGCTTAGCTAAAACAAAAGGAGCAACTTTTAAAGAAGTAACTTTTAAGAGTTGTAAGCTTTTAGGCTTTGCATTTAATGAGTGTAACGCTTTTTTTCTTTCCATTAACTTTGAAGGGTGTCAGCTAAATCTTGCATCATTTAATAATCTAAAATTAAAGAATACATTAATTAAAGATTGCAAACTTGAACAAACAGATTTTACTGATGCTGACTTACAACACTCACTATTTGAAAATTACAATTTAAAACAAACCATTTTTGAAAACACTGTATTAGAAAATGTAGATTTTAGAACATCATACAATTATAATATAGATCCAGAAATTAATAAAATCAAGCAGGCTAAGTTTTCAAAAAATGATGTTGTTGGACTTTTAAGAAAATATAATATTAGCATTGAGTAGCCTCTATGTTATCAAAAATCTAGTTAATAATTCATTATTCTTCAAAAAACCAATGTGTTTTTTAGCAGCTTTACAAAACTTCTAGTTAGGTCTACACTTCAACTAAAAACCTATTTGAATTTCGTATATTCGCTACTCTAAAATTCAAGAATAAAACACAATATATGTCACTTACTCCTAAAATTATCTATACAAAAACAGATGAAGCTCCTGCATTAGCTACACGCTCATTTTTACCAATAGTTAAAGCTTTTTTAGAGCCTTCAGGAATAAATGTTGAAACTAAAGATATTTCTTTAGCTTCAAGAATTCTAGCGGTTTTTCCTGATTTCTTAAATGATAATCAGCGTGTTTCAGACGACTTAGCTATGCTTGGAGAATTAGCTAAAAGTCCTGAAGCAAATATTATTAAATTACCTAATATCAGTGCTTCTATTCCTCAGCTTAAAGCTGCAATAAAAGAACTTCAAAAAAAAGATTTTAGTATTCCAAATTATCCTGATGAACCTAAGAGTGATTCAGAAAAAAACATTAAATCAAGATATGATAAAATAAAAGGTAGTGCCGTAAATCCTGTTCTTCGTGAAGGAAATTCCGATCGTCGCGCACCAAAAGCCGTAAAGAATTTTGCTAAAAAGAATCCGCACTCAATGGGGAAATGGTCTCCTGATTCTAAAACTCACGTGGCAACAATGACACATGGTGATTTTTTTCATAATGAAAAATCAGTGACCATGAAAAATGCTGATACTGTTTCTATTGAATTCACTAGTGAAAACAATAATACTGTTTTATTAAAAGAGAACTTAGCTCTTTTACCTGGTGAAATTATTGACGCAACTATCTTAAGCAAAACGGCACTTCTAAATTTTCTTGAAGAACAAATTTCAGATGCAAAAGCAAAAACAGTTTTGTTTTCACTTCATATGAAAGCAACGATGATGAAAGTTAGCGATCCTATTATTTTTGGTCATGCAGTACGTGTATTCTTTAAAGATGTGTTTACTAAGCACGCTAAAACATTTAATGACATTGGTGTAGATGTAAATAATGGTTTTGGGAATTTATTAAGCAAGGTTCAAGAATTACCAGAAACAAAACGTAAAGAAATTGAGTCAGATATAGAATTAGCTTATAAAAACAGACCTGATTTAGCTATGGTTAATAGTGATAAAGGGATTACTAATCTTCATGTTCCAAGTGATGTTATTATCGATGCTTCAATGCCTGCAATGATTCGAACTTCTGGGCAAATGTGGAATGCTGAAGGAAATCAGCAAGATACAAAAGCAGTGATTCCAGATAGTAGTTATGCAGGAATCTACACAGCTACTATAGATTTTTGCAAAGAACACGGTGCATTCGATCCAACTACAATGGGAACTGTTCCTAATGTTGGCTTAATGGCACAAAAAGCTGAAGAGTATGGTTCACATGATAAAACTTTTGAAATTGAATCTAAAGGAATTGTTCGTGTTATAGATGCTTCAGGAAATACTTTAATTGAGCATAATGTCGAAGCTGGAGATATCTGGAGAATGTGCCAAGTTAAGGATGCTCCAATTCAAGATTGGGTAAAATTAGCTGTAACAAGAGCAAGAGCTTCACAAACTCCTGCAGTATTTTGGCTTGATAATAATAGAGCTCATGATGTAGAGCTGATTAAAAAAGTGAATTCATATTTAAAAGATTATGATACTACAGATTTAAATATCAAAATTTTATCTCCAATTGAAGCTACAAAATTCACATTAAAAAGACTTAAAAATGGAGAAGACACTATTTCTGTTTCAGGTAATGTTTTACGTGATTATTTAACTGACTTATTCCCTATTCTAGAGTTAGGAACAAGCGCAAAAATGCTATCTATAGTTCCACTTATGAATGGTGGAGGATTGTTTGAAACTGGAGCTGGAGGTTCTGCTCCAAAACATGTACAGCAATTTACAGCTGAAAATCATTTACGTTGGGATTCATTAGGTGAGTTTCTAGCATTGGCAGTATCTTTAGATCATTTTGCGAATATCAACCAAAATGAAAAATCAAGAATATTTGGCGAATGCCTAGATAATGCTACTGAGAAATTATTAGAAAATAAAAAAGGCCCTTCAAGAAAAGCTGGTGAATTAGACAATAGAGGTAGTCACTTTTATTTAGCAATGTATTGGGCAGAAGAATTAGCGAATCAAAATAAAGATGAAAAATTAAAAACAAGATTTTCAGAGATAGCTAGTAAGCTGAAAGAAAATGAAGGAGAAATTATTTCTGAATTAAATAACATTCAAGGGCATCCTATAAATATAGATGGTTATTACGAACCAAACGATATACTTACAAACAATGCGATGAGACCTAACGAAACATTTAATAATATTATAACTTCCATTTCTTAAGGAAAATACTTAAAGACATTAAGACTGCCCAAAAAGCATCACTTTCGTCATTGCTGTAAAGAGGTTAGGTAATTCGATGACAGTTTTGGTTAAACTTATTAGGAGCCATTCCGCTTAAGGATTGATGGCTTCTTTCTTCATTATAATAGTAACAAATACTTATTTAACGTCTTTGCGAGATTTGGTACAAATCGTGGCAATCTGTTGAATTGGATTTCCAATTATGAGACTGCTTCATGCCTCGCAGTGACGGTTGTAGGATGATGAGATTACTTTACTTTGTTCATAATGACGTCTTATTTTTACTTTTCAGACAGTCTCTTTTTGTTTAATATCACTTTACTAAATAGAAACAGGTAACTATAGAAAAGTTATATTACTTTTATAATGATGTATAAAGAAGAACTTATTGCTTGTCATAAAAGAATTGAATCCTATATTCATAATACTCCTATTCTAACTTCTCGATTAATAAATAAAACTATTGAAGCAGAAATTTTTTTTAAATGTGAGAATTTTCAAAAAATGGGAGCTTTTAAAATGCGTGGTGCGACTAATGCTCTTTTACAATTAACAGAAGCACAAAAACAAAGAGGAGTAGTAACACATTCTTCTGGAAACTTTGCGCAAGCTCTTTCATTAGCAGCACAACGTTTAAATATCAAAGCTTTTATTGTAATGCCTTCATCTGCAACTCAAGTTAAAAAAGATGCTGTTAAAGCGTATGGAGGAAACATTATAGAATGCGAATCAACACTCAAAGCGAGGCTAGCAACAACAAGACAAATAGAAGTAGAAACTGGAGCAACTTTTGTACACCCTTCTAACGACATTCGCGTTATTATTGGTCAAGGAACATCATGTTTAGAATTGTTAAAAGAGCTACCAGACTTAGACTATGTTTTTGCTCCTGTTGGTGGAGGTGGACTTATTGCCGGAACAGCATTAGCAGCTCATCATTTTGGAAAGAACTGTAAAGTAATTGGTGGAGAACCTTTTGAAGTTGATGATGCATATCGCTCATTACTTAGTGGAACTATTGAATATAACTCCACTACAAATACAATAGCAGATGGACTAAAAACTAATTTGGGTGACCAAAATTTTCCTATTATTCTAAAATATGTAGATCGAATTATACGTGTAACAGAAAAAGAAATTATTGATGCTATGCATCTAATTTGGGAGCGCATGAAAATTATTATTGAACCTTCTAGTGCTGTCGCAGTTGCTGCTATTATAAAAGAAAAAAAACAATTCAAAGAAAAAAAAGTCGGTGTGATTATTTCTGGTGGAAATGTAGATTTAAGTAATTTACCTTTTTAAAATAAACTGATAGCTTCATTAAGCAATACAAAAATTCGTATTTTTGAATTATGACTTTCATAAAAACTACAGAACAAGATTCCAATTATAATCATCTTGAAAAGATGACTATAAAAGAACTGTTAACCAACATAAATAAAGAAGACAAAACCGTTCCTTTAGCTGTAGAAAAATCATTAAAACAAATAGAAAAACTTGTAGAGCAAATACTAAATAAACTTGAAATTGGAGGACGCTTATTCTATATTGGAGCAGGTACTAGTGGACGATTAGGTATATTGGATGCATCTGAGTGCCCTCCTACTTTCGGTGTGGCTCACGATGTAATTATCGGTTTAATTGCTGGAGGAGATTCAGCGATTAGAAAGGCTGTCGAATTTGCCGAAGATTCAACAACTCAAGCTTGGCTTGACTTAAAAGCTTATAATATTACAAGTAATGATGTTGTTGTTGGTATTGCAGCATCTGGAACAACACCATATGTAATTAGTGCTTTACAGAAATGTAATGAGCAAAATATATTAACAGGCTGCATAACATGTAATCAAAATTCTCCCCTATCTAAAGCGGCTCAATTCCCAATAGAAGTTATTGTAGGTCCAGAATTTGTAACTGGAAGTTCTCGAATGAAAGCTGGAACAGCTCAAAAATTAGTACTGAATATGATTACGACGTCTGTTATGATAAAACTTGGTAGAGTCAAAGACAACAAAATGGTAGATATGCAACTAAGCAACAACAAACTTGTTAATAGAGGCACAAAAATGATTATGAAAGAATTAAATATTCAAGAGGGAGAAGCTCAAGAATTATTAGATAAATATAAAAGTGTTAGAGTTGCCATTCAAAATTACGCCAATGGAAGAACATAAAACAGATAGAGACGTTTTAACAAAAGGATTAAAAAAAATGGGAGCCGCTTTAGGCCTTATGTTTTTAGGTCCAACATTAATTCATATTGCGTTTAGTAATAAAGAAAAACCTCTTTATATTCCCATTCTTATTATAGGAATTATTGGTTGTTGTGCTGCTATCTATTTTGCATTTAAAGGGATTAATACAATAATGGATAGTATGTTTAAGAAAAATTCTAATTTAAAGAAACAGTCCTAGGTGTCGTTGGATTATAACCAAATTCTTGGTCCGCCATATCTATACTTAAACTATTCAAAATATAATTTATAATAGCATAATGATGAATCGTATGGCTGTTAGCCTGCGCCAATAATGCCGAGAAAGTATATTTCATTTCTATTTTACCTAAACCTAAATCATCAATTACAATAATATTATCTTCAATTTCAGAGTTAATACTATTAAGTTTAGCAATAATTTGATTTAAATATTGCAAAGCAATCTCACATTTCGTCTCAACATCATTATTTCTTTTCCTGCTTGTTAAATCAATTTTGCTTTCTGAATTGATAGTCAAAGCACAATCATAAAAATCTAAAATATGTCGTATATGTGATCCTATACTTGAATAATAAGGAGCTACAGTCGTATTACTTAATTCTTCATTTGTCAAAAATGACAATAAAGACTTTGATTTATCAAGTGTTTTAAGGGTAGATTGTATAATCATATTCATGAAAACGAATTTAACTAATAAATTTGAATTTAAAAATTATTCTCATCATTAGTCTACAGTAAATAGTAAACTTACATTAGCTTATAAAAAAGTGTTACTAATATCTATGGCGTGTTTTCACAAGTAAAAACCGTGCTATTTGTTACTATCTTTTTTGTATTAAAATAGACTCTGCACAAAAAAGGATAACCACTTCTATCACTCACGCAAACAAAAAATCCCCAACAAATTAATGTTGAGGATTCAAAAA
>Ga0190293_1000662_pt1 | contig 12202 bp, 5 predicted proteins | sample 48693001_MG_FD_161671 | JGI IMG/M metagenome (GOLD analysis project Ga0190293, IMG submission 161671) | Hydrothermal vent microbial mat bacterial communities from Southern Trench, Guaymas Basin, Mexico - 4869-30-0-1_MG | ecosystem: Environmental > Aquatic > Marine > Hydrothermal vents > Microbial... | reverse complement strand
ACACTCCCCCAAAGAGCCGAGGGAGGAGAAGAGAGGAACGAGGCTCAGCTCGGGCTCTCGGGTCGCAATAACCGCTCGATCAACGCTTCGTCGGTATCGAAAGCGAGTGGGGGGAGGTTGTCGAGGGGGAACCAGCCGACCGCATCGGCGTCGTCACCTGCGAGGAGTTCGCCTCCCGTGACGGTTCCTGAGAACCAGGTTCCAACCGTGAGCTTCTGCGGGTCATGGAAGTTAGAGGCAACCCACAGCACCTCGCCAATCTCTGCGATCAAACCCGTCTCCTCCAGGAGTTCGCGGGCAGCTGCCTCGCGGACGTCTTCGCCATAGTCAACGAACCCGGCGGGCATCGACCAGAAACCTGCACGGGTCGCGCTCGGTCCGCGCCGCACCATCAGTAGTTCTCCTTCGTCATTGAATGCCACCACGGCTGCTCCCACACCGGGGTTCCGCCAGTGGATGAATCCACAGGCCGGACACCGTCTTCGGTCCTTGCCACCAATCTCCGTGCTCTCGAGTTCGGTGGCACAATGGGGGCAGTACGTGTACTCCCCCGGCCACACATGGGTATGCGTCACGCCTGTCACGGGTTCCTTCCTGCTTCTGGCGTCCGTACCGACGCAGTCCGGTCAATATGGACGCCAGAAGCCTCAGAGTTGATGGATGATCCGAACGATCGTGAACTCGGCGGGCCGCATGGGTGCGAAGCCGATGGTCACGATAAGCCGGCCCGCATCGACATCGTCTTGAGTCATGGTCTCACCGAGTCCCACCTTCACGAAGAACGCATCCTTGGGTTTCGCACCAGCAAGTGCACCGTCCTTCCACAGATCGCTCAGGAATCCCTCTATCGAGGATCGTATATTCACCCAGAGTGGCTCGGCGTTCGGTTCGAACACGACCCACTGTGTATCTCTGACGATCGACCGCTCGATCATGTTCGCAAGCCTGCGAACCGGGACGTACCGCCACTCAGAGTCATCCGATGCAGTCCTTGCACCCCAGACCATGATGCCGCGTTGCGGGAACTCTCGAATGACGTTCACAGCATTCGGGTTCAGAAGGTCCTGTCTCGCATCGGTGTACGCCTCGCCGAGTCCGACCACACCATCGACCTCGACACCGGCGGGGGCCTTCCACACACCACGCCGCTCATCGGTCCTGGCGAACACACCTGCAACAACTCCTGACGGTGGTACGAACCTCGTCGGCTCCGGGACTCCAGGGTCGAGGTGCACGATCTCCGTATGCGGGGTGTATGTAGCCGCAAAGGTGCTGGTGACATTCTTGAGACGCCAATCGACAAGATCCTGGTCGTCGCTCAGTGCCGGCAGGTCGACGATTGTAAAACGTAGATGCTGTTCAGCGAATCGGGTCATCGCGTTGATCACGGATCTTCTGAGACGGTCGTCGCTCACCATCAACATGTCCGGGCAGATCAACAGATCGACCTGGGACGAACTGTCGAGGCTTTCGATACCTTCGACAAGCACTCTGGCAAGAACGGCGTCGGGATCGTGTGTGGCCGCTTCGGGGATCCCTTCGGGAACCGAGGGATGTGGCACCTTGACCACCCAGGCCTCGGTCCCACCGTTGTGGAAGAACCCCCATATGGCCTCCGCCGTGAACGATCCGGGATCGGTCCGTCCAAAGACATCGATGAACCCCTGCCAGCTTGTCACCTTGGTCGATTCGAAGACGGGTCCGGCCATCGTCACACCGACGATGGCAAGCACGCTCGTCGACACGGCCCCGATGGGCCGTGCCCCAGAAGGGACCTCTTCGATGAATACGCCCGGCGTTGTGAAATTGGGCATGATCCTCCTCATCGCCGTTCAACTTCCCCGATCGTACGGGCTTTCGTGCAGAGATGCGCAGTATGTTGAGATTCTCGACGGCAAGAGCCGAGATGTCGAAGGTACGATGGTGCGGTGACGGGGTTACACGCGATCGAGACAACGAGTAGGGATGAACTGACAGCGCTCCAGACTGAGCGGCTCATCAGGACGCTGCACCATGCGTACAACAACGTCCCCCACTATCGGGAATCGCTCGATGCGGCTGGTGTCCGTCCCGACGACTGCACAAACCTGAACGACCTGCGCCGATTCCCTTTCCTCGTGAAGGACGACCTACGGCGCAACTACCCGTTCGGGATGCTTGCAGTGCCGCGATCTGACATCATACGGATCCACGCGTCATCTGGGACCACAGGCAAGCCGACCATCGTGGCATACACCCGCAATGACATCAGCGTGTGGTCAGATGTGATGGCCAGATCGATCTACGCAGCCGGGGGCAGGCCCGGCGACATTGCACACGTCGCCTATGGATATGGCCTGTTCACCGGAGGTCTCGGGGCCCACTACGGCGCGGAGCGTCTCGGCTGCTCCGTCGTCCCGATGTCCGGTGGCCAGACGGAGAAACAGGTCACGCTCATCAACGACCTCAAGCCGCGGATCATCCTCGTCACACCGTCCTACTGCCTGTCGTTGATAGACGAGATGGAGAGCCAGGGCCTCGACCCTGCCGCGAGCTCTCTCGAGATAGGAATCTTCGGTGCTGAACCGTGGTCAGACGAGATGCGAAACCAGATCGAGGAGCGCCTCGGCATCGACGCTGTGGACATCTACGGACTCTCCGAGGTGATCGGCCCTGGGGTTGCCCAGGAGTGCGTCGAGACCAAGGACGGTCTCACGATCTGGGAGGATCACTTCTATCCCGAGATCATCGACCCTGATACCGGGGAGGTGTTGCCCGATGGGGAGGAGGGCGAACTCGTTATCACATCGCTCACGAAAGAGGCACTGCCCGTCATCCGCTACCGCACAAGGGACCTGACACGGCTCCTCCCTGGGACAGCAAGAACGATGCGCCGCATCGCACGGATCAAGGGCCGCTCAGACGACATGCTGATCATCCGCGGAGTGAACGTCTACCCGAGCCAGGTGGAGGTCGAACTGCTGAAGGTCGACGAACTTGCTCCGCACTACCAACTCGAGGTCGTCAAGGCGGGGAACACCAACGGTCTCGTCGTGAACGTCGAGTCGAAGGAAAGGATCGGAGAGGCGATGTCCGCCGCGGCGGCTACAGAGGCGTGTATGCATATCAAGTCGAACATCGGGGTCACTGTCGAAGTCCGTGTCCATCCCCCGGGAACAGTCGTCCGTTCCACGGGCAAGGCCCAAAGGGTCATCGACGCCCGGGGTTGAGATTCAGGCCTTCAGATGGCCTCGGCGATCAGTCCGATCGCTCTCCTGGCTGTCGCCATCGACGTGCGGTGACTCAGGTACGCAAGCCGAATTGCGAACTTCCCGTCGATCACGGTGCTCGACACGTGTAGCTCGCGGGTAGACGACAGGTGGTTGAAGATGCGTTGGGATGTAGCGTCGCCGTCGAGCGACCGGAACGCGACGATCGAGAGTTCGGGTTGAGTGACGACCTCGATACCACGCATCTCCGCAAGAGTCGCAGCGCTCCATTCGGCGAGATCGAGCATGGTGTCGAGTGTCACAGTGAACTGGTCAACTCCATGGAGCTGAAGCGGAAGCCACACGTTGATTCCTCGATTCGGCCGCGTCAGCTCGGTCCCAAGCTGGAAGAAGTGCGGGGTCTCTCCCTCACCGACATCCTGCATGTAGGCACCCTGACCGGAGTGGGCATCCACCAATGTCGAGATATCGCGCACAAGTAGTCCGCCCACACCGAACGGCAGGAACAGCGACTTGTGCGCGTCAACCGTGATGGAGTCTGCGCGTTCTATGCCGTTGAGCCTCTTACTGCCGCGATCTGTCAACTGGAAGAACCCACCGTATGCGGCGTCGACGTGGAACCAGGCACCAGCATGACCTGAGACATCTGCGCAGCGGTTGAGCGGATCGATCGCACCGGTATCCGTTGTGCCAGCTGTTGCAACGATCATCATCGGGCGCAAGCCTGCCGCGATGTCGGCAGCGATCATCGCGTCGAGAGCGTCGGCATCCATCCTGAGATGATCGTCGATGGGGACCATGCGCACTCGATCAGCCGTAATCCCTGCGATCCGTGCAGCCTTCACTATCGAGTGGTGAGACCGTTCCGACGTGTAGATGACTCCTTCACTGAAATTGTCCCCCAACTGTTCACGCGCGGTCACCACAGCCGTGAGGTTCGCAACTGATCCTCCAGAGAGCAGGATCCCACCGGAGCCTTCGGGCAGCCCAAACAAGGATGTCATCCAATTGATGACACTCTGTTCTATCGCCACAGCACCAGGCGCCGCGTGTTGCCCGCCGGTGTACTGGTTGGTCACTGCGCCGAGAAATGATCCAAGCGCCGAAGTGAACAACCCACCCGTCGGGATGTACGAAAGGAATCCGGGAGAGGTTGTATCGAACCCGGTGCCGATCGCTGCATCGAAGGACGCCAGCAGTTCATCGATCGAGGACCCTTGAGCAGGTGGAGGTGCGAGCAGTGCAGCGATCAGGTCGGGGCTGGCGGGAGGCAGAGTGGCGGGAGAATCCGGGCGTGTTTCGAGGAACCGGTGTACGAACGCGACAACAGCATCCTGAATGACGAGAGTTTCATCGAGATCCGCATCCAACGGTAAAGGCCCACGCATGACACAAAGCGTAGGGCTTCGGCGTAACCCTGGAGCGTAGGTGCACCTGGTTGACGCCAAGGCCCTGATGATTCCCAACGGCGTACCCTGCTGGGATGCACCTGATGAGCCTTGAAGGCATTTCGAAGAGCTACCCGGAGAACGATGTTCTCGATGGGGTCTCCTTAGGTATCGCCGCTGGTGACCGCATCGGGGTGATCGGGCGCAACGGGTCAGGGAAATCGACGCTCCTGCGCATCATCGAAGGAACAGAGGACATCGACGACGGCACGATCATCAGATCGCGAGGGCTCCGGGTGGCTGCCCTTGATCAGAATCCGGTCTTCGATGACGAGTCAACAGTTGGGCATGTCCTCAACGATGACAGGCAGGCCATCGCTCTCGCTGACAAGCTCGGCCTCACCGACCCCTACGTCGTTTGCTCCACACTCTCTGGTGGACAGCGCAAACGTCTCGCTCTTGCGGTTGCACTGTCAACTGAGTGCGATCTCCTCATTCTCGATGAGCCAACGAACCATCTCGACATCGATGTGATCGACTGGCTCGAGGAGCACCTTCGGCGACGCAAGGAAGCCCTCTTCCTCGTCACCCACGACCGTTACCTGCTTGACAGGGTCGTGAATCGAATCATCGAGGTTCACGATCGCGGACTGCACTCCCACCAGGGAACGTATGAGGACTTCCTCGAGTCGATAGGGGCTCGTGAAGCCGTAGAAGCAGCGACAGAACACCGCCGACAACAGAGGATCAAGACAGAACTCGCATGGCTCCGCAGATCGCCCAAGGCGAGAACATCCAAGTCACGCCACAGAGTGCAGAAAGCCACCGAACTCATCAGCGAGCAGCGCAAGAGCTCCAAGCAAAATCTCATGATCGATCTGCCATCTCGCCGTATCGGGTCCAAAGTCGTGAATCTTGTGAACGTTGGGAAACGATACGACGACACCTGGGTGCTCCGCCACGTTGACCACAGGATGCACCCCGACGCCCGTATCGGAGTCGTAGGTCCAAACGGGTCAGGCAAGACGACACTGCTCCAACTCATCGCTCAACGCATCGAACCGGACGAGGGCAAGGTCAGCGTTGGGTCGACGATCCACTACGGGTGGTACGGACAGGATCCGAGACCGATCCCACCGGACACCCGGGTGCACGAGGCGGTTCGCGAGCATCTGGACGAGGTGAAGCTGTCGAGCGGGATCACCGTATCAGGCACGCAGCTTCTCGAAAGGTTCCAGTTCACACGGGATCAGCAGCGCTCCACACTCGGAGATCTATCGGGAGGGGAGCGACGCCGCTTCGAACTGTTGATGAGCCTGATGGAAGCACCGAATCTCTTGCTCATGGATGAACCGACGAACGACCTCGACATGGACACTCTCAACGTTCTCGAGGAGTACCTCGATGCCTGGGAGGGAGCCCTCGTCGTTGCGAGCCACGATCGGTACTTCCTTGACAGAGTGTGCACTGACATCTTCTCCATCGAGCCCGATGGCTCAGTGCTGCACCATCCCGGCGGCTGGTCTGCGTACAGGAAACAGGCGTTGGGATCCTCCGCGGAACCATCAGGAAGCACCAACGATGGCGGGCCGCAACGATCGAAACAGAAGCGCACGAAGCTGACCTACAACGACCAGCGTGATCTCAACGAACTCACACGCCAAATCCCCCAACTTGAAAAGCAGAAGACCCGGCTCACAGACGAACTCGATCAGGCTGCCGAGGACTACGGGCGCACGGTCGATCTCGCTGATCGGTTAGCGGACACCATGGCCGAACTCGATAAGGCAGAAACCCGCTGGCTCGAACTCACCGAAAAGGCCGAACAGCTATCAGCCGAAAGCTGACGGCTGACGGCTGACATCTGACATCTGACAACTCATATCCCGGGACATGACTCGATGTGGTATCTGGTGCACTCATCCGGGGTGGGGGTTCGTGTGAGCCTGTCTTGAGTGATATCGATGAGATCATCCGTGTCGAGGGCCACCACCCAGAGGTTCCCGTCTACCGAGCCAGCCACTACACGATCACCGTCAGGGAAGAACGCGACATCCCCAAGCGATGTTGACGAAAGGGATATCGCAAGCAGTTCCGACCCGTCGGTCGCATCCCAGATCCGTAGCATGCCGTCCATCCCCGCGGTCGCCAAGCGCTGACCATCCGGGCTGAAGGTGACCGAGAAGGCATCGCCCTGGTCCCCCGCAAGCGTGTACGCCTCTTGTTCGGCATCAACATCCCATACGATCGCAGGCCCGTAGCCGACCACGGCCACGATGGACTCTGTAGGGCTGAACGCCGCTCTTATGATGCAATCCGGATACTCGACCCTTTGTAGCAGAACCTCGCGCTCCCAGTCCCAGATTCTGAGGGCACCGGGCGTCCCACCGCATGAGCCCGTCGCGAGAACCGCTCTGTCAGGTGCGAAGGCTGTGGCCGTCACTATCCCGTCCGGATGCTGCAAACGGTGCAACAGACGACCAGAACCGATGTCGTAGACGGACGCCGATGAGCCATCGTCCTGGTCTCCGGTCCCTCCGCTCGCTAGGTAGCGGCCGTTGGGGCTCACGCTCAACTGCTGGCGATCGAACCCTTCTGACCCTTCCAGATCGAAGAGAACCACTCCATCGACGGCTTCGCGTATCTGGATCGGACCGTACGAGACCACGGTCTCATCGGAATCCTCAACAGCAACAAACGATGCGTCTTGGGCGGCGAAGCGATCCCCCGCGGCCAGATACGTAACCCCACCGGCGGCGAAGTCGGTGAGACCATCGAGGTCATACTGTAATTCGCCAGTATCTGTTCGCCACAGCGTCGCGCCACCCGGCTGGAATCGCCCACCGGCGCTGTGTGCGACCAGGTATTCGCCCGACACATCAACATCAAGACCGAATATGGAGCCTGTCGCGGCGGCTGCCATCCATTCACCCAGTCCTTCTGACTGAGTCGTCCACGCCCGAACCGTGCCGTTGTCGTACGCAGCAAACAATTGTCCTCCGTCCGGGGAGAACGCCATAGCCTCGCCACTGCCCGAGGCCGAAAGTGTCACAATCGGGTCGAGCGGGTCGGTCGTCCAGATCTTGATCGTGCCTCCCGCACTTCTCGTAGCAAGCAGCGATCCGTCTGCGCTGAACTCGATCTCTTCGAGACTGCCGCTGTGGTCAGTGCGCACGGTGACCAGTTCTGATAGGTCGGCGGTCCAGACCATGAGGGCCCCGGCCTCGGTCCCATGGAAGATCTGTGCTCCATCCGGACTCCACGCGATGGAGCCGATCGCGACGCCGGGATCGACTCTCCGCTTTTCCGTCCCCGTCTCACGATCGAGAACGGCAACCTGACCGGTCCCTGATTCGATCCCGCTCCACCACGCGATCGCTAACTCGTCTCCCGATGGGCTGAACGAGACGACGGGTCCATGTATCTCGGTGAGTTCCTGAATCCAGAGCTGCTCTCCCGCCGTTGCGTCCCATACGCTGAGTACGGTCGGGTCGGCGTCGGTGACGATCGCCAGCCATCGACCATCGGGACTGTAGACGGGTGCCCCTGGGATCGTGTCTCGGGACCACACCACCATTCCGCCCTCCAGTTCCCAGACGCTAAGCACGCCATATCCATGCACCGCCGCGATTTCCCCAGTGGCCGGGTTCGCGTCAATGCTCGGCGGTCCGGGGCGCGCACCGTCCGCAGATGAGGGACTGCCGGATTCAAGCACGCCGACGTAGGCGCCCGTCGCACCATCATGGAGTGTGATCCAATCGCCCGCACCGGTGGAGGCAATGGTCCCGTCGGGCGTCGTTGTCACCGCAGGCCGGTCGCCGAGCGGCAGATCGTCTGGCGAGGACAGGAGGAACTCGGTTCGCGATATCAGCACTGCCGCGTGGAGCGCTTCGACCGCCTCCCGCTGTGGTTCGGGGGTGACAGACAGGGCCTCGAGCGCCAGGAGCATGCTCAGTTCCGGATCTGTGTCAAGGTTGCCCATTGCACCCGCTGAAAGCTCACGTGCGTGACTCACCGCGGCCTCAGATGCACGAAGAGAGGACTGGTACAAGGCGGCGACCGCAAGGATCAGAGCGATCACGGCCGCTCCGGCGAAGCCGGTGAGAATCCACCCCCGACGCCGATGGCGCTTCGCGATCTGCTCGTTCTCGCGTGTGCGACTCGCGACAAGGAAGTCCTGCTCGACCGACGTGATCATCATGTCGGTATCGGCTACCCACGACTCGAAGCCCTCGAGACGACCGCTGGACAGCAGGTAGGCAGAATCCCGGCCGGAGTCCTTCCATTCATTGATGGCAGCGGTGAGGCGACGGTGCAGGAGGAGATCCTCGCGATGATCCTCGATCCACGACTCGAACCGCTTCCACTCAGAGAGGACGGCTTCGTGAGCAACTTCGACCGTTGGTGTCCGTGTCACAGGGTCTCGATCGAACGTGAGGATGCGATACCGTCCGAAGGTGTCCAACACCGACGCCACAGCGCCCTCGCTGATGCCAAGCCGGTGAAGTTCAGTGACACTCACACGTCGCCGTGTGTCACGACCGGCCTCGTTGACAGTGACCAGACGGAGGAAGAGTTGCCTCGCCGTCTCCTGGGATACCGGATCGAGGTCGTGGTAGAGATCCTCCGCCCTGCGCCCGATCGTCTCGAGCACACCTCCAGTCTCCTCGTAGGCGGACAGAGTCAGTAGATCCGCATCACGCTGATCGAACAATTCGGCCAGGGAGAACTCGAGTAGTGGCAGACAGCCGGGCTGATCTTCGACATCGTTCACGATCCGATCGATGAGCCCGCTCTCAAAGCGCACGCCAACAGCTCTCGCCGGTTCTTCGACGATCGCCCGAAGCTCGGTGTCGCTCGGCGTCGAGATGAGAACAACGCCCCTACTCACGAGTGCGCTGAATTCAGCGTACCGAAGGGGGTGATCCATGTAGTCGGCACGCATCGTGATGAGAATCCGGATCATGCCGTCTTCTGCTTCTGCCGTTCCAACGAGGAGCTCGAGAAATGCGCTCCGATCGTGCTCATTGTCGATCATGGTGAACAGCTCTTCGAACTGGTCGATGACCAGGAACAACGATGTGCCGTGCGGGAGAAGCCGATGCGTTGCGAACACGAGGCTCAGTGGACCAGAGCGAAGCGTCTCTTCGAGATCCACCGTTGGGAAGACAGAGACCCGGGTGAGCGCGACCGCGAGCTCGCCGAACGGGTCACGACCTGGTGTCATCGTTGTGATGAGCCACTCATCCGATCCGGGAACCACTCCACGCCGCAAGGCAGGGATAAGGCCAGCCCTCACCACCGACGACTTCCCGATGCCAGACGGACCTACAGCGGCGACAAGGCGATCGGCTTCAACGGCATCGGCGAGTTGAGCAATGAGGCGCTCGCGGCCGAACAGGTCGTCGGCATCGGGTTCGTCGAAAGGAAGGAGACCCTTGTACGGATTGCGTGCATCGCTTCGCAACCCGTAGTCAACCTCAGCACCGGTGGGACCAAGAGCGGATTCCCATGCGGTCATGAACTCATTGACGCCGGTGTATCGCTCGTCGGGGTCGAGGGCTGTTGCGCGGTGCAGCACATCCGCGACCTGCTGCGGAATCTCATCTGGCCCCCCGATCGGCCCAGGCAGGAGTGACTCGGGTTCTCCCGGGTCACTGCGCGGGACTGAAGTGTCGCGTGGATCTGTACCGATCAGGCAGCGATAGAGCAGCAGCCCCAAAGCACCTACATCACCCTGGACACACGGTGCTTCGTCGCCGATCGCGTACCCCGTTGGTGGATCGTGTGGTTCGACGTCGCTACGGAACCCGATCGCGATGCCGAAGTCGGAGAGGTAGGCGTTCCCTTCCTCATCAAAGAGAACATTCGTGGGCTTGAGATCACCATGGATCACGCCGCTACGGTGTGCAGCCGCCAGAGCTGGCCCGATCTGGGAGAGCAGTCGCTCCGTCTCGTCGATGGTCAACACGCCGTCACCAAGGCGATCCTCAAGAGTGCCACCCCGCATCCATCGCATCACGAGGAAGGCGCCGCTCGGGTCACGCCAGTAGTCATAGAGAGGGACGATGTGCGGATGTTCAAGCCTCGCAACGAGCTGTGCTTCGACCTCGAACCTGCGGAGGAACTCCGGGTGGTTCGCCCACAGTGGCTGGATGGTCTTGATCGCGACCTCGCGGCCTACGGACGATTGGTAGGCACGATGTACGACACCGAGCGGCCCGGAGCCGATCTCCGTTCTTAGCTCATAGCCGGGAATCCCTCGTGCGGACCGTGGCAGTGGAGCCGGCGGGGAGTCGGAACGGAGCTCTGGGAACTCAGCGGAGCGGTCTGGTAGCACGATCTGGTAGACGACCTGGGGCGATCCAAGGCCTTCGAAGTGATGTTGCCCGAGGCCCCGGATCATCCAACCAGCAGCACCGTCGGCGGTGAGCGCTTGATGCGCCTCTGCCGAGAGCAACACCTGGCCACCGTGCGCGGCACCTACGAGTGCCGATGTGCGTGTTACCGGTGGGCCGACGACGTCACCATCGTCGCGAATCTCCACATCGCCGATGTCGATTGCGATCCCTATCCGAGCGCGAGGCAGGTCGGCTCTCGCGAGGTCCTGTTGGATGATCACCGCAGCGTCAACGGCCGATTGAACAGTGGGGAACGAGGCGTAGACGGCGGAGCCACGATGAGCGAAAACCCGTCCTGACCGTTCGACAGCGGCAGCATCGATGATCCGCTCCTGGAGTTCGACAACGTTCCTCCGTTCCTCAGGATCGAGGCGAGACAAGCTCAACGGGTCGGCAACATCGGCTGCGACAACGGCGATCCGCAGGACTTCCGCTGAAGACTGATAGGCGAGAGACGGATCCTGCTCCAGGATGCGCTGTTCAAGGTCGCGCAATTCTTCCGACAGTTCGATCCCGATCTCATCCGCAAGATACGATCGGGTCAGGTTGCAAGCCCGGAGCGCCTCTGCCTGACGCCCTGACCGATACAAGGCGACCATGTGCTGTGCGCGGAAGTGCTCACGAAGCGGGTACTCGCCTGAGAGGGAGTCAAGTTCCGGTGCAATGGCGACGTGCCGTCCGGCGGAGAGATCGGCATCGATCCTCGAACCGAGCGCCGCGATGCGCATCTCATTGAGCCTTGCCACCTCTGCTTCGAGGAGTCCATGGGCGTCGATATCGGCATACGGGTAGCCACGCCAGAGGGCGAGGACCTCTCTGAGCGATTCAGCCGCGTGGTTCGGATCCTCATCGAACGGTGCCATTGCTACGGCATCCTCGAATCGCAAGGCATCAACCGCAACACGATCGACTGTGAGCACGTACCCGTCCCCGCGTCTTTCGATACTGTCGCAGCACAAGCTGCGGAGATTCGAGATGAATGTCTGAATCGAGCGGCGCACTCCGTCGGGGGCTACGTCGCCATACACCCCCTCGATAAGCCGGTCAGTGGATACAGGCCGACCACCAGACGCGAGGAGAAGTGCCAGGACGGTGCGCTGTTTCGTTCCACCGAGCGAAACCGGATTCCCGTCCTGTACAACCTCAATCGGCCCCAGAACTCGGAAGTCCATGCCCTCATGATACACCCCAGAGCCATTCGGTA
>Ga0190293_1000661_pt1 | contig 12205 bp, 10 predicted proteins | sample 48693001_MG_FD_161671 | JGI IMG/M metagenome (GOLD analysis project Ga0190293, IMG submission 161671) | Hydrothermal vent microbial mat bacterial communities from Southern Trench, Guaymas Basin, Mexico - 4869-30-0-1_MG | ecosystem: Environmental > Aquatic > Marine > Hydrothermal vents >... | reverse complement strand
ATTCTTTTTCTTAATTCTAATAACAATTTTTAGTTGTCAAAACCCTAATAATTATTCGGAGAAAACTATCCTAGAAGATAAAAAAGTAAATTATCAAAATCTTCAAAATTTAGAAGACTCAGAAAAGGCTTTAATTACAATGTATTTATTTGCATATGGTAATTCATGCCAAAAAAAGAATAACAAAATAAAATGCCAAATTTTAAATTATTTAAAGATTAAAAACGAATGTGAAACTACTCATATTTCCTTTTTGAAAAAATGGTTTAAAAATGATAAACTTATGCTAATTAAGTTAAATAATTGTCCTTTTCTACCACAAAATTCTGCTATTCAAAATCAATTTGAAACTATAAAATTATCCAAAAAACAAGATACTTTAACAATTATTTATAACATAAAGGGACTGAATAATTCACAAGAAAAATCATGGAATATTAGTAGAAAGGATAAATACCTAATAATAAAAAACTCATTAATAAAAGTGTAGTTTTAATAAATAGCAAAGCAATTCACGTTACACATAACTCTAAAATAAACCATTAAATTTGAAGTGAAAAATTAATTTGCTCTATTTAATGAAACTAATAAATTTCAATTTTCCATCTTAGGCATTTTAACTTTTAAATTGCAAATACCTCAAAATGACAAAAACAATTAAAATAGATCATAAAAATATTTACTATCCCCCTGGAGGGATATTAATCTGGATCATCATTATTCTTGAATTAATAACCTTTAGCGCAGCTTTGATCGCCTTGGTCTATATGAGTAAAGAAGATCCTGAGCTATATCACAGATCTCGTTTAATGCTTAATTCAACCTTTGGCGCTGTTAATACCGTATTTTTATTAACCAGTGGTTTTTTTATGGCAACAACCGTTAATCATTTTAAAAAACAAGATCTAACTAAAGCCTCGTTTTACCTGAAATTAACCATACTTGGAGGACTTCTGTTCTTAGTATTGAAGACCATAGAGTATCACTATAAAATAGAAGCCGGCCTCACCTTAGATCATAATACTTTTTTTACATTTTATTGGTTGTTAACCGGTTTCCATGTAATCCATGTACTTGTTGGAGTTGTGATTCTAGGTTATTTTTATTTTTCAATAAAAAATCAGGAACTTGAAGATATAGAGGCAGGTGCAGCCTTTTGGCATATGTGTGACCTCATCTGGCTACTGCTATTTCCGGTAATCTATTTAATTCTGTAACTATGCAAAAAATAAATATTTTTACATTGATAATTTTGATTTTGCTCACAATTTCTACAGCAATTTTATCCAATTATTTTAACAGCTTAAAATATATTGTTTTCCTGGTTTTGGGATTGAGCGGTATTAAATTTATTTTGGTTGCCTTCCAATTCATGGAGTTAAAAAAGGCTCATCAATTTTGGAAATCATTAATAATAATTTTTCTAATTCTATTCATTGGCACAATTTCCTTAATTCTTTAAAATAAAAAAAATCTTAAATCGAACTATCCTGCCGGCAGGCAGGGAATTCTTTTCGATTAAATACTAGTAATTGTATATCAAAATTATTGTATTTTTGACCAATACATTTATAAATTAATTACCATGAAAAAAATTGCTTTAATTACATTTATTCTTATAGCTTTAGTAAGCAGCTATTCATATGCACAGGAAAGTGTTCCAAAAGAGGTATTGTTAAACACCTTAAACGGAGTAAACAAATTGAAGCTTTCAAATTTAAGAACCACTCAATTAATGGAATACAATGAGGGTTTTGTAGATAGAGTGTACAAAATTATTGATGGCGATAAATCCAGTAAGGATAAAAAATCAGCCTTCAAAGTATTGAATTCCGATACTGAAAAAGACCTGATCGATCTTTTGGGTAAAAAGAACTATAAAAAATATAAAAAATTAATGGATGATGAGTTAAAGCCTTTGGTGAAAAAATCTAAAGAACTGAAACATCTTTATAATTAAAAAATTAAAATAGTTACTCTGAATTAGTTCATTATAAACGAATTATTCTGATTTCACTATCAGTTAATGATAAAAATACTGTCTAACAGAAAAAGGACCTGCTCCAAAAACAAAATAAATACACAACAGAAATAACACCAACGCTGATAACTCGAATGACTGCCCTCCCATCATTAATTCAGATGGTGTAAACACAAAGAAAGTAGCACTAAATAAAATAGGAATTTGCATTAAAGCGGCAAGGCGTGTAAAAAAACCTACACTCATTAAGGCTCCACCAATCAAATGAGAAATACCTATCAATGAGATCCATATAAATCCTTCTCTTTCTACACCCAATTCAAGAATCGAAGAAGGGTCTGATACAATCATCCAACCTCTTATAAATAAGGCAATTCCTAAAAATATTCTTATCAATCCATATCCTGTTTCATTTCTATTATCCAATGATGTGGTAAAATCAACTAATTTATTCATGAGCTATGAGGTTTATAAAATTATCGAACCAAATCTACAAAAAATTATACAGTTCTAAATACGTTAAATATGATCAATAAAAGAACAGTAATAAAGAAATGGTGAAAATGAAGAGAAAATTCTGATCTCTATTTTTCGTTTACGTTTTTAATTAAAATATCCAATATTGTGATAGCAGATTTACTGATTCTGGTGCCAGGCCCGAAAACACCTGTAACACCTGAATCAAAAAGAAAATCATAATCTCTCGGAGGTATTACGCCTCCGGCAATAACTAAAATGTCATCTCGTTCGTATTTTTTTAATTCTTGAATTACCTGGGGAATCAAAGTTTTATGACCAGCAGCCAAAGAAGAAATCCCTAATACATGAACATCGTTTTCAACAGCTTGTTTAGCAACTTCCTGTGGGGTTTGAAATAAGGGGCCAACATCAACATCAAAACCCATGTCAGCAAAACTTGTGGCTACCACTTTTGCCCCTCTATCATGGCCATCCTGACCCATTTTTGCAACCATGATCCTTGGTCTTCTACCATCTAGTTCTGCAAATTGATTTGCTTTTTCAACAGCCTTTTTAAAGCTATCATCGTTTTTTATTTCTTTTTTATACACGCCTGTGATAGTATTTATTTGTGCTTTATATCTGCCAAATACTTTTTCCAAAGCTTGTGATATTTCACCCAGAGTTGCTCTTTCTCTTGCGGCTTGTACCGCCAAATCTAACAAATTTCTTTCACCTGTTTTTGCACACTTGCTTAAATCATTTAAAGAATCTAATACTTTTTTGTTATCTCTAGATGCTTTGACCATATTCAACCTTGTGATCTGAGACTTGCGAACTGCATCATTATCTACTTCTAAGGTGGCAATTTCATCCTCTTCACTTAATTGGTATTTGTTTACACCAACAATAATATCCTCACCATTATCAATACGGGCTTGTTTCTTTGCAGCAGCTTCTTCAATTCTCATTTTTGGAATACCTTTTTCTATAGCTTTGGTCATCCCTCCAAGTTCTTCAATCTCCTGTATCAATTCCCATGCTCGATTGGCTATTTCTTCTGTTAACTTTTCAACAACTTTACTTCCTGCCCAGGGGTCTACTGTTTTGGTGATAAGAGTTTCTTCCTGTATATATATTTGCGTATTTCTGGCAATTCTTGCTGAAAAATCTGTTGGTAGGGCAATGGCTTCATCCAGGGCATTGGTATGTAAAGATTGTGTTCCTCCCAATGTGGCAGCCATTGCTTCAATTGTAGTTCTGGTTACATTATTAAAAGGATCTTGAGCAGTTAAACTCCAGCCACTGGTTTGGCAATGGGTGCGTAATGCCAATGATTTAGGATTCTTTGGATTAAACTGAGCAATAATTTTCGCCCATAACATTCTACCAGCCCGTAATTTTGCAATTTCCTTAAAATGCTCCATACCAATACCCCAAAAGAAAGACAAACGAGGCGCGAAGGTATCAATATCCATTCCTGATGCAATACCAGTCCTTACATATTCCAAACCATCCGCCAAGGTATAGGCTAGTTCAATCTCAGGTAAGGCTCCTGCCTCTTGCATATGATAACCTGAAATAGAGATACTATTGAATTTTGGCATATTTGCAGTGGTATATTCAAATATATCTGCAATTAGTTTCATGGATGGAGCCGGTGGATATATATAGGTGTTTCTCACCATAAATTCTTTTAATATATCATTTTGAATGGTTCCCGAAAGTAATTCAGGATTTACACCTTGCTCCTCTGCTGCAACTATATAAAATGCAAGAATTGGTAAAACCGCTCCGTTCATTGTCATGGAAACCGACATTTTATCCAAAGGTATCTGATCGAACAAAATTTTCATATCCTCAACAGAGTCAATTGCAACTCCTGCTTTTCCTACATCCCCCTGCACGCGTTCATGATCAGAATCATAGCCTCTGTGTGTTGCCAGATCAAAGGCTACCGACAGCCCTTTCTGACCTGCCGCCAAGTTTCTTCTGTAAAAGGAATTACTTTCTTCTGCCGTTGAAAATCCGGCATACTGTCTAATGGTCCATGGTCTTCGAACATACATTGTAGAATATGGACCCCGAAGATAAGGAGGAATTCCAGCCACGAAATCCTGATGAGGAAAACCATCAGTTTCAGATCTACTTCCAGTATCGGCAGACAACTGCTTAACTACTATATTTTGTATATTCTTTCTTGACATATTTATTTTGAACTTCCCTGATTATTGTTGACCGGTTTTTATTAATTTTTTTCTCTCTCTTCACGCTGATCTCGCAGATTTTTTACTTTTTACTTCTCACTTCTACCTTCTCTTCTCTCTATTCTCTCCTCTATATTCTCAAACTAACTATTTATCCAACCTTTTCTTCTCCATCACTTCTGCAAGACGAATAGCTATTATCGGTTGAATTTCTGTTTTTCCATTTTTCTTTTTTACAAATGGGTACAACTCCAATTCATTTTTCATTTTATCTTCCTTATTGGCGTACTTATTAGTACCTAATAATACAATCTCTCCAGAATCAAATTGTTGCTGTTCTTTAATTGCATTCTCCTTGATCTTTCTTTGTATTGTCCCATCGAACAATTGTTTTACAAAGCCACCTGATCTTTCAATTTCTTTGAAAATTTCAAGTGCTTTTTCCGCAATTTCAAAGGTCAGCTCCTCAATATAATAAGAACCGCTTGTTGCCTCTGAATTAGTTATATGGCTCTCTTCTTTTAAAATAATTAACTGGTTGCGAGCAATTCTTTCACCAAATTCATTTTTCCTATGAAAAACCACATCATAGGCATGATTACAAATCACATTGGCTCCTCCTAATATGCCACTCATTGATTCGGTAGTGCTACGCAATAAATTTGCATTATAATCATACAAGGTCTTATTCCTAAAACTGGGCTCTGCCATAATAATTGCCTGAGATTCTATTTGGTATTCATTCAATAATAATTTCCACAGGTATTGAAAGGCTCTTAATTTTGCAATTTCAAAAAAATAATTTCCGCCTTGTGCAAAAGAAAAAAATATATTCTTAATAATGTTTTCAATTTCTGACAAACTCAGTTCCTTCTTAATATTTAGATCAAAAATAAAATTCAGATATTCATTTGCATGTGCCAATGCATAAGCCACCTCTTGAACCGTATTTGCACCTGCATTTTTATAATTAACCAGATCAATACCTATAATAGAAACTGTTTCTACCGACCTTAAAAGAAGGGCCTTTAGAACCTCATGATCTTTTTTATTATTAAAAAACCAATTACCGGTCTTAGATAAATTTCCAATCAAATCGACATTAAGAAATATTTTTCGTTTTTTACCATGATCTATTAATTTTAACAGAAAATCTTCATCCAAAAAAGAAAACTGAAAATAGATATCTATATCATCCAGTCCTTTCAATAGAAGGTTTATATCAAAGCTTTTATCGGCAATAAATTTAACCGAATCAACTCCTTTTTTTAAAGCTTTTACAGCTAAAAAATTTGCTGTTTTTACATCATTTACAAAAAAGTTTTGACAGATATCAGTTTTTTTAGAATCGGGAACATTAAAATCCAACGACTTGAAACTGTCATTGTGATAGAATGGTTTAATACGTATACCTTCATTGGTACTTGTTAGCAAAGTATCGTTATAATCTAACCCCTTGAGATCAAATTGAATTTTTTGTTTCCATTGTTTAGACGAAATCGAAGGGAAATTTTCAAATAAAAAATCAGACATAGCAATTTATTTAAGGCAATAGATCAATAATTAGTAAGAAAATAGATAACACTAAATATCTATAATTTAATTTACAATTCATAATGAACATCCCTGATTATAGTTGACCCGTTTTTATTAATTTTTTATTATACTTTCTCGCTTACCTGCCAGCTGTAGGCTTGGTAACACAGATTTTCTATTTTTTCTTTCTCACTTCTCACTTCTCACTTCTCACATATAACTCACAATCACTTAACCGTGTCATATTCAATAATATAAATATCTTCATTCTCTTTCTTCATTTTATATTCTTCTCTTGCATATTTTTCTAAGGAATCTGGATCATTCAAATTATCTATGATCTTCTTATCTGCTTCAATTTGTTTTTTATAATAGTCATTGGCATTTTCAAGTTTATCTATTTCCTCATTCAATTCATGGTGGTTCATATAAGAATTCTCATCAAAAAAAAGCATCCAAACAACAAACAATACCAAAACAATTACGTATTTATTACTAACTGTTTTAACAATCTTATTTTCTCTGAATTGTTTAAAGCTCATTATTTGTTAATCTTTCATTAATCACTGTTCTCACAATATCTATAGCTACTGTATTGTATTTATCATTTGGGATAATGATATCTGCAAAATTCTTTGTTGGCTCGATAAATTCTTGATGCATAGGCTTTAAAGTGTCCTGATAGCGCTGTAAAACTTCACTGAGGTCTCGTCCTCTTTCATGGATATCTCTTCGAACCCTTCTTATCAGTCTTTCATCCGAATCTGCATGTACAAAAACTTTAATATCCATTAGGTCACGTAATTCTTTACTAGTGAAAATTAAAATTCCTTCAATAATAACTACTTTTCTAGGATGGGTTTTAATCGTATCACTACTTCTGTTGTGTGTCACAAAGGAGTAGATAGGTTGCTCAATTAACTTTCCTTTTTTTAATTGTTTCATTTGTTTGATCAACAGATCAAAATCAATTGCTCTGGGGTGATCAAAATTTATATTACATCTTTCTTCATAGGTCAGATCAACATTTTTATTGTAATACGAATCCTGAGAAATTACGGTTACCTCTTGAGCGGGTAATTCATTTAATATTTGGTTTACAACGGTGGTTTTCCCACTTCCTGTTCCTCCGGCTATTCCAATGATAAGCATAGTCAAAAATTAAATTTAATTTTTATATAAATTTACAAAATTCAAAACTAAACAAAAAGCTTTAAAAATACTTTGAAAATGATTATTTTCACAAAACATTTATATAAAAAATAAGGTTAGTATGAAAAATATGTTTTCTAATATTAAAGGTGATGCATTTGGTGGAATTACTGCAGGAATAGTTGCTTTACCTCTGGCTCTAGCCTTTGGAGTTTCTTCAGGATTAGGACCGTCAGCAGGATTATATGGTGCCATTTTTCTGGGCTTTTTTGCTGCTCTTTTTGGAGGCACCTCTACACAAATATCTGGGCCCACAGCGCCATTAACGGCTGTAAGCATGATTCTCATTGCTGGAATATTACAGGCTAATGATGGAGATCTGAATCGTGCTTTGCCCATTATTCTAACCGTATTTCTATTGGCAGGATTATTTCAGGTTTTACTGGGGTTTATAGGGATTGGGAAATACATTAAGTACATCCCCTACCCTGTCGTATCAGGTTTTATGACAGCCATTGGTTTGATCATTATAATTACTAATATTTTACCAATTCTCGGATACTATGTCGAAGACGATCAAGCCTTCATAGAGAAATTCAAACCTCAAGCGGAAGAAATAATGATCAATAATATACTAAAAGAAGAAGTTGATGAAGGTATCTTAGTTCTGGAAGATTTTAAAGAAACTATTAAAAGATCAGAAAAAATTTCAGAAGAGCAGATATTAAACGAATCCAGAATTTTAGCAAATAAAGAAACATCCGGTGTTGTTGGTGCTGTTAAAAGTATTCCCAGAGCTTTAGACGATATCAATTATTTAGAAGTAATACTTGCATTATCAACCATAGTCATCATCTATGGTTTCAAAAAAATAACGACAAAGATCCCGTCTACCTTGGTAGCTCTGTTAGTCGTCTCCGGAGTAGCTATTTTCGCAAAACTTGACTACCGGCCAATTGAAGAAATACCAGGAGGTTTTCCTATTCCGAATATTGGTATTTTCACTAATTTTAGTTTAGGTGAAATTTCTCCTTTTATTTTTACAGCTATTACCTTGGCTTTTTTGGGTGCAATTGATTCTTTATTGACCTCAGTAGTGGCAGACAACATGACCAAAACAAATCACAATCCGAATAAAGAATTAATAGGACAAGGTATAGGTAATAGTATTGCAGCATTTTTTGGTGGTCTGCCAGGTGCAGGTGCAACCATTAGAACTGTTGTAAACATCAATGCCGGAGGTAGAACAAAATTATCTGGTATGGTTGCCGGTGTATTTTTACTTATTGTTCTATTGGCAATTGGTCCAATTGCTTCTTTGATACCGGCAGCTGTTCTTGCCGGAATTTTAATTACAGTTGGTTTTGGCGTAATGGATTATAAAGGCATAAAAGCAATTCCAAATATTCCAAAAGCAGAAGTTGTTATTATGATCGTAGTTATGCTTCTTTCTACCTTTTGGAATTTGGTTTATGCAGTTGGTATTGGTTTGATCATAGCCTCACTGGTATTTATGAAAAAAATGGGAGATGTTACTGCAGAAAAATCCGATGTTAAAAGTTTAAAAAAAGAAAAAGCCTGGGATGATGAGAAAAATTTTCCGGAAGAACTCAAAGAAAAGGTTTTTATCAAGCATATCAAAGGCCCGATCTTTTTTGGATCAACAAGCTATATACAAATTTTAGCAAAACAGATTCCAGAAGATGCAAGTCATGTGATCATAAGAATGGATAAAGTACCATACATAGATCAATCAGGATTATATGCCATAGAAGATGTGTTGTTAGAACTAGAAAAAAGAAATATCCATCCATTAATTGTAGATATTCAAAATCAACCTCTGTATTTAATGCAATCTATTGATATTGTACCTGATCTAGTACCTGTAGAACATTTTTTTGAAGATTTTAATAGTTGTACAGATTGGATAAAGAATAATGTGTGATTGTTTGATGTCCTTGAGATTTATCTGTATCTTTAATAGGAAAATATTAAACTATTTGATTCAAGCACATAAACCAAAATGTTAACTTTTAAGAATTTTAATATTGCCGACTGGTTTTCTTTTTATCGCATTGCTGCTGCACCATTATTATTGATCTTATTATGGCTTCACTTACGTGAGGTATTTACTTGGTTCTTATTGATTAGTTATAGTACCGACATGATAGATGGTATCTTAGCAAGAAAATTGAAAATAACAAGTGCAAGAGGATCACAATTGGATTCTATTGGTGATCAGATAACATTTATAATTGGGCTATTAGGACTGCTGATCTTTGAATTTGCTTTTATAAATAAGAACTATATTATCATCTTACTTGCTTTCGTGCCCTACATTATTCAAATGCTTTTAGCTTTTAAGAAATACCAAAAAGCTACTTCTTTTCACACCTATTTAGCTAAATTATCAGCCCTCACTCAAGGAATATTCATTTTATTATCCTTGTTCTTTCAACCCTTTTATGGTTTGTTCTATTTTATGATTGTATTAGGGTTCCTGGAAACAATCGAAGAGATTATTCTTATTTCTATGTTTAAAGATTGGGTTGCTGATGTTAAAGGCATCTACTGGGCATTAAGAGATAAAAGAAGACAGGCTAAAATTAAAAATTAAAATAACCTATGCGAAGCTATTCAATGAAATCTATTTTGCTTTTATGCTTAGCAATATTAATTATTGACTTTTTAGCATTTTATTGGTTACAATCGATCACACAACTTATTTTACTGCCTTATTTAAAAAATGTTATACATATTCTATTTTGGTTTTTTACAATCGGTCTAATTACTTCTATCATCATTCTTAAGATAAGGTTAGACAAGATTCATCCTCAAAGAAAACAGTTGATCATATCTTCATTATACGGTTTAACAGTTTCATCGTTTATTCCAAAAGTGATCTTCATTATTGTTATTTCAGTTTTACATTTTACTAACTATGCCTTTTCTGATCAAGAATCCTTAGTGATCATCCCCATAATTGGAATTTTTTCGGGATTTTTTCCCTTTTTTGTAATTATTTATGGAATATTCAGGTCACTTTATCGATTTAAAGTAAGTCATATCAAAGTAAAATGTAAAGATATTCCAGAAAACTTTAATGGATTGCAAATTGTGCAAATATCAGACCTGCACCTGGGAAGTTTTAATTTCCGCTATCATATTTTAGACCGGGCCATTTCAATAATCAATCATTTAGAACCTGATCTCATTTTTTTTACGGGAGATCTGGTAAACAATTTTGCGTGGGAATTAAAGGGTTGGGATTCTATACTGGGTCAATTAAATGCTAAAATTGGTAAATATGCAGTTTTAGGTAATCATGACTATGGAGATTACAGTGAATGGAAAACAGCTAAGTCCAAAATATCCAATTTTGAATCCATTAAATATTTTTATAAAAAAATAGGTTTTAAATTGCTGTTGAACGAATCAGAAGTAGTGGAAAGAAATGGCGAGAAAATTGCCCTTATAGGAGTTGAAAACTGGGGCAGCCCCCCATTTAAACAATATGGTGATCTTCAAAAATCCTTAGAAAATATAAATGATAATATTTTCAAGGTTTTATTGTCTCATGACCCCACACATTGGAGTGAAGAAGTAGTGAAAAAAACCAATATTTCACTTACCCTGTCAGGGCACACACATGGTATGCAGGCAGGAATCAATTTGAAAAATAAAAAATGGAGTCCGATAAAATATAAATACAAACACTGGGCTGGTCTGCATAAAGATAAAAATCAATGCTTATATGTTAATACAGGTCTTGGTTGGTTGGGTTTTCCGGGAAGACTCGGTATGCGACCGGAGATCACATTTATTGAATTAGAGAATTAAGTTTAGAGTTGGATTAGGGCATCTATTTTACTGCATATTTAGGCGAAAATTATACTTATTAATTCCATTCCTTTCTTACTCTGTCAAAACACAAAAAAGAAAAAACCGCCTGCTTAAACTATACAACGGTCAAAACATTAGCAGATAAGTAAAATGCTTCCACTCACTACTTTTGAGGCTAATAGAATTGATAAAAAAATCAGTTATATACTTCAACATAAATTTATATATTAGCCATATAGTTTTTAATACTGGTTATGAAGAAAAATTACACTAAAAATTATATTTTATTAAGCTTACTTCTTTCATTCTTTTCTGTCATAATAATAAGTGCCCAACAATTCAAAAGAATTGAATCTCTTGCAAATCTTGGAGCAATAGCAAATAATAATGGTGTGGCTATTGCCGATTTTGATCTTGACAATGATCTCGACATATTTATTGTTGGCACCCTTACTTTTGATGAAAATGACCCCAACACCTGGAGCAGGTTGTTACAGAATAACAATGATGGCAGTTTTACAGATATTACAATTGAAGCAGGTTTCGCCCAGGAATTTGATCATAAAATGACCATGGTTACCAGAAATTCGTTAGGAGAGTTGTTCAGTTCAGAACCTCGTTTTGGAGAAAAAATGGCAGCTTCCTGGGGTGATTATAACAATGATGGTTATCCCGACATATTCTTGTCAAACGCCTTGCAAAGCCAACTTTATAAAAATAATGGAAATGGAACTTTTACTAATGTAACGGTAGCTGCCGGTTTTGAAGAAACATGTGAAAAATGCTATATTGCCGGAGCTCTATGGTGGGATTATAATGGTGATGGCAATCTTGACATCTACCTTTCTGATTATAATTATGATTCTGATAACAAGCTATATAAAAATAATGGAGATGGATCTTTTACACTCATATCTGACACTAATTTAACAGGTAAAGCGAATAGCTTTTCAGCAATTAGCATAGATGTAAATAATGATGGCTTATTAGATTTATATGTTGCTAATGATTTTGATCTGAATAATTT
>Ga0190293_1000660_pt1 | contig 12215 bp, 7 predicted proteins | sample 48693001_MG_FD_161671 | JGI IMG/M metagenome (GOLD analysis project Ga0190293, IMG submission 161671) | Hydrothermal vent microbial mat bacterial communities from Southern Trench, Guaymas Basin, Mexico - 4869-30-0-1_MG | ecosystem: Environmental > Aquatic > Marine > Hydrothermal vents > Microbial... | reverse complement strand
AGAAGTGTTTGCCGTATTCATCGGCCGACAGCGTTAACCCCGAAGACCTGTGGCGCTGGCTTGATGAGATCAAAGCTGCAACGGGTGCAGGTTTTGTATCCATTCCTCACAATTCCAATGTGTCAAAAGCGGAGATGTTTGCGCGTGTCAATATGGCCGGTGAACCGATTGATGAAGAATATGCCCGGCTGCGCTCAAAGTGGGAGACGGTGGCAGAGGTCACCCAGATAAAAGGCACATCGGAAACGCATTCAATACTTTCGCCCGAGGATGAGTTTGCCGACTTTGAATTCTTCAACTACCTGCTCGAGATGCGTCCCGATGCCCGCTTGATTCCTACGGTAACGGAAGCTGACTATGTTCGGTCAGCCCTTAAAACAGGTTTGGAAGTGCAGCTTGAAACCGGTGTTAATCCTTACAAACTCGGTTTGATTGGCGCTACGGATAGTCATACCGGGCTGGCATCGGCTGAAGAAGACAACTTTATGGGCAAGATGGCGCTGGATTCCATTCCGGAGAACAAGGAGCGCGGACTTGGCCGGATGTCGGGTTGGGCTATGTCGGCCTCGGGTCTCGCTGCGGTGTGGGCGCGTGAGAACACCCGTGAGGAAATCTTCGCTGCATTCAAGCGGCGTGAAGTTTATGGCACTACCGGCCCACGTATCGCCGTGCGGTTTTTTGGTGGTTATGGATTTGAGGAAGACGATTTAGCGGCGCGTGATCTGGGTGCTGTCGGTTACAATAAGGGCGTGCCGATGGGAGGCGATCTGCCGGCCTCGGAGGTTTCACCTTCTTTTCTTGTCCAGGCTGTTAAAGACGTGGAGGGCGCGAAGCTTGATCGCGTGCAGATCATCAAGGGCTGGCTTGACCGGGATGGCAAAGCCCATGAGAAAGTATTTGATGTTGCCTGGTCGGGTGAGCGCAGCAAGGATGAAAACGGTAAACTGCCTGCGGTAGGTGACACGGTAAATCGCAAAACCGCACAATATGAGAATACGATCGGTGCCCCGGAATTAATCGCAGTTTGGCACGATCCGGAGTTCGATAAGCACGCCAGTGCATTTTATTATGTCCGCGTGCTGCAAATCCCGACCCCACGCAATTCACTTTACGATTCCATCGCGTTAGGTAAGCCACACCCGGAAGGATATCCGCCAGCCATCCAGGAGCGTGCTTATACATCGCCCATTTGGTATTCACCCGAAAAGCCGCCAAAGAACCCGGACTAGGGGTGCAGCCATCAGGTTCTTTTTAAACACCTCTGTTTTACTGCGCTGTTTAACCCTTTTCTCAATGCTGGGCCTGGCGCCCGTTGACGGCGATGCTGAAGTTCCCGAGGCGGCAGGTGTGCAGGGCGATCGACCCAACATATTATTGATAGTCGCGGATGACCTGGGTTATTCAGACCTGGGTGCCTGGGGTGGTGAGATTAATACGCCGGTACTCGACAAGCTGGCCAACGAGGGTGTGCGCTACAGCAACTTTCACGTAGCTGCGACCTGCTCGCCGACCCGGGCAATGCTGATGACAGGTATCGATCACCACCGGGCGGGCCTGGGTAATATGGCGGTATGGATGGCGCCTAACCAGAAGGGCAAGCCGGGTTATGAAGGACATCTGAACAATGTTGCACCGGCCTTGCCTGAGCGTTTGCAGGCATCCGGTTATCACACCTATATGGCCGGCAAATGGCATTTGGGACACGAGCCCGGTCACTGGCCTGCGGCCCATGGTTTCGACCGGGATCTTTCCCTGATTGGTGGCGCCGGCAGCCACTTCAGCGATATGAGTAACCTGGTACCACAACGACCAAAAGTTACCATGACCCGAAATGGCGAGCGCGTCAAAACCCTGCCAGAAGATTATTTCTCCAGTAAGAATTTCACAGACTTCCTGATCAATGAAATTGAAATGGGAAAAACAGACGGCCGCCCCTTTTTTGCCTATCTTTCCCTGCAGGTTCCCCATGTCCCCCTGCAGTTGCCGGATGACTGGATCGACCGTTACGCTGGTCGGTATAGCGACGGTTATGACCAGCTACGCTCACAGCGCCTGGCCCGCCAAAAGGCAATCGGTATTGTTGCTGATGATGTGTCCGCTGCGCCCCGCAATGCGATGGTTCCGGTATGGGATAGTCTGACACCGGATGAGCGGCGCCACTCTGCCCGCAAGATGGAAATCTATGCCGGCATCGTCGAAAACATGGATTACCACATCGGCCGCATGCTGGATTATCTGCGGCAAACAGGTGCGCTGGAAAATACGCTGGTCATTTTCATGTCTGACAACGGTGCTGCTGCAGAAGACACCGCAAAGTTTGTCGGGGATGTTCTGGGTCCTGATGCGCGGGTCTGGTTTGATAACACTTTTGATAACCATTATGAAAATTATGGCCGGCAAGGTTCCTGGATAGGTTACGGCCCGGCCTGGGCACAGGTCAGTTCAGTGCCATTCCGCCTGTTCAAGGCCACCCTGGCGGAAGGCGGCGTGCGTTCACCTTTGTTTATCAGTGGCCCGGGTGTCGGGCGGGACGGGCAGATTGATACTGCACTCTTACACGTGACAGACCTTGTTCAAGCCATCATCGAAACTGCGCACGGGCAGGGTTTGGCTGCCCTTCAGGGCAGGGGTGAGGCCCAGGCGCTTGGCATGGAATTATTCGGACAGCGAGCGCTGATCTCCGGGCAATGGAAGTTATTGGATTTACCGGACAACAACAAAAAGCGTAAATGGTCTTTGTACGACCTCGCAGCGGACCCTGCTGAGCAACATGATCTAGCTGCAGACAGGCAGTCGCTGGTCAGGCAGCTACAAGAGCAGTGGGAGCAATATTCAAGTGAGAATAAGGTCATTTTACCGGCAGGCCGGACGCAGCCACGTCCTTACGAATAGTGTATTTAGCTAGTAGCTTGATAAATATGTATTTGACTTGCTTTGGATACTTTGATTAAAATTGGTCAGACCAAAAGTCCAATTTCATGTAGGAGACAATTTGTGGGCGATAGAAAACGAATTTCAGTACTTGTGTCAGCACTTGTTTGGGGCGCTTTTAGCGGCCTTACAGCGACTTCAGTCATGGCACAGGATGCGAATGACGAGGCGGAAAATAATCTTGCCATCGAAGAAATCATCGTAACGGCACGCAAGCGCGAAGAAAGCTTGCAGTCTATCCCTGTAGCAGTCACCGCATTTTCGGCAGCTGATATCGAATCTGCGGGGATACGTAATGTAGAGGACGTTGCTGCGTTGACACCTGGCTTCAATGTAGCACCATTATTTTCCGGTGATGCAGCAACCCCGGTCATCAGGGGTTTGGCCACCACCATCGGCGAGCCTAATGTGGGCTTTTTTGTTGATGGTGTCTATATGGGCGCCCGACAGACCATGAGCAATTTGCTGGGTAATTTTGTTGAACGCATCGAAGTTGCCAAAGGTCCCCAGAGCGCGCTTTACGGCCGCAATACGTTTGGTGGCGCGATCAATTACGTAACCCGCAAGCCCAGTGGTGAGTTTGAAGGCGAGGTGGAAGGCACCTACGGTAGTGATGGCAAGCAGGTGATACGGGCCACAATAGGCGGGCCATTGGGCGGCAGCAACTTCTCCTACAGGGTAGCTGCGATGTCAGATGAGTTTGATGGTTTTTACAAGAATGAACTCACCGGCGGCACGCTGGATGATCGTGATACCAAGAGTGGACTTGCTGCCATTTACTGGGAGGGTGAAAGTGTTAATGTAGATTTCAACATTCTGTATTCCGAAGTAAATGACGGTGATGCCCCGCTTCGTTTCGAGGAAAACAATGATCAGTTTTTCTCATTTGCTGGAAGATTCCCACCGGATTTCCAGATGTTTACCGGTGAGGTACCAGCCCATAAAGACGGGTTTGCAGTTACTCCCGGTGGCGTAGATCGTGAACAGCTTTTCAGCTCCCTGAAAATCGAGTGGGATTTTGGCCCGGCGATATTCACATCTATCACCGGTTACAACGATTTCACGCATAATCGCTCCACAGATGATGACTACTCAGCCAATGATTATCATTACACCACCAGCGACAGTGATGTAAGTGAAGTCAGCCAGGAGTTCCGCTTTACCTCAAACGGTGATGGTAACTGGCGCTGGATGGCGGGCGCGTATTTTTACAGTCTTGATGACGACATCGAGAGCAATTCCGCCTACACGGGTTGGTTGTTGCCGATATTTGGTGGATTGCATTCAAACATTTATCAGGACACTGATTCCATGGCGGTGTTCGGTTCACTGGACTGGAGCATAAATGACACCATGAATCTGACTTTCGCGGCCCGTTACGGCAACGAAGAGAAGTCGGTGGTGGCAATAGATACCCCGTTACCGGTGGGTGCCCCAGGGGTGTATGAAAACAAGGATGACTGGAATTCTTTCCTTCCGCGTGTTTCATTTGACTGGCAGTTCAGTGATGAGCACATGGCATATGCCAGCTGGGCTTACGCAGAGAAAGCCGGTGGTTTTAATGTTGTAACCATCACCGGTGGCGTTCTTCCGGAAGAGCGTACCTATGATCCTGAGTCAAGCAATAACTACGAAATCGGTCTGAAGTCCACCTGGGCTGACGGTCGTGTACTGACTACCCTGGCTGCCTATTACATCAAGTGGGAAGACCAGATTGTCCGTGCCATTGGTGGTGCCGGTGCCATACTGAACACCAATGCAGGTCAGACGACATCGAAGGGCGTCGAGTTTGAATTGATGGCTCAGCTGTCGGAGAACTGGGACCTGCGCGCAGGTCTTTCCTATAACGATTCAACCTATGATGAATACTTCTTTGCAATCCTGCCGGCGATTGGTATGGACCCGGTGCTGGATGGCAATGAATTGCAATACACACCCGACTGGACAGGAAATGTGTCACTTGGTTATACATTGCCGATGTCCAATGGTTGGGAGTGGTTCAATCGCCTGGATGCAAGTTATCTGGACACACAGACGATTGTTCAGACCGCCAACGCTTATGTTGGTGCAGCCGAGCGGGTAAATTTCAGAACGGGATTCAGCAATGACAACTGGGTATTCACCTTGTGGGCATATAACCTGACCGAGCCCGATACAGCGCTTACCGGCGTGTTCACGGGTAACCCGTCACGTTTGCCGGATTTGTTTATCTTCGGCACACGTCAGGGTTTCCCGGCCTTCTCGCCATTGGTAACGTCTCCTGACAGGTTGTCTTTCGGGGTGACAGCGAAGTACCGCTTCTGATCGATAGCAGTTTAGTACAGCAACCGGTTCCATCCCCCCCCATAGGAATCGGTTGTTTATTCTGGGTCTTAAGTCCCAGTTTGCCGGCGGATCCGAAAGGTTCCGCCGGCTTTTTAATATAAGGGGAGTGCTAGCAGAGATTCAAATCAGGATTCCCCGGTCCGAAATGCTTGAGCATTACGATAGGGTCGGAATCTGATCTGTTTTCAATCGTCACACCTTCTTTCGCTGCTTGTTCAGAAACGAAGTACTCGTCAGTAGTCAATTGGCCATAGCGAATGATGGAAGGTGTATCGATACTTAAACCATTTATCGTTCCATGGCCCTGCATCATGATAAAACCATAACAACCGCCATCTTTTATGGTTACCGTTCTTCCCGGCAATACGGTTAATTCTTTCGCGCTAAAAGCATCACTTTTGTAGCAGATCCATTTGTCGCTATAGCCTTCGGCTTCCATTTCCTCAACGGGCCTGACGGGTAGAGGAGCCATAAAGTTGTTCTTTTTGAACTCCGGATCCACGTTATTTTCCCAATCGATTACATCCATCAGGTAATCGTAATCGCCCTTTTTGTCTGCCGGCGTGTCTTTCCAGAAAAGCTCTTCGGGAACGACCCGTCTGTTCATAACAACAGACTGAAACATGGCGAAAACATCCGAGGCCCTTTGTGGTTCGTAGGTGCACAAACTGCCCGGAGCATGAAGTATGCCGGCCGGCACGTTCCATCCTGTTCCCGGTTCAAGCCGGTAGGCCTTTGAAAGTGTGGTGATTTTATTATCACCTTTGGAAAAATTCATCAGGCTTTGTTTTACCTGTTCCTTTGTGGTTCCCGGTTCAAAACCAAAAAAGGTGTAGGGAAAATCACCGCCGTGATTATTGACCTGGGGAGGAAAGTAATAGGCTTCGGGTTTACCCAGTTGGCCGACTTTGACCGCATGCTCATCACGGTGATGTATATGGTGGGGAAGGGGTTCCTGGTTATCAAAGAACTTGGAATACATGGGCCAGCGCTGATGCTCATTCCAGATGCGATCACCGATAAGCTCGCCCTTGAGTTCTTCAACAGCATCGCGCAGCAGTACTTTTTCATCTCCACAAACAATAAAACTCAGGCCTTCATGTTCGGAAGTCAGGGGGCCGTTATCAGCGGGTGTGGTGGAAGCAAACCAGCGTTCATCGATTCCGCCGCGCTTTGCCCCAAGGGCATAATAGTCATCGGGGTGCAATTTAATACGCCGTCCGGGAATGCAAAACGAACGGGGTACCCAGGTGGGCAGCAAACGAACAATGCCCCGGCCCTCATCAAGGGCTCTTCTTGCACACTCGCCAGGATTTTTGGCCATTTTGAGTGTTGTCATAAATACTGTCCTAATTGGCCCGTAAGGCGATGGCATCAATCTCAACCAGAATGCCTTTCCCCCATTGCACGCCCGGCACGGTGGTGCGTGCGGGTTTATGTTTACTGAAGACTTCCCCGTAGACCTCGTTCATGGCTGGAAAATCTTCCGGGTTTTGCAGGTAAACGGTGACGCGCAAAGTGTGTTCCAGTGATGAGCCTGCAGCTTTGAGTACGGCACTGAGGTTCTTCAACGCCTGCCGGGTTTGTGTGCGCACATCATCGCCGACGATTTTACCGGCCTGGGCATCGAATGCGATCTGGCCTGATGTGTAGACCACGTTGCCGGCCACGGTGGCAGGCACGTAGGGCCCCAGTGCGGGGATATGGTCGCCGGTGATGATTTCGATATCAGAGGCCAATACACCGCATGACAGCGACAGGGCTATGACGCCCGGTAAAAGTCTCTTCATCCTCATGCGTATTCACCGGCAGCAGTGACCTCACCGAATACGCGCATGAAGTTACCTCCAAGGATTTTAGCGATCTCATCATCTGCCATGCTGTGGCGCTTCAACAGGGCGGGTATATATGGCATCTGCCGGTAATTGGTGAATACGGGCAAATAATTCGCATCCATGTCCGTTCCCAGGCAGACATGGTCAACACCCACCACATCGACCAGGCGTAACAGCCGGTCGATAAAGCTGGAAAAATCCGGGTTACCAATACCGGTCGGCCAGGCGCCAATAATACCGCCGGTCTCAGCCACCATCATGGCGTGATCCGCTGTGAGTAAGCGCGGATGTTGCGTTTTTTCATCGGCCAGGAAACTATGTGAAACCATGACCGGTTGGGTGCTGGCGGCGACGGCATCTTTCGAGGTCATATAGGTCGCGTGCGCCAGGTCCACAATCATGCCGACCCGGTTCATTTCCTGAACGGCCTGCTTGCCGAATTTGGTCAAACCATGGTGTACCGGCTCGGATGTCTGGATATCACCCATGTGATTGACGTGATAATGCACCAGGGCGATTGACCGGATTCCGGCACGCCAGGCCTCCTCCACCCGATCAATATTCTCTTCAAGGAAGTCACCGCCTTCACAGGAAAACATGGCAGCGGTTATTCCCGCCTCCTTGGCGGCCAGAACATCAGCAGGCGTCCGGGCCTGAACCACCAGGCCTTCCTCCACCATTCTGTTAAGGGTAGCCAACTGGCGCAGATGGTTTGAATAGGCTTCGCCTTCTTCAAACTCCCTGCGGGCAAATAAACCCTGCTTGCCGGCACCGATCAGACGTATATCTGCCACCGTGGCAAACATTGCTGCGTGGCATCCGCCCGCGGCCATGTCCGCCACCGTGCGTGCCTCAAAACCCGCTGCAGAGGCCATCTTGACCAGCATCGGGTCTTCCGGTTGCGTACCTTCAAAAAAGAACATGCCCGGGTGACAGTGAGAATCAATCGCCAAATTATCGGCCAGTAATTTGCTGGCCCATGCCAGTTCATCGGCGGGCAGGGCCTGCATACCGACCGGTATATTGACATCAGGGGTTGGAGGGGTAGCAGCAGGTTCAGGCTCGGCTGTGACAGCGGGTGCAGCTGCATCCTTGCTCTTGCACGCGGTCAACAAGGCAGTGGCCACGGCTCCGGCGACACCGCCCAGCAGCATTCGTCTGCGGGTATCAACACTTGCAGGCAAGTATTCCGGGGTCAGTATTTTGGTTTCGGTTGGCATAATCATTTGTCCTTCATTTTCATGTTGTAGCGATTTGGCTGGTATCGAATCGGGTTGTGGTTGCAGTGATCAGGGTGGTGGTTGAAAGCCGCCAAGTACAGGTTCAATTTGTACTGCAGCATCCAATAACATCTCATCCTGCCAGCGCCGGGCCACCAATTGTATGCCAAGGGGCATGCCACCAGCAGATTTTCCGGATGGCATAACCAGCGCCGGATGGCCAGAGAAATTGAACAGGCTGGTATGCCCGCCGCAGGCGTGCAAATAGTCAACTTTCCGGTCATCGACAAGCACTGGTTTTCCCGCTTTGGCGTGTGGGAATGCAGCATCGCTGGTCACCGGGCACAACCACAGGTCGTAGCTTTGCAGGAATTGTTCAATTTGAAGACTGGTCGTGTCACGTACTATCAAGGCGTCGGTGAACCGTTTGAATTTCAGGCCCATGCCTTTGACCATACCTCGTTTCATATCTGAGTGGTCACCATTGAAACGAAAACTAAGCCTTAGCATCCGACGTATGGCAGGGCTGACGCCGCTGCCCATCAGACAACCCGTGATCACACCCCATGCCTCCCTTGCGGCACTGAAGTCCAGGGCTTCAGGGTCTGCTTTTTCTACTCTGTGTCCCGCGTCTGCCAGGCTGACAGCCGTGGCTTCCATAATCCTGCGCATGTCACTGCTGACAGTGACGCCGGGAAAGCTGTCGGACCATGCAATCCTGTATTGTCGGGGGTTCGTGTTCGCGTCTGTATTGGCATAAGGAACGATGGGTGGGAAATCCGGAACCTCGGGGTCTGCGCCGGCGATTATCCTGAACCCAAGCCGCAGGTCTGCGGCAGACCGGGCCAACACGCCAGGCGTGGCCATAAATGCCAGCGAACTGCTGCCCGCAGCCATTCCGGGTGCCTCCGAGCCGGGTATGTGGCCAGTACCGGATACCCGGTAGGCACCGGGTTTGAAACCGAAGACCCCGCAATAGTGTGCCGGCACCCGCGCTGATCCGCCCAGGTCGCTGCCCAGTTCCAATGCAGACATGCCACTGGCAATCGCCGCAGCGCCACCACCGGTGCTGCCCCCTGTCGTGCGCGTTACATCCCATGGGTTGTTGCTGCGTCCAAATATCGGGTTCTTGCACTGGAAGTCGCCAGCCAGCACCGGCATGTTGGTTTTACCGATGATGATGGCACCGGCGGCTTTTAGCCGGGCTACCGCCAAGGCATCCTGATCGGGAATGTAGTTTTTAAGCGGGGGAAAACCGCTGGTAGTGCGCATACCGGCAGTCTTGAAACTGTCTTTTATTGTGATTGGAATGCCATGCAGCAGGCCCAGATTTTGACCTTTCGCCCGTTGCTGGTCTGCGGTCCGGGCTTTTTGGCGGGCCTGCTCTTCATCCAGTGTGACAATCGCATTCAGCGACGTATTGCTGGCCGATATCCGTGCGAGCATGGCATCGAGCAGCTCCCCCGATGAGTAGTCCCCGGCATCGAGTGACTGCTGTATTTGACTGACAGAATGGTAGGCAATTGATGTCATCATGAGCGCTCCGGTCTAAACCTTTTTCAAATATAACAGATAATGGTAAAGTGGTCAGACCAATAGTTCAATTAATCTTAACCGGTAGGAAAGCAATGTCCACAGTTTTAATCACAGGTGCAAGTTCAGGAATAGGCCTTGAGTTAACCCGGCTCTTTATGCACCGGTATCTCCCGATATCTTTCCTTATATCTCCCGACAACTTGCCTTATATCTCCCGATAAAACTTGTTGAAGAATATCTTGATAGGTATCATGAGAGAGCTGATACCAACTCTCCAAGGGTAGTTGCTATGTATGAAAGGCATATAAAAGGTCGAATAATTGAGTCGCTCAATGAATTCAGAATTGTTTATGTCCCTGGTGCAAGACAGGCGGGCAAAAGCACCTTAGCAAGACAACTATCCGAAGAAATGGGGCGGCAGTATATTACCTTAGACGAGCAATCTTTCCGGGATTCCGCAGCATCCGACCCTAAAGGTTTTATTGATGCATTTAATGGGGAAAATATCACCATTGACGAGGTGCAATATATTCCTGATCTTGTATTGGCAATAAAACAAACTTCTGATTTGTTATTGCCACAACATAAGGGGAAATTCCTACTGACTGGATCCACCGATTTATTCGCCGGCAAAGAAATAACAGATCGTCTGCCCGGGCATATGGATACCCTTAAAATGTATCCACTGACAATCGCCGAGACAGAACGCAAAAACCACAATATTGTTGATCAATTAATCGGGTTTAGTCTTGTCAAGAAGGGTACGGCAATCATCTCAAAGAACACGCTGTGTGAAAAAATCATAACTGGTGGATACCCGGAAGTTCAAAGCAAAAGTGCCCGGGCCAGAACAGGCTGGTTCAGATCTTACATTGAAGCAAGAATACTAAAAGATTTCGAGCAGATTTATAGTGGCAGAGGGGAGTACATTGCTCACGCCAGAGCGTTGTTAAGCCTTCTCTCTGGTCGGTGTGGGAATTTACTCAGTTATAATAATTTGGCGGGCGAACTCGGTATAGGTGATGAAAAAGCCAAAAATATAACCATTGCCCTAGAGCAAATGTTCATTGTTCACAGGGCCCACGGCTACATCAAAAACCGGGCCAAACGCCTGGCAGTTACAGCACCAAAACTACACTTTGTTGATACGGGTTTAGCTTGCTACCTCTTAGGTATCAGAACTCAGGCGCAATTACTGACAAGCCCATTTTTTGGTGGTTTATTAGAAAATTTAATTTTTCTGGATATTGTTAAGAATGCAATTTTCAGTAACAACGAAGTTGAAATGTATCACTTTAGAAACCATCAACAAAAGGAAGTAGACATTGTACTGGAAGAGCCAGGCGGACTGATTACAGGGGTGGAGATAAAAGCTGCAAAGTCCTTTTCAACATCTGATTTTTCAGGTTTGGCAACTTTAGCAACCTATGCCGGAAGTAAATTCAAACAAGGTTTCTTACTATATACAGGAGAAAAGATACTCCCAATGAAAATAAATGGTCACACATTTACGGCTATTCCGTTTTCTTCAATTTATGGTTAGATCTCATACACACCTTCAACCAATACTGGAATGACGGTCCCCTAGCAAACCTGTAGAAATTCAATTTGCTTGAGTGCTGCCAGTTTTTCCAGCTTCGAGGCAATGTGCCCAATGCCTATAGCGCAGTGATGCGATGGCCCGGCGCGGCACCATTCATCGATAAAGGCACGTGCGCCAATGCTGAAGGCGTAGCGTGAATTTGTATTGCCCAATTCCAGGATAGCTCCCGCTTTGCTTTCACCCTCCGCGACCAGCAAGCTCAATTGACCGTTTGCATTCTCAACCACCGATAACAGCGTCACCGGGCCATGCTTAACACTCATTTGAATTGAGAGGCCATGACCGGGCTTGCCGTGGAATACGGGCAGGGGGACCAGCTTGACCGGTCCCTCGGCGATCGCCACGTGTCCCGGGCCATCGTGTCCCAGCAATACCACATCATCGTCAAAATCCATCGCATAGAATTCCGAGAAAGATCCGCCTGCACCCAAAGTGTCGAGGATTTTCATTGCCTGGACATTCTTGATCTCACCCTCACCGGCTACTGGAACGTGGTGGGCAGTCAATAGCGATGACCCTGCAATAATCGATGTACCCAGATTTTCTAACGCACCGCCAGGACTGCCTTCGTAATAATAGGCGAGCGAGCCAAGTTGATGAGTTGAGACCAACTGATCCAATGCACAGGAAGTCCTGGCTGCCCGTTTCAATTCCGCCTCGCTGCATTCAGGTGCAACTTCAAATTCTGCTGCAAACTGATCGAGCTTGTCATTCAGTGTTGTCTCGTCTACGCCTTCCCAACAAACCTGTAACTGATCCATCTCC
>Ga0190293_1000659_pt1 | contig 12229 bp, 11 predicted proteins | sample 48693001_MG_FD_161671 | JGI IMG/M metagenome (GOLD analysis project Ga0190293, IMG submission 161671) | Hydrothermal vent microbial mat bacterial communities from Southern Trench, Guaymas Basin, Mexico - 4869-30-0-1_MG | ecosystem: Environmental > Aquatic > Marine > Hydrothermal vents >... | reverse complement strand
GGAACGACGGGCTCCGTTAACCTGCTCTTTAATCTGTGTAATCTGTGTAATCTGTGGGCATTTTCGCTCTTGCTCTTGCCCTTACTCTTGCTCTTGCCCTTACTCTTGCTCTGATCTACCTAATCTGAGGGCTGTTCCGCTCTTGAAGTTTCCCTGAAAAACAGCTAAAAGTGTCTGCATGCCAATCCGACAGTTACCAGAACTCCTGATCAATCAAATTGCTGCCGGCGAAGTTGTCGAGCGACCTTCTTCTGTGGTGAAGGAACTGCTTGAGAACAGTCTGGATGCGGGTGCGCAGTCTATCCAGGTTTTGCTTGAGCAGGGTGGCAAGCGCCTGGTCCGTGTTGTTGATGATGGTTGTGGTATTCCGAAGGATGAATTGCCGCTGGCGTTGGCGCGTCATGCAACCAGTAAAATAAGTTCGCTGGAAGAACTGGAAGAGGTTGCTTCCATGGGCTTCAGAGGCGAGGCATTGCCCAGCATGGCCTCGGTCAGCAGGATGACCATTACTTCCCGTGTTGAGGGCGCTGAGCATGCCTGGCAGGTCAAGGTGGCCAATGGTGAGATTGAAGCTGCGGTGCCCGCACCAGGTGCGCCCGGCACACAGGTCGAACTGCGTGATTTGTTTTACAACGTGCCTGCACGGCGGAAATTCATGCGCACGGATCGCACCGAGTTCTCGCATGTGGATGAGTTACTGAAGCGCTTTGCATTGGCGCGTCCGGATGTCGGTTTCCAGTTACAACATAACAACCGTATGGTTCGTCAGTTCACGCCGGTACGCACGGACGAGGAGATGCTTGCCAGGCTGGAAGCGGTGCTTGGCAAGGAATTTGTTGAACATGTCTTGCACGTGGACGAGCAGCGTGGCTCATTCGGTCTTCGTGGCTGGGTAGCCGAGCCCCGTTATAACCGTCCGCAGGCTGACCGGCAGTTCTTTTTTGTCAATGGCCGGGTTATTCGCGACCGGTTGGTGGCACATGCCATCCGACAGGCTTTCCGCGACGTACTGTTTCATGGTCGCCACCCTGCATTTGTGCTGTTCCTTGAAATGCCCTTCAGCGGAGTAGATGTGAATGTCCATCCGCAGAAACACGAGGTGCGGTTCAGGGATTCCCGCTCGGTGCACGATTTTATTTTCTCAACATTGAATCGCAGCCTGGCGGGGGTTGGTGCTGGTGCGTTGCGACCGGGCACTGAGGTGCACGATCCTGCCAGTGCTGCTCAGACCGGGGATTGGGCTGCCCGCCAAGCCGCGATGCCCATCAGTGTCGCAGAGCAGATGCAGAGCTACGCACAGCTGGTTTCTTCTCCGGCAGGTGCCAGGGGCGGCGCGGGAATTGCGGCAGATATTGCAGCGGGGCAGGGTGGGGAGGAATTTCCACCCATGGGTTTTGCACTGGCACAATTACATGGCGTTTACATACTGGCGCAGAACCAGCATGGCCTGGTGCTGGTGGATATGCATGCGGCACATGAGCGCATTACCTATGAACGCTTCAAGGCTGGCCTGCTGCAGGATGGAATCCGTAGCCAGAACCTGTTGGTGCCGGTGACCGTTCATGTCAGCGAACGGGAAGCCGATATGGTTGAAGAGCATTCTGCCGATCTTGAAACCCTTGGCATCAGCTGTGATCGTTCGGGCCCGCAAACCGTGGTGGTCAGAAAGGTTCCAACCCTGTTACAACAAGCCGATATTTCCAGTCTATTGCAAGATGTGCTGTCTGAGTTGGCATCGGATGGCAAGAGCCTGAAGATTGAGTCGGAAATGGATGAGGTCTTGTCCTCCATGGCCTGTCACGGTTCGGTACGGGCCAACCGCACACTGAATATTGCAGAAATGAATGCCTTGCTGCGTGATATGGAGAGAACCGAGCGTGCAGCGCAATGCAATCACGGCAGACCGACCTGGATACAGCTGGATATGCAGAGCCTTGACCGTCTTTTTATGCGCGGACGCTAAGAACAATCATCGTGAACTCCGCCAAATTACCACCTGCTGTTTTCCTGATGGGGCCGACCGCCTCAGGCAAAACTGGCCTGGCAGTGGAATTGTGCGAACGCTTTGGGCTGGAGATTATCAGCGTGGATTCGGCGCTGGTGTACCGGGGCATGGATATCGGTACTGCTAAACCCGATGCTGAAACCCTGAGAAAAGCGCCCCATCGTCTGATCAATATTCGCGATCCTGCAGAAACATATTCGGTAGCAGATTTTCGTAGTGACGCCTTGCGGGAAATGAAGTCCATTACCGCTGCCGGCAAAGTTCCCTTACTCGTGGGTGGCACAATGCTGTATTTCCGGGCGCTTGAGTATGGTCTTTCAGAGCTGCCCGCAGCCAACCCGGAGGTCCGTAAACAACTGGAGCAACAGGCTGCAGAGATTGGCTGGTCGGCCATGCACGGGATATTGCAGGAAAAAGATCCCCGTGCTGCTTCACGCATCCATCCCAATGATCCACAGCGTATACAGCGGGCATTGGAAGTTATTGCGATCAGCGGCCAACCCATGAGTAAATTGCAGGAGCAGACGACCGGCGATGCACTGGACTACCGAATATATAAGATAATTATCTCTCCAGAACCGCGCAGCATATTGCACCAGCGCATAGAACAGCGCTTTGACCTAATGATGAAAGACGGCTTTGCCGATGAAATGAAATTGCTTTTCGCACGGTCTGATCTTAATGCAGACCTGCCTTCCATGCGTTGCGTGGGTTATCGCCAGGCCTGGGATTGGCTGGAAGGTAATTGCACCTTTGAGCAGATGCGCGAAAAGGCCATCGCGGCGACCAGGCAGCTTGCCAAAAGACAACTGACCTGGTTAAGGCGTGAAAGTGCATCAGTATGGTATGATTTACAGACAGATGGGGTGCGTGAAGAAGTTATCGAAGCACTGGGGAATTCCTTGAAGCGTAGAGCTTCCGTACCCATGTAATCTGTTCCGTTACCAGGCGGACATTAATAATAAATTCAGGAGGAATAGCTATGTCCAAGGGTCAATCATTACAAGAACCGTTCTTGAACGCATTACGTCGCGAGCGTGTGCCTGTTGCGATCTACCTCGTCAATGGAATCAAGTTGCAGGGCCAGGTCGAATCATTTGATCAATTCGTAGTATTGCTGAAGAATTCCGTTAGCCAGATGATATACAAACATGCCATTTCAACTGTCGTGCCGGCACGAAACGTTAATATCTATGAAGAGGACGAACAATAGATTGAGAGTCTCCCCAATTGTTTGAAAGAGCGAAGCGCGGCAACCGCGCAGTGGTGCTGCATCCGGTTTTTGCAGATACAGGTCCTGAACAGCTAGACGAGTTTCAGGAGTTATGCCGTTCTGCAGGCGTTGAGATTACCGCAATATTGACCGCACCGCGCGACCGTCCGGACGCGCGGTTTTTTGTGGGTAGCGGAAAAATTGAGGAGGTGGCGGAGCAGGTTTCAGCCACCGGTGCCGACCTGGTGCTGGTCAGTCGACCATTATCGGCTATCCAGGAACGTAACATTGAAAAGCGCTGTGAGTGCCGTGTACTCGACCGAACCACGCTGATCCTGGATATATTTGCGTTACGTGCCCGCTCCCACGAAGGTAAATTACAGGTTGAACTGGCGCAATTGAGGCATATTTCGACCCGCCTGGTCAGGGGCTGGACCCATCTTGAGCGCCAGAAGGGCGGAATCGGCCTGCGTGGACCGGGTGAAACCCAGCTGGAGACCGATCGCCGCCTCATCGGGCAGCGCATCAGCTACCTCAAAGGACGACTCGACAAGGTTCGCCAGCAACGGGCGCAAAGTCGCCGCAGGCGGCAACGGGCGCATGTATTTACCGTGGCCCTGGTGGGTTACACCAACGCCGGTAAATCAACACTTTTCAACGCATTGACCGATTCGGACGTGGGTACACAGGATATGCAGTTCGCAACCCTGGATCCAACCGTCAGGCAATTACCCCATATTCCGACCGGTAACGTGTTGCTGGTCGATACCGTGGGCTTTGTCAGTGATCTGCCACATGAACTGGTGGCCGCCTTTCACGCCACGCTGCAGGAAACGCGGGAGGCCGACCTGTTGTTGCACGTTATTGATGCTTCGGACCCATTTCATCAACAACGTGAACACGATGTTGAAGACGTGCTCGAAAGCGTGGATGCCAGTGAAATTCCAATCGTACGCGTATTTAATAAAATTGATCTGGTCGAGCGGTCGGTATCGACAAGCTTGAACGCCGATGGCCAGGTGGAGCGAATCGATGTGTCTGCCCTGCATGGCCTGGGGCTTGACGAGTTGAAAGAAACCATTGCTTTGCGGATCAAAGGTGAGCGGATCCACACATGGGTCAGCCTGGAAGGCCGGCATGCGAAACTGCGCTCCATGCTCTTTGACCTGGGCGCGGTTGAAGAAGAAAAAGTGACTGAAAACGGACACTGGTTGTTGCATGTTGACCTGTCCCAACAAGACGCTGAGCAGCTTGGACGGATGCCCGGTGCAGAAGGCTTGTTGGTGCGTGAATCCATATTGTCACCATCGGCACTTGCCGCCCGGCAGGGTGAGACCTAAAATATACCAATTGAAAGCCTGCCTACGGATTTGAAACCCGCCTTGCAGAAATCGAATTTATTTAAATTGAGACGCAAAACCGCGTCTGGTACTGGAGAATTTAATGCCCTGGAAAGAACCCGGTAAGGGAGATAAAGACCCCTGGAAGTCAAATGGCGATCAGCCACCTGACCTGGAAGAGATATTTGGAAATGTGAGCAAGCGCCTGCAATCCCTGTTTGGAGGTGGCGGTAAAAGTTCCGGCTCTTCCGATGGTGGAAGCAGCGGCGGTAGTGGTGGCGCATTCTCACTGGTCTTGTTGTTGATCATTTTCTGGGCCGGCTGGGATTCGATTCATGTTGTCGATGAGGCCGAGAAGGGCGTTGTACTGCGTTTTGGGAAATATGCCCGCACCCTGGACCCAGGCTTCAACATGACCTTGCCGAGGCCGTTTGAGACCCTGACCAAAGTCAATGTCAACAACGTCCGGGTCGTTGAAGACCGGGGCCACATGCTGACAGAGGATGAAAACCTGGTGGAGTTTATCTACAAGGTTCAATACCGGATCAATAATGCCCAGCATTTCCTGTTTGAAGTCCGTGATCCTGAAATTACCTTACGCCAGGCAGCGGAAAGTGCGTTGCGTGAAGCCGTGGGTACCAACACACTCGATGCCATTCTGGAAGGTAACGCCAGGACCCTGGTTAGAATTGAAACACAACGTGTACTGCAGGAAACCCTGGACTTGTACCAGGCGGGTTTGCAGGTCACCGAGTTCAACCTGGTGGACGTCAACGTGCCCATGCAGGTGCGAGAGTCCTATTCCGATGTTATCCGGGCAAGGGAAGATCGTGAACGCTTCAAAGAGGAAGCCCGGGTGCATGCCAACAGCGTAATCCCGGCAGCCCGTGGTACGGCTGCACGTATCGAGCAGGAAGCTGCAGGTTACAGAGCTTCTACAATCGCGCTGGCGGAAGGTGAAGCCTCCCGCTTCAGTCAGGTGTTGACCGAGTATCAACTTGCACCCGAAGTAACGCGTAAACGTCTGTATCTTGAAACCATGGAAAGTGTTTATTCCAGGAACAGAAAAGTTTTTCTTGATGTGGATTCGAGTGGCAATATTTTATACCTGCCACTGGATCAAACAGGAGGTGGTATCAACCCGTCCAGTATTTTGCCACCAGTTAAAACACCGGTAAACAAAGGCCAGGACAGCACCCCCGGTCCCCGTAGCAAAACCCGGGAGGGAAGACGATGAACAGACCTGTATTAGCCATTCTGCTGCTCGTTCTGGGTGGCCTGGGCCTGGCCAGTTTATTCACGGTCAATGAAACAGAATATGCGATCCGTTTTCAATTGGGCCGCATCGTCAAGGTGGATTACCAGCCAGGCTTGAATTTCAAATGGCCGTTTGTGAACAACATCCGTAAATTTGACAAGCGTATTCTGACCCTGGATACATCACCTGAGTTGATGCTGACCTCGGAACAGAAATACGTCAACGTAGACTCTTTCGTCAAATGGCGGATCCTGGATGTTGCGCGTTTTTATACCTCCACCCAGGGCAATGAGGCGATTGCACTGAACCGTTTGCACGGCATTGTCAGTGACCGTATTCGCAACCAGATCGCCAGCCGTACGCTGGCGGAAGTCGTGTCCGAGCAGCGTGTCACCACCATGCGGGCAGTGGCGGAAGCCGCCAACATAGCTTCTGAAGAATTTGGTATCCAGGTTGTGGATGTACGTATCAAGAGTATTGAACTGCCCGATGATGTGCGGGAATCCGTATTCAGGCGCATGGCCGCTGACCGTCAGAAAGCCGCCAACCTGTATCGCTTTGAAGGCCGGGAGGCCGCCGAAAGAATTCGTTCCGATGCAGACAGGCAGGTCCAGGTGCTATTGGCTGAAGCCGAGCGCGAAGGTCAGAAGGTACGCGGTGAAGGTGATGCCATTGCGACCAAAACCTATGCAGAGGCCTATGGGCAGGATGAAGAATTCTACCGGTTTTACCGCAGCCTGGAAGCCTATAGAACGGCCTTTGGCAGTTCACGGGATACGCTGGTGATTGATCCGGGCTCTGAATTTTTCGATTACTTCGGACAGGGCGGACGTAAATAGCAGCAATACTGGTGAAGCTTCCTGCAGGACAGGGCCATTACCATGGGTAGCGACCTTCTGACAGCACTGGCATTGGTGCTGATCATCGAAGGTCTGCTACCTGGCATTGCGCCATCAACCTGGATGAAGGTGATGCGCGATGCGGCGAAAATGGGCCCGCAGGGAATACGTATTGCCGGCATAATCAGCATGCTATCGGGTGCGCTTCTGTTGTATATTCTTACATGAGTTTAACTAACCAAGATTACCGTTGAAATGACAAAAAGCATAGTTGTGTTGGGCACCCAATGGGGTGACGAGGGCAAGGGAAAGATCGTTGACCTGCTGGCCAGCGACGTGGACGCCGTGGTGCGCTTCCAGGGCGGGCATAATGCGGGCCACACGCTGGTGGTTGACGGCCACAAAACCGTGTTGCACCTGATCCCATCAGGAATACTGAATGAAGACGCGAAGTGCTTTATTGCCAACGGTGTCGTGGTTTCGCTGGAAGCCCTGAAGAAGGAAACCGAGGCACTTGAGGCCTGGGGTGTTGATGTTCGTTCACGCCTGGGGATATCCCCAGCTTGCCCTGTCATCATGCCCTATCACGAGTTGCTGGATCATGCGCGGGAAAAGGCCAAAGGCAAAAATGCCATTGGTACCACCGGTCGCGGTATCGGGCCGGCATATGAGGACAAGGTATCGCGCAGGGGAATACGTATTTCAGACCTGAATAACCCGGACCTGCTGGCTGAAAAGCTGGAAGAGGCCATGGATTATCACAACTTTGTGCTGGCTAAGTATTTCAATGTAGAAACCCTGTCATTCGACCGTGTGCTGGACGATACACTGCAACTGGGCGCCTGTTTTTCCGAGCTGGTGACCGATGTCAGCGGTGAACTGCACCGTTTGCGCACCCAGGGTAAACGCATACTGTATGAAGGTGCGCAGGGCAGTTTGCTGGATATTGACCATGGCACCTATCCCTTTGTTACCTCCTCCAATACCACCATTGGAGCCGTTTGCACCGGCGCAGGCGTCGGACCGGATGCGATCGATTATGTCCTGGGTATCACCAAGGCTTACACCACACGCGTCGGCTCAGGGCCATTTCCAACCGAATTATTCGATGATGTAGGTGCCGGCCTCGCCAAGCGTGGTGATGAGTTCGGCGCCACCACCGGGCGGCCACGTCGCTGCGGTTGGTTGGACGCAGTGGCTTTGCGAAGAGCTGCACATACCAACGGTGTCACCGGTTTCTGTGTTACCAAACTGGATGTCCTCGATGGCGTTGATACCATCAAGGTAGGCATCGCTTACCGCCTCAACGGCGAATTACTGGACGTGCCTCCGCAAAACCCCGAAGCCTGGGATGAGTTGGAAGTCGAATATGAATCATTCCCCGGATGGCAGGAAAGCACCCGCGGCATGACGAGTTACGATGATTTGCCCGCCAACGCAAAATCCTACTTAAGCGCAATGGAAGCATTGTGCGGCGCACCGGTGCACATGGTTTCAACCGGCCCGGACCGGGTAGAGAACATCATCATTAAGCACCCGATGGGGTAGGGCCCCATTGGGCATGTCGTCCCGGACTTGAACCTTTACGCTGTATGTGAGTGTACAGGTATGATTCGTTTATGATTTCTTTTGCGCTGCGCTCTAGGGAAGTACCATTTTCACGCAACTTTCAGAGTCCAGCCTTCATCCGACTCTTCAGCGCAAAACTCACCACGATGAATTACACGGTCAACCTTTGAGAGCATATCAAGCACCACTCGCACCTCAGAGTCCTCGCCCTGGCTCTCCATATAGAGCGCACGTACAAGTGCATCCGCCATCTGAGGCACCCGGTCTTTTTTCTCCCACAGAGCAATCGCCTGGTCGGTCATATCGAACCACATGCCAAGCGCCTTTTGCGAGAGATCCATCTCTATACGCAAAAAACGGAACTCACGCCCTGTCAGTCGCGTTTTCTGCTGAACCAGTGCTGATGAAATAACCTGGTGCAGACCATCTATGTTGTGAATTGACACGGCTTTTTCATCACCATACTCAATAACATCAAATCCGTTGAGCAGATAGACATCATCCAGCCCGCTTGTTTTGTAATGATATTTGTCCATTTTCACCACCTCAAAATGCAGTTATAACCAAGTCACAGTGACCATCGCTCCGTTCCACCAACTTTATCACCGCCGTGATGCTTACACCTGCGGTGATCCAATTGTATCTGCACTTCCAACCACTCTCTTGTTTTATATCCCAGACCGGGCCTTCAACGAGATCTCCGCTCCTAACAACATTAAAGATCTGCCTTTTGGTAATATCTCTTTCAAGTAGTCTCATTTCTGCATGGGCCGTAAAGTAAAACCGACCAGAGACTCCTGTCGCCAAGCGACGAATCTCACCATCTACATCATTTTTGTTAATTATGGGCAGATTTGCAATTATTCCCATGCTTGAGTTCCACTACCTATAATAATTATAGGTCAATAACGTTGGATTACAAGGATTGGTTACGTCCACTGATGTGCAATGGTGACCGTCGGGGCGATCAATTGTCGCCCAATGATTCGGTCAGCTTATCCTTCCATTCTTCAATCCAAGTGGCATATACACAGTGGTTTGGCACTTGGTTTTATCTAAATATATAAGGCTATCGAACTGCATTCAATGGGAGTAAAATGATTGTGTGGGGTATTCACTATTGGGAGTGATTCTGTGAACCTTAAATCAATACTCGCCGTTTTGTGTCTTCTTGTGCTGTTTGCCAACAACGCATTTCCTGCTAGTACCTCAATCGCTTTGACGGCTCGTCAATTACCAAACAAAGAGTATGAGGCCGTTATAACTTTTAGTAGCCTTGATTACTGTATCGTTGAAGTTAACACACCTTCCGATATTCAGATTTCCACTTCTGAAGTGCTTATAGAATCTCCTGAAGGAGTCGTACTTTGTATTGGTAAGGCTCCCCCAGAGGTTATTATCGAAGAAACTGCAAATATCGGGTACTTGGAACCGGGAAACTACACTGTTTCTTGGACTCAGGGCAGAAATTTCTCTCTCTCCACGCAGTTGCTTGTATCAAGACCGGATGTAAACCCGATTCCATTAGGTTCACCATGGGCTTTGATTCTGCTGGTTTTTGGCATCTTGGCTGTTGTACGCCCAGCTTTACGTTTAAGTCATGAGCGGCATCAGCGAAGTTAATTAGCAGGTTCGTTTACAACCTTTCTCAGCAGTTTGACGCAGTGTGTGAACACATTCGCTTTCTGTTAATCGAGGGTAATTTCCCAGAATTTCGTGTATGAGTCTTGGGTATCCAGTATTGAAAATACCAGATGCCATGACGTGATTTTGTGATGTAACTGGGGGTGATGAGTGCATTTCTATCTCACAAGTCTATCGCACCTGTGAAATCAAGGAGTGATAAAAAAATACCCCTTGATATACAAGGGGTATTTTTATCAAGTTGGTGCCGAGAAGAGGACTTGAACCTCCACGAGCTAATGCTCACTGACACCTGAAGCCAGCGCGTCTACCAATTCCGCCACCTCGGCAATGGGCTGAGGAAAAGGGGGATCCCCAGCCCGCGGTCCGTCAGTAAAGGGGGAACTTCCGAACCGCTGCGCACAATACCGATTCCGTCGTGTACTGTCAATATAAATAACCATGATTTCAATGGATTCGCGTACAATGCTGTCCTGGATCAATTAGAGAGTATCAAAGAGAGATTAATACGTGACAAAAATGAAATCCGGTGGAAAAAACCGGTATTCGGGCAGGGAAATAAATGCCGTTGCACCCGAACGAAATGAAATAATTGAAGTGCTTGAGAAGCATGGCAGACCACTGCAGCGCAGGGATCTTGTTGATGTGCTCAAGGTGGAATCCGATGACAGCCGTGAAATTCTGCGCCGACGCCTGCGCGCCATGGTGCGTGATGGCCAGTTGATGCAGACCCGCCGCAATGCTTTTGGCTTGCCGGCCCGTATGGACCTGGTCAAAGGACGCATCAGTGCCCACAAGGATGGTTTCGGTTTTGTAATCCCGGATGATGGTGGTTCGGATCTGTACATATCCTCCCGCGAAATGCGCAAGGTGCTTCATGGTGACAGGGTTATGGCCGCTGTAACCGGTACCGACCGTCAGGGGCGCCGTGAAGGCATGATTGCAGACGTCCTGGAACGTGCCAACGACAGCATCGTCGGCCGTTATGTCGAGGAAAATGGTATCGCCCTGGTGGTGCCGGATGATCCACGTATCAACCAGGACGTGATGATCCCGCTAAAGGATACCGCCGGTGCCCGTCCCGGTCAGGTGGTGGTTGCCACCATTGTTACCGAGCCAACCGCACGCCAGTCACCTATCGGCAAGATAACCGAGGTGCTCGGTCAGTCCGGTGCGCCGGGTATGGCAACCGAGATTGCTATCCGCAGTCACGGATTACCCTACGAGTGGCCCGATGGTGTGGAAGAAGCCGCACTGGCGTTTGGTGAATCTGTTCCGCAGGCCATGAAAGAAGGCCGCAAGGATTTGCGCGATTTGCCATTGGTCACCATTGATGGTGCCGATGCCCGTGATTTTGATGACGCGGTGTTTGCGCGAAAACAAAGTAAGGGCTGGCGCTTAATCGTCGCTATTGCTGAAGTTTCATCCTACGTCAAACCTGGCAGCCTATTGGATGATGAGGCCACCAATCGTTCGACATCGGTCTACTTCCCAAGCCGGGTTATCCCGATGCTGCCGGAGGCATTGTCCAATGGTTTATGCTCGCTTAAACCGGGTGTGGACCGGCTGTGCCTGGCATGTGAGATGACCGTCAATAACAAGGGCACGGTGCAGCGCTCCCGCTTTGTCGCGGCCGTAATGAAGTCCTCTGCGCGCCTGACCTATCAGCAGGTCGCCGATTACTACGAAGATGGTGTTTTGAAACATCACGACGACCAGTCGGATGTCAAACGCAACCTCAATGATCTGCACACGCTTTACAAGGCACTGCGCGCAGCGAGACTCAAGCGTGGTGCAATAGACTTCGAGAGTACGGAGTATGGCTTCCAGTTCGATAAGCGTGGTGCGGTCTCAGGACTGGTGCCGCATGAGCGCAACGATGCGCACAAGCTGATTGAAGAATGCATGATTCTGGCCAATGTCGAGGCGGCCCGCTTCCTGCTCAGCAAGAAGTTGCCGGCACCTTACCGTGTGCATGCCTCACCGCCTGAAGGCAAGCTGGAGGCCCTGGGCCAGTTCCTGAGGGGGCAGGGCATACGTGTTCCCTGGCGGGATAATCCGGAACCAAGGGATTTCGAAGAGGTGGTCAAGCAAGCCAAGGGACGCCCTGATGAACATCTGATCATGGCCGTCCTGTTGCGCTCACAAAGCCTTGCTGCCTACCAGGCTGGCAATGAGGGCCATTTTGGCCTGGCGCTGAAGGCCTACACCCATTTCACTTCACCCATCAGGCGCTATCCCGACCTGCTGGTGCATCGTGCCATTCACCATCTGTTGCTGCGGGGTAAGAAGCCTGACTATGCTTATACCACCGAGGCAATGTCCGAATTATGCGCACGTTGTTCACACAATTCACGCCGC